>Ga0194135_10002528_pt1 | contig 11129 bp, 10 predicted proteins | sample LitLau_LLRF_2013_FD_134024 | JGI IMG/M metagenome (GOLD analysis project Ga0194135, IMG submission 134024) | Freshwater sediment microbial communities in response to fracking from North America - Little Laurel Run_MetaG_LLRF_2013 (version 2) | ecosystem: Environmental > Aquatic > Freshwater >... | reverse complement strand
CACTCATAGAGAAGTAAGCATAGATTTCATGTACATCCGAAAGCATGGTCAGCGGCTGCTGGTCATTGCGGCCAACTAAACTACCCAGTCGTCTTGGAATTCTTCCGATAAAACCACTTACTGGTGCTTTGATCAAGGTAAAACCAATATTAATACGGGCTGAGGCTACAGCGGCTTTCGCCTGTTCAAGATTGGCTTTTGCTACCTGATGTGCTGCCTGAACCGTTTTTAACTGGATACCAGAGACCACATTACTTTTAACCAGCGGGATGACTTTATCAATTTCCAGTTGTGTATTGCCTAATGTTGCTTCCGCAGCATGCATCACAGCCAGGGCATTATTCAGTTGCTGCTGATAAGGCTGATCTTTAATTTTAAATAAGAGTGTACCCGCCTGAACATAGGCTCCCTCATCGATATACACCTTGTCAAGATAACCATCTACCTGAGGTCTTATTTCAACATTTACTTTTCCTTCCAGTGTACTGGTATAATCTTTAGTCGTTGTAGCTGCCTTTTCAGCCAGTGTCATCACAGGGATCGTTGGGGGGGCAGCTGCCGCATCTGCATTTTGATCTGCTGAACTGCAGCCGGACAAAACAGCAGATAATAATAAGGCGGTACAGAATGAAAAGCCGGATCTTCGTAGCAGAAGAGATTTGTTTTGAACTCTCATGGGTGTAATTAGATAAAATTTCAACGGTGCAATTTTAGGACTAATGACACATAAGTGCAGGAGAGAAATAGCTGAGGACGAATTATTGGCAGATGAAACGACTTTCAGCAGCGTTGAATCAGCTGTCGATCCATTTTTTAAACTGGCCTGCCTTTTCTTTGCTGATATGTATATCCACCGCTGCGGGCGGATTGAGCAGCAATTTTAATTTGCCGTTAAAATAATTGTGAATGCTTTCCAGGCTTCTGATGCTGATTAGAAATTGTCTGTTTACCCTGAAAAATACGGCCGGATCGAGTTGTTCCTCCAGGTCATCCATCGTATACGAAACAGCCTGTTCCCGGGTATCCCGCATCACGATATAGGTCATTTTATTTTCGTAGTAAAAATAGGCTATGTCATTGACCAGGATAGTTTTATAACCATCCCTGTAAGGAACCAGAAAACGGGAGCGATAATTGGGGCTTTGTTTTTTAATAATGGCCACCACCTCTTCAATGGTCCCGGGAGATATTTTTTGTACCTGTTGTTTAAATTTGGAAAGACTGCCTCTTAATTCATCTATATCTACCGGTTTCAAAAGATAGTCTATGCTGTTTACCTTAAAAGCGCGGAGTGCATATTCATCATAGGCCGTAGTGAAGATAACCGGACTGGTGATTTCAATTTTGGTAAATATCTCAAAGCAGATGCCGTCTGCCAGGCGTACATCCATGAGTATAAGATCTGGAAAAGGATGAGAACGCAGCCATTGTACACTATCGGCAATAGTGTCCAGTACAGCAATGACTGTGAGCTGAGGATCTATTTCAAGCAATAACTTTTGCAGACGCAAAGCATTCAGTTTTTCATCTTCTATGATCAGTACATTCATATGCTGTTATTCAGTAATTTGTAGTAGAGGTAACTGGACCGTGAAGGTCGTTTCATTTTCTGTGATCTGCGGGCAGGCATCCGACAAAAGTCTGTAACGGCTGATAATATTCTTCAGTCCGACCCGGGTAGAGGGAATATGGAAATTAACCAGCTGGAGGTTATTGGATACTTCCAGGCAGCCCGCCTTGTTAATCCGGATGTCAATATACAAAGGGCGGGAACGCGAAGCAATATTGTGCTTGATTGCGTTCTCTATCAGCAATTGCAAAGTAATAGGTGGTACACCTTTCTGCTCGTAATCTTCGGGTATGTCTATATTAATCTGCAGGTTGTCGGATACCCGTATTTTGATCAGATAGATATAAGAATGAATAAATTTGATTTCTTCCTTCAGAGAAATGACATCCCTGCTGAGATTGATAATCATATACCGGTAAACCTTCGAAAGGTTATCCAGGAAAAGACGTGCCAGGTCGGGGTTTTCAATGATCAGACTCGATAAAGTACTGAAGTTATTGGACATAAAATGAGGGTCAAGCTGGGCTTTGAGAGATTGTAGTTCAGCCTGCATGGCCACCTGGTTCAGTTCATAGGCTTTGAGCTCGAGTGCTGAGGTTTCGAGCATAGAAATTTTCCATTTCCGGAGAAAGAAATCACCGGTATAAATAGCACTGATCAGCGTGCTGATAATAATACTGACCAGGAATACCTGCCAGCCCTGAGTTTTATCATTGTCTGTATAGTAGGTGTATTCAGGATGAATAAGGTGATCGATATACAGTAATAAGCTGATGATAATGCCAGCACTTAAGATCTGTAAAAAAAACTGACAGAAAAACCGGAGTGTTGGTGCTTCCAGCCAGGGAATATGACGGTCAAGCAATCGGGCAATGAGCAGACTCGACTCGGTAACGAGTAAACATATAATCATTACGCCCAGCCATTCTACCAGTAAAGCATATATATTCTGATCAAAATAAACCTTCCAGAATGGATCGAAGGGATTGAGCAGATAGATAAAAATGTAAAAACACAGAAAGACAACAGGTAAGATAAAAAACCTGAAATTCCTGTAAAAGGCACGTTCGCTGACTATTTTTTCATTATTGGCCATATCATCATGGTTTATCCCAAACTAAGAGCTGGTAAATTTACCTCCAAATGTGGCAGAAGGAGAAGATTAATTGAATGAATGTCATATTTATGCAGATGAAGCAGGCTTTTGAATAGCTCAACTAAAAATCCAGGCCGGTGTATTTCTACAATTTAACAGCAAAAGCAGATGAATGTTTTATGGCTTTCCGGTAATCATTAATATATTAGCAGGATGTCGTCGCATCATATAGTTAGAGAAAAGCAGGAGCCTGCCTTGTATATTCATAATCTGGGTAATTTTGATGAAGAATATCTTGGTCAGATCCTGGAGTGGAGCCCTACGTTAATTGTCAACAGTGCTATTTACGAGAAAGTGCTCAGCCTGGGATTAAAAGTAGATGTTATTGTAAATACGGTGGATGGATTGGTCCCGCAGGAAAATACAAAGTCTATTGTAGGTCCCGGGGATGAATATAACACGGTGTTCAATTTCCTCATTGCAGAGAAATATCCTGCTGTGAATGTAATTGACGACCAGAAGTCACTGACAGATCTTGCTTTTTATCTTCCTAAAATTAATATTGTACTTTTTTCCGAAACAGAAAAGTCATACGCGATCAAGACCGGATTTAATGTCTGGAAGCCTGCTGGAAGTATATTTCTCATCGATGTCATCTCTTATTTTGAGGCGACCAACCTCATGCAAAAAGGAGAGAGAGCGTTCGAAGTGGTCAGGGACGGTTTTGTAGAATTCAGTTTTATGACCGAATATGTGTTTTTAACAGAGAAGATATGATTACTTTAAGAAAAGCGAAAGAAGAAGATTTACCGGTTATCCAGCAGATCGGTATTACAACTTACGGACCAACTTATACACACCTGATTGGTCAGGAGCAGGTTGACTTTATGCTCGATAAATTTTACAGTATTTTTGCGTTGAGACAGCAGCTGATAGACGGGCATACTTTTATAATTGCCCAGGAGACAGGTAAGGATCTGGCGTTTGCGTCCTACTCCATTGGTGATCACGATAGTGTAATTAAACTGCACAAACTCTATGTGCTGCCAGAGGCGCATGGGAAGGGGCTCGGAAAGCTGCTGATTAATGAAGTGCGGAACAAAGCTATTGAAGCAGGAGCAAAAAGCCTCGAATTAAATGTAAACCGGTATAATAAAGCCAAGGATTTTTATGAAAAGGCGGGGTTCAAAATCAAAGAAACCGTTGACATTGAAATTGGCAACGGTTTCTTTATGAATGATTATGTAATGGCATTGGCTTTAACGCCACAAAATCCTGCCTAGTTATTTAATTTAGGTATTCTTGTCGGTGTGTCTGTGCCTTTCACAATGGTGGTGGCACTTTTAGCAATTGCCCTGATTGTAGCGAGTATATTTTCAGTATCCAGTGTACTGTATTCATCTTTTACAGTATGATATAGTTTATCAATATCTATCTGATCCGTACTGATGGTATGTGCAGGTACGCCTAATGCAGCCAGTGTAGCATTGTCACTTCTGTAGAACAGATTCTGTTGCAGATAAGGATCGGGATGAAACGTAAAGGCAGTTCCTTCCAGGTTCTTTTGCAGGATCTTTCCAAAATCTGATTTGTCATAACCCGTGATAAAGGCCGAGTTTTTGCCAAACTTACTTTCTTTACCAATCATCTCGATGTTAAACATCGCTACGACATCATCAGGATTGAGCTGCTGCGAGAAATACCTTGCGCCAAAACCGCCGATTTCTTCGGCTGTAAAAGCTACAAATATCAGTGTGCGTTCGTTGTTATTTGCCTTTTTATAATATTTAGCCAGGGCGATCATGGCAGTTGTACCCGAAGCATCATCATCTGCACCATTGGCAATGCTGTCCTGATCTGCTGAGTGAATAATGCCCAGGTGATCATAATGTCCCGAAAAAATAACCAGTTCTTTAGCTTTCGATTTTCCAGGGATAATTCCAGCTACGTTAAACAAAGGCAATTTATGCAGGCTGCTTTTTAAAGCGACATTAAAAGCCGTTACCGCTGTGTCTGTGCTAAGCACAAATACAATTGCAGACGGATCTTTTTGTTGTGTGTCCTTTTCGTCCAGGACAGCTCCCTGTGCTAAATAGCCTTTCAACTGATTCAGTTCCGGAGTGAACTTAGGATCCACCAGGACCAGTTTACGCTGTTTGCTGCGGGCTAGTGCTCTGTATTGTTCTCTGAATGGTTTTGACGGATCAAGTTTGGCCCAGCCATCACCTGTAGTATTGCTGAAACTCAGGTTTTCTGAGGCATTGCCTAAAACGGCGATATCCGCAGCCGGGATAGTTTTACCATTAACCGATACTTCGGCCGATACAGGTTTAAACTGGTATTTATAAAATGACTGTCTGTAGCCTTTTGCACCGGCAAGGGGTTGCAGGCCAATTTTCTTAAACTCCGATTCAATGAATGTTGCAGCTTTATCAATTCCAGGACTGAATGTTGCCCGGCCCTGCATGTCATCACTACTCAGGGTTTTGATCAGGTTATCTACATAACCTTTGGTAATAATTTTATTGATGTCCTGGGCAGATGCCGTTCTCGCAATAAAAAGTAAAATTAAGGGGTAATAAAAATATTTCATCTGTTTATATTTATTGTTTTTCATTTGTCAGATGGTTCCTTTGATGATTAAAATAATCATTGCCCTGCGTGCTTAATGATTATTTTAATCATGTCGGATTCATCATTCGCTATTTAGTTTATCTTTTTGTTTCCGGATCGCTGTTGCTACCCGGGTATCATGTACGCCATCAGTCACTTCTATCTCAAAATCCTTGTCTTTTTCCGAAGTGTGTACCTGGCTGGTTTCCAGATTTTCTACGGATATATCATAAGGCCCCCTGGAGCTCATCATTTTAACAAATACAGGCAGGCATTCAAAAAAAATGAATAACAAACCGATAAATGTAACCGCTAATGCCGTTGTCGTATCCCTGGTGCCATCTGTATTAAAGCTCAGCTGGCCCAGTGCCCAGTTGCGGTCAGCAAAACCAGCAATGCTGGTCAGACTGTCCAGTTGTTTTCCCGTATAAAGTCTTTCAGCTAATAAACCGTCAAACTGTTTTCTTCCGTCTACAAATCTATCCATTCTGCTGACTTCCGAATTCAGTGAATCCAGGTTTTGTTGTCTTTGTCTGAGTTCTTCTTCTTTTCTTTTAGCATATGGGCCATACCCCATCACGCCCGAAGTCTCGGTTGTTTTAGTTCCAAAGACCTCAAAATTAAGTTTCTGACGGTCAGTTTTGATCCCGCTTTCCAGCGAATCCCTTTTTGCCTTAAACTCTTTCAGTTTGCCCAGTTCTATTGTATATTTATTATTAAAGGCCTTATTGAGCGTATCAATTTTTGACCGCTGATTATTCAGATAACTCACCTTTAGCCGTTCTTTAATCTCCTTATCAAAGATCTTGAGTTCCAGGGGACGGGAAATCACCATGCCAATCATAATGGCCAGCAATATGCGGGGGGTGGCCTGTAAGATCTGTTTGGTGGAAGAAGAGTTTTTATTGATACTCGATACGATATACCGGTCCATGTTAAAAATGGCCAGTCCCCAGAGTAAACCGAAAAAGATGGCAAACAATACCGCCGCGGTATCCCCTTTAAAGACAAAATACATCGCATATCCGCCGGATAATGCGGCGAAAAGACCAGTGAAAAAGATAGTTGCGCCAATACCGACATACTTATTGTGTTCGGTAGGGTGCTTCTCTAATGTAGGCTGGTGTATACCAGAACAAAACCAGAAGAAACGTGACAAAGCATCCATGATGAATCAAAGTTAATAAAGAATACTATTAAACGCCCGGTATTCTTAGTTGTTACAAGACAGGATGTAAAACCTCTGTGCCATTTAAATTTTGACTTGCGTTTTGCATTTAAATGGTTGATAAACTTTATCTTTGGCTTTTATATACGGGCGGTATCCCGCTCTTTTAAATGGACTAAAGATGAAAGAAATCAGCGTAGAAGAACTGAAACAAAAGATAGATAATAAGGAAGATTTTCAATTGATTGACGTGAGAGAAACTTTCGAATATGAGACTTCAAATCTTAAAGGTGAGAATATCCCTTTGGGTGGAATCCTGATCGAAGTAGACAAAATTGCTACAGATAAACCTGTAATTATGCAGTGCAGAAGCGGAAAACGCAGTGCAGCAGCGGTAATGCAGCTGGAGCAGATGCACGGCTTCACCAATCTGTATAATTTAAAAGGCGGTATTCTGGCTTGGCAGGCTGCTTTTGACCCGACTATGCCTGTTTACTAAGATGAAGAAGAAAATTGCTTTAAATACATTTTATACTCTAGGGATAGTTGTTTCAGTGATTGGTCTTAAATGGGCTTTCCAGAATGCAAACTACCCTGTTGTTGCTTTACTGATAGCTACAAGTATATTTTTCCTTTACCTGAAGATCAACATCGTCAAAGAAGTAAGATCAGGGATTAAAGAAAAAGAAAATAGTCTGAAAACACCCGTTGTTAAGGACGAAACAAATTAGTTGAAAGACCTTTCAGGCCTAAACCTGGGAGGTCATTTAACACATACCGGCCATCCTTAAACTCCGGCTGGTCAAACGGATTGTTCCTGGTCATAAAAGGACCATCCAGATCTACCCAGTCACACAAAGGGGCTAAAGCCAGTCCAGCCAGTGTCGCAACTGAGGTTTCACTCATACAGCCAATCATTACTTTCATTCCATAAGAGCGTGCCTTCAGGATCATCTGATGGGCTTCATACATTCCGCCGCTTTTCATCAGTTTGATGTTAATTCCGTGGTAAGCGCCTTTCAGATTGTCAATATCAGCCAGTCTTTGTACAGCTTCATCAGCCAGAATTGGAATCGGGCTTCGCGCTGTTAACCAGGCATTGCCCTCTCTATTTGTTTTAGGCATAGGCTGTTCAATGAGTAACACACCTTGGTCATGCAACCAATAAATCAGGTCTATAGCCATTTTCCGGTCTGTCCAGCCCTGGTTGGCATCTACATAGAGGGGTAAATTGCTGACACTTCTGATTGTATTGATCAGCTCTTTGTCGTTACCAGAACCTAATTTGACTTTCAGGACTTTGAAATCGCCGGCTCCTGCAACTTTTTCTCTGATGATTTCCGGTTTATCGATACCTATGGTATATGAGGTCACGGGCATTTTTGCCGGGTCAGCCTGGTAGATTACATGACAGGGCTTTTGCAGCATTTTTCCCTGAATATCATTCAATGCAATGTCAATGGCGGCTTTTACTGCCGGATTGCCAGAATCGATACTGTCCAGGTAACCGATAATTTCAGGAAAATTAAAGGGGTAGCTGAACCTGCTCCAATCCACTTTTTGAAGAAAGGACACTGCCGAATTGTAACTCTCTCCAAGATAAGGAACCATAGAAGCCTCGCCGTATCCTTCCAGGTTTTCACAGACCAGCTTCAGCAGTAGAATGGGGGTACTTGTCCTGGTAAACCCGGAGATTGAAAAAGGGTGTTTAAGTTCGAGGTCGAAAGAAATATAAGCTGCCTGCATAGGGTTTCCTGGCTTTTGGTAATATCAAAGTTAAAAAATGGGCGTCTCACCGAATGTAAAAATAATATCCCTAATATTGTGCCTCATATGACCAGTACAATTTATCAGCCGTTTAAAAACTTCGATTTTAAATATAAAAACTGCTTCCTGAGCGGGGATACTTTTACATCGCCTATCGTAGAGACTAATATTTTGCCTGCATGGCTGCTGGAAAAGGCTAATTTTAGCGGAGATGAACAGATTAAATTGCTGGATGAAAGTATCAGGTCATACAATACACTCAAAGTACCTGTTAGCGAAGAGGTCCTGCTTAATTTTATTCATCCGCTGGAAGAAAAGATAGCCGCGGCATTTGAAAAGGGATACGCAGGAGTGTCACAGCTGGATGAACTCGACCTGTTTAAATGGATGGGTAAGTTTTTATACAGCCTGATCTATATAGAGATGAATGCAGCTGTAAAATTACAGCAGATCAGCGATGACGGCTTAAATATGTCACAGGGCCTGATGCATAAATTCGGGAATCTGCAAACGATGATCCAGGGCATTTACCGTAGTGTGATACTGGAGGATTTTACACCCTGGTCTATTGTGATTGTACCTTTAACCCAGAATGATATTCCATTTAGCTTCAGAGATGAAATTAATACACTTACCTTCTCTTTAAAACTTAAGGATTTCGGAATCATAGCCTGTTTACAGGATAACGGGACTAATAAGCGTTATCACCAGGAAATCCTTGATCAGATCGCAGATCAGCCGGTGACCGATCAGCAGTTTGAAGAGCTTTGTGCCAGGTTTTTTTATTCTGCCTATTTGTTTAACCGTTTACCTGAATATACCATCATGCCGGTGGATGGTTCTGTTTATATCGATGCAATGCCTTTGAGAGGGACGATGAATAAACCCCTTTTTGATGTCTGGCAGCACAAGACCTACGCACAGGTACTGGAAAATTTCTGGAAACCATGGGGTAACCTGCTGATGGAAATCAGAAAAGATCCGACTGCACCAACAAGTTACTTTAATCCTCCTTCTTTACCTCCGGCAGGTTAACCGCCGAAACGGCCGGTAATCGCAGAGAGAAAATGTGGTACAATACCAGGCACAACCAGAATGGTAATGATGATCCCTGTAATGGCCCCGAAAAGGTGTGCGTCATGGTTAATGTTGTCCCTCGAATTTTTTGACATGTAATAAGAGTACAACAAATATAATACACCAAACAATGCTGACCAGATAGGGATAGGTAAAGGAAAGATCATCAGCGTATTCAGCGGGTAAAATAAAATATAGCTGAACAGTACAGCAGAAATAGCTCCTGAGGCACCCAGGCTATGGTAATGAAAATCGTCTTTATGCTTGATCACAGAAGGGATGTCGCTCAGAATTAAGCCCAGAAAGTAAATCAGACCAAATCTCAGGCTTCCGACAGTCGCTTCGAGATTGAATGCGAAAAAATAAAAGGTAAACATATTAAATATCAGGTGCATCCAGCTTCCGTGGATTAGTCCGCTGGTGATCAGCGTATAGACATTACTCCGGCGGTAAACACTGTAGGGATGCAGCATAAACTTTCCATAAAGGGAAGGGTCATTAAATGCATATATACTGGTAACCAGCGTGAAGATGAAGATCAGGGAGGCAACAGGGGTGTTTATCAGGTATTCAATCATATTATTTGGAATCGTTTTTTATATTTTTCTGCAATCTAGTAATTGGATAGCGTAAATGTGTGTTTTCGTAATAATTAGAGTTTTTGTACACAAACTCCAGTTGTGCTGCGGGGTTCTGGGCAAAAGAACTGTCACTCAATTTTTTCTGATCCAGCTTCATTTTTAAATCAGGATTTTCTTTTAATAGAGCGGCTGCTGTATCTTCAAATACATAGGCAGAATAATGTTCTTTCTGATCTAAAACAGAATCGAAAAAATTCCAGTTAAAGAAGGAGTCAGTGGCCTGTGGTTCCAGTGTCTCCATGATGTACCTGTTTTGAGGCTGGTCAGTATAAACCAGGTAATCACCTTTATAGAAGTTCAGCATCTGGGTTTTTGTGTTGAGCTGAACACTGTTGTGCAGGTAATGGCCTTCATAAGGTCTTGATGCAGTTTTATAGTCACTGATATAATAAACGTCTACAGCTAAGGTCATATTGTCTTTTAACTCCTGTACTTTTACGCCGTTTAATTTCAGCAGTTCAATGACCCTGTCCCAGGCTTTGGGGATGATATAGGCAAGGGGTTTTTCTACTGTAATCTGAGGCTCAAATTTATTCCAGTACTTGATTTCTTTTGTGTAGGGTGCATTTCTGTCGTAATAAAGTCTGTCAGCCCCACTTACCGCACTGGGTTTGTATTTAGCTTCAAAACCCTTGAAGGACAATAGTTCATAAGTGTTTTCATTCAGCTTCCAGCTCAGCGGGAATTCCTTTTGCCTGCTGACAGCTTCATCAGCTTTTCGTCTGTTCTCCCCAATGATTTTTGCATCCCTGCTGACCAGATCAATATAGGTTTGTAGCAATTGGTAAGTAGACTCCACTCTTTTCTGGTACACCTTGAGCATATGGGTTTCGGGCATGAAGCCGATCGTATTATGTAGCGCGGCATAACCTGTTGAATAACGCGGGGTTTCCAGGAAACCTGTAATTCCCGCATCCGGTGTGTTTTCTATAGAATTGATGTAGGGAATCAGCTCATAACCCTTTTTCTTCATTTCTGCATAGAGTGCAGGAACCATGGTCTGTGTCAGATAACCGGCAAGAATCGGGTTGAGTTTGTCTTTCTGAGTCGGGATCAGGGTCATGGTATACTGGTAATCGGCCCCGTTACTGGTATGGGTATCCACAAAAATCTCCGGTTGCCAGAGATTGAAAATCTCCTGAAAAGCTGCCGAGTTTTTGGAGTCCGTTTTAATAAAGTCCCTGTTCAGATCGTAGT
>Ga0194135_10002527_pt1 | contig 11130 bp, 5 predicted proteins | sample LitLau_LLRF_2013_FD_134024 | JGI IMG/M metagenome (GOLD analysis project Ga0194135, IMG submission 134024) | Freshwater sediment microbial communities in response to fracking from North America - Little Laurel Run_MetaG_LLRF_2013 (version 2) | ecosystem: Environmental > Aquatic > Freshwater >... | reverse complement strand
CGGTTCTTCTAACGTGTACAAAATATTAAGGCATAAGAAACAGGGATAATCTCAGGGAAGGAAAGAGGCTGAATCTCTTCGTGTAGTGTAAACGGTCACAAGCCCACAAGGAAACGCGTTGTTAAAACTAATGATGTGATTGATTAGTAGGGTATGGCTGGTTTAGCTTTGCTTCTTAGCCCTGGCGGCTGCATCTAGAGCATCTAATCGCTGGAGTAGGATGGGAGTGATGCCAAGCGGAATACAATGGATCCGAGATCGGGAAGCCCAGGTTGTCATTGCCTGAAATTGAACAAGGTTTTAAAGTGACAGTCACGTCTAGTTCAAAGTTAAGTTTGTATCATAATTCCCAATGGAAACACTGAAAAACGATACTCAAACCGATTTTAATACGTCACGTAACGCGTGTTTTGTATGTGCTTAAAATTGCTGCGCTTGAAATACCTTTTATAATTTTTATTACTATTTTAGACTGATGCTGATGAATGATGGAAAGGATTTAAGACACGGTTAAAATAGATTATATACTTTTATTAAATAAGGGTTGAATTCCATGGTTTATACAATAGTAGTGTGCTTAAAAGTTTCCTTAACATAAATATATAAATAATTATAAATTAGAATAATGAAAATTTAGGGCAGTTTAAATAATAACGCATAAGCCTCAGCCTCAGCTTTTAAACAGTCCAGTGCGACAAAAGTTCTCGACTAGATTGACAGCGTCAATTGAAAAGATCTCTTTAAAGTGTGGCTTGCTTATTACGAAGCCTATTCTAATGAAAATTGCTTTTACATCTTGGTGAAAATTGTTTGACAAAGACAATGAGGTATTAAATTAGATGAGCTACACTTCATCTTGGAAATGAACAAGAATAATAATAAATAACGATTTTGGATTCTACAATTATATTTTTATCATTACGAGATCATAGTCGAACGTGCTTAGCACTGTCGTTGTAAGTTACATGTCAAAGCGGATGATTTGTTGAGGGGAGAGTGGCGGTTGCTGCCTACACCATTGTAATATTCCTCTTTTTACTATTGACGGAGGTCAACGAACCTTGTATTTCGGGATCGTAGTGAGCTAGGTGAGACCTTTGTTGGCCTCCGGTTTGGCAAACGCCATTCTGTTGAAGTGGAAGGGGTGAAGAGCTACTAATTCCTGAGTTTATAGAGAATCGGTTATTCCCATGCAGTATGGGCTGTGGTGGTGGGTATCCACTATTGTTCTGAGGTGTTTGGTAGTGGTGGTACTGGATGTGGGAGGGTGGAGCGTGGTGGTAGCCAAGTGGGACGACGCCGTGGCCAACTTGCATTGGGTGTCTTGCCTCATTGCATATCGCATATTCTGGCCGATGACGGACAGAGACGGGGACTGGAGTGGGGCTCTCGGGATCATCATACGAGTCAGGGCTACTCGTGCGGCGACTAGGACTACTTCCAGTACCCATTGTCATAGTGTACTCATTAATCCCGTGCCCAGTGGGACTTCCGTCCCGAATATTTAAGTGCATGGAATGATGACTGAAGCGTTTGGATTCATCAGGTGAACCGTTTCCGCCATATAAACTGTGTCGTTTCTCATGCTCTCCCAAGAGTTCACTGGCGGACCAATGAATGGGACTCTTTGGATCCGCAATGGCAGCAATTTTCCCCTCACTGGGAGTCTTCCTGGATTTAGTTTGCGAGGTAGACAACTTCCGACAGTAGAGGAGAAACACAATAAGGAGGGTGACGATAATCATCGACACAACGGCACAAATTATAATGAAAACGAGACCCAGCCGAGTCAATTGCTCCGTGGACGGTGGAGTTGTGTTTGTTATCCCCAGAGTATTCCCATGCTTGGAACTGAAAGTCGTCTCCGATTCCCTGGGCGGCTGTACAAGACTGACTCGGACTATATTCGACATTTTCCCTGCATTTCCATAAGTGTCAACTGCTCCGATCGTGAGGAGGAAGGATCCAAAGTATGGGAGCGTCAGAGTCGTGTTGTCTTCAGCTCCAGCTTCCAAATCCACGATGAGCTCTTGCAACAGCTTCCAGTCTTCATTCAAAGCATCAATACTGCAGAAGATTCTGTATGAACTTGCAATGCCCTGATCGAAATCCTCTCCAGGTGCAGTCCAAGACAAGGTTACTGTCTTGTCCAATGGCTCAACTTTTCCCATTCGGAAATCTCCAATCCTGCTTGGTGGGTATTGTCCCAAGGGTGGGGCGTCCGTGAATCGGACGAGGAGGGAATTACTCGTTCTTTCTCCGAAAGGTACAATTTTGAACTGTTGCTTAGGATCGGGTGGGGAGAGGACTGAGCCACAACATGGTTCTTTCAGTTGCGAGACATTTTGACTGAGCGGATCTTGACTGACGACAATAAACTTGGCTCTGTAAGGATTCCTGAAAATTTTCAAAATAAAGTGATGCGTTAATTTGTGTTTAGTGTTGTAGCGGTATAGTTACCCAAAATTGAGCAGACTTTAATTTGTTATTAGAGTGACGATACGGGACGCCACTTATATGTTTTTTCTAGCTTCGTTGTACAAGTTATAATTAGAATTCAAAGATGATATTAAAAACGTACACGACGACCCGGGCGGTGATCTCCAATTGAGAAGTGGTGAGTCCAGGGGGAACGACGACGTATCGTGAGTAGATCCCATCTCCACGAGTTAGATCGGGGTCTAATGGGAAATAATCACAGATTAGGGAGTCATCAATTAATTTACCTCCGTTCACGGAACGGAAGGAAAGACGGGGGCATATCCCACCGCTTTCCCCGTTCCAGTTCAATTCTTCGGCCTTCATCCGAAGCAATAGTTGGCAATGGCAATGACCCAGTCAAGACTACTGCCATACTATTCCAATAATACCAGAACTTACCTCCATTTCCATTGTCCAAGAGTTTAAGCGTCCATTTCTTGTTTGCTGCGACAATAAAAACCTCCACTTCGGCATCGACCACTGGAGAATTCTTCCGCTTTACCTATCGAATAGAAGGAGGAGATCATTTTAATATTTTAATACTAAGAACGTATAGAATGTAGAAATTGCATGGCATTCCATGATTTGATATTCAACATAGGGAAAGGGATTTGTGTAAGGAAAATTATAGACTTCAGAGGCATGATGGAAGAGAGCAGCAGTCGTCATCTGGGAAATGTCAACTCTGCGAATCCCTTCAGCGTCACTAAGCTTCCTCTCCCTCTGCTCAATCAACCAAATCTTTCCCTGAGTCTTCTTCTTCTTTCCGATTTGCTCGCATTTTCTTCAACCTACCGTAATTTTGCTTTCAAAAGGTCACTGATTGAGTCAATTTACGTATTCCACCTTTTTCTAATACAAAGGCCTTTACAAATTTCATCCATTATCTAGAAGACCTGAGAAGCAATTGCTCCATTTTTTTTTTGGAAAAAAAATTGCACGCAACTATTGATTGCGTGAAATTGAAATTTCAAAAATAGAATCCACAAACAAAGGAAATTGCGAAACCTGAACCCCTTTCCCCTGTGATGCCCACTGTTAAGTACAACAGTAACTCATCTCATAGATTTAATTCCCAGTCACAGATGAGCCTGATTATGCTTTTGTGTACACTGAAACTCCGTACATGGTTTCTAATCCAACTAAATTAACTCGGGAATCGGGATAGGAAGACCGGACGAATAAATGAAGTTGTTAGAAGACTGCGAGAAGAAAACTTACCTCAGTGAATAGTATCAAAGGCGTAAGACTCAGATTGGTAACTTTATTTTCATTCACGTTGGAATAGAGTCGTACAGTTAAATCCTCAGATGAAGTCTTCGTCACGACTTCAACAAAGTGTGATTGATGGGAGTCTGCCAGTCTTTCAATTCGGTAACGCCATACGCCAGGCTAAAATGACATAACGATGAACTGTATCAAATTTTGCCATAGAAAAGTAAGTGATTAAAGAATGAACCAGGGGATCCTTCACTTATTAGAGTGTTTGTATTTATAAATTTAGAAAAGTTTATTTCTAGTAAATCCTTTTAGCCAGGGGAAAGTAAACCTAGTTGTATGTTTTGATCATTGCAGTTATTCACATTTCCATAGAAAACGCCGCTTTACACTGGGAACACTGCTATGAGGTACATAAAAAGTTCTGCATCTTCAATTATGTCATTCATTACTGATTGTAAGAATAAGATAATTGTTAAAAATAATAATTGTAAGACACGTTTCGAAGAAGAAAAAGCCAACTTTTTTCCTTCTTAAAAACAATACAGGAACCAAACACAAATCAAATGAAAACAAACATTAACCTTCTTCTAAAAAAAGAAGAAGATTCTGCACTCCGAGATATCTCAGGTTAAATTGTAGCATTTGTGTGTGTAGCGGAGAGTACCGCCTACCTCATTGATGGATGCATCAATTTTGATGACGTTGATGTCATGCAAGTCCGATAATTGTGTAGTGTATTTGACTCCATTTGGGCTCGTGAGTTCGACACTGTTGATTTTCGGATCATTTGGATTTGACGTGTAAATGAAGAACTCTGCTGGAGACTGTGAGGAAGTTGATTCAAAGCTGAAATTGGACTCAATGTAGGATCGTGAGTCACCTTTGTACTCTGCTTGATGTATCTGAAATGACGGAAAATAGGGAGGAAATTAGGTCTTCAGTTTAAAACGGGACGAGATTGGAGCTTTTGATCTTCCTGCGTTTACGGAATAGGCGGCATTTGATTCCAGGGTCGTTGACTTTCGGATTTTATGTATTCAGATAAAGCTTACCATGGTCGGCCAGCTGAGTGCAACGTCCTCCGTGTAAAAGATCTGAATTGACATGAGGGCGTTGATGAGTTGAACAAATGTCGACATGTGGGTGGTGGGTCCTATTTAATTATAATTTATAGTTTTAATTTCAATTCATAATTGGTTTTAGTTCAATACATACTAGTGGCAACACAACGACAGGACTGAAAGATCATACTCATTCAGCCGAGCCTTGGCCATTGTCAAGAAGAATCAAAAGACGCCAGAAATAAGTGGATTAGAAAAGACTCACCAACTCCAGTTTCCCGAATAGCAAAGTGAGGTCCGTTCGTCCCTTCGGCCAATTGGGCTATCTTCGCATCACCTGGAATTGTTTCACACAATTAGCACATTCCCAAAGGACTCTATCACTTTCCCACCTCAGAAGACACACACACACACGCGACCTCTCCTCCTCCCATAATTCAAAAGTCTTGCTGGAGACCCTGTCACCTCTACCTCCATTTTCCCATGGGCCTCATCCATAGCAGCGCTATTTCATATCACCATTGGTCGTAAACTAACTCCCCGCCATATCGCCTTTCCATATCTGCGCCATTTGTCACGTAGTGGTGTCGTTATGGCATACTAGCAAGAACCAATTGTACAACACTCGTAAAACTTGGAACATTATTTCAAAGATTGGTTGGATTTCTTGTAACCGACTTTCTCTTGGAGAAACTCCATTTTCTATTTCCTCTTCAGATTTCCCGTTCAAAGTCGAATGAATCCTTTCGATTAAAATCTTTTTTCTTTTTTGGGAAACGATTCGTTCTCTTCGTTCCGAAACGATTCAGAAATCAAAAGGCGGAAAGAAGGATTCCCACATACATATTGAAATCCTGCCGTGGAGCAGCGCAGAGCATTCGATCATACATGTTTTCAATTTGAAAGGAGGCTGAGATGGGATTTTGGCAAAGAAGTTAAACATGACTCATTGAGTTCCTAATTTAAGCTACTAAATGAAACACTTTCCAGAGAGTTCCCATTCCACCAAATGAAGTTATCCTTCCCCTGGCGGAAGAGTTCCAGTTGACTAGAAGTGAATACAAATAATAGAAACGGGTACAAACTGCGGAGCAATAAATAGAAATCTACGCTCAAGACATTATGGTGAAAGTAAGGGGAGGGAAACTTGTGAGCTTTCACATTTCCTAACTTATTCCTTTCTCTCTCTTTACTTTCCTTTTGGGAAAACATACATCAATATGGGGGAAAGCAGTGCTACTTTCTTTTTTCCAAGAGACCCCTTGCCAACAACCCTCTCCGTAAAAGCATGCCATACATTTGTATCTTTTGCGATAAGTAGTGAAAGCACCTTCCGTTCCCGCATAGAAGAAAAACCTTCCTTTCTCCACTTTCCGTCTCTCTTGACCGACAAAATGTTGAGAGCAAGGCACATTTTTATCTAAATCACTTCTAGCCAATCCACAAGAACCACAACAACTACTAAACTTAAGCTGGATTGGAATCCTGTTATTTCTATCTGGTGAAAGTTGCTCTCTCCGAGAATGGAAGAAATAGGAAATCCCGGCAGAGCGGCCGAGACGAGAAAAGCAAAGGAAGGAACGGCGTTCGCCTACCTAATGATGGATACTCAATTGCAGCCAAAGAAACTTCTTCGGCTCTGAGTAATTCCAAGGATGTTTCCAGTTCTACGGTTGAGACTGTGCCTTGGCTAAGGAGAATAATGACTGATCCTGCTGGCCGTTGCTGATTCCGTCGCAGGACCTGTAAGTTCACATTTTAAATTAGCCAATGTAAAAGAGAATCCAAATTGAATTCCACAAAAATGAATAATTTGAAATCGAAATTCCCAAAATCGTGTTTGTAAACTAACCTCAACAGCTTGGAAGATTCCTCTTCGAAGGGAAATATTTCCGCCACTGTCAACATTTGGGTAGTTTGGCAATTTATCGGCCAGAGCTCTTCGAACGGATAATGACTGGAGTGCTGTCATGTTTGCCAAAATCCGAACTTCATTGAGCAATTTAGAAATAATAATAAAACTTATTAGCAATTTACAATTATCACGAAGCCCACGAAGGTCTTCGAATTCATCAATTCGGAAATGGTATTCATGACGTAGCAACGAGGCTCTTAATCGCGGCTTCTAAATTTGACTTTATTTAGATTACCATTGCACGAAATGTACCTTTAGTATTGGAATCCTTTTCGCTTATTATAATAAAATGAACTAAAAAACACTTACCTTCATTCGTACTGATGGCAATCATGCCCAGCTGAGTTCCAGTCGGTAAATCGTACTTTATGAACTTCCGTACGGCCAATTTCAAAAATTTCCAGACGTCCTACACATAAAATGGGAATAGACATTACGCATCCACAATTTAGAATCCCTCAATCCTAAATCTTTAAGAATTGGCTGAATGTATAAATTCCAGTTCAGTCCCAAAAATAAATGGGAAATGGGTAAAATTATCCGAGACGAACACGAGGAACAACGTTGTAACCTTCACCAATGAAAATTTAAGCGTTTATCCCCAAACTTTATTCTTTATTGTCCTCGTAAAATAGTTTTGTAATCATCCCCCTCTTGAGGAACTCCTGCCATTATTCAATTGATGGGAGATTCCGTTGACAGTGAGGCGTCATGTAGAACCAAACGAACCGATTATCATAGTCAAAACGGTCCTCGTGTTCCCCCTCAGCAGTGTTAAGTTTCGGTTATGGTGTTTCCGTTAAAAATTGAATTGAGCACAGTGTGTGTCTGGGTGTAAAGGACCTTTGTCAAAAGGAAGGAGTGACGTACCCTTAAATTCATGTTTCCGGTCTCCTCCACCAACAATACGAACCTTGGCTGTGTGATTTGCTTCACAATGAATTCCGGTGGTGGAAGAACGACGTTTGGCTCCCTATCAGGTGTAAATAGAATATAAAAAATGGACGTTAGTTGAAGCATTGTTAGGCGGTGCATAATATCAAGTACACACAAGCCGACACCATCACATCATCCATTCCAGCACGTCGTCTCGTGTTTCCGACTTCCGCAGTACGTTAGGCACGCGACGCAGATGGTTACTGTATTCAAGATACACTTTGTAATTTTCTGATTGCGATTTCTGAGATTTATTTTTCCTGGAGCCAAACGGCGGGGACGACGCTTTAGGAGCCAGGGTCCCCGCCGTTATCTTTATAATTCAGGGAGTGCGTCTTACTTATTTTTTGAATCCATTGCATTGTGGGCCTTCACTTTGTAAAAAGGGGAATTCAATTGAATAGGAGATGAAGCAGAGGCTCCGGAGAGAGTCAGAAAATGAATTCCCCTGAGAAATTAGAATTTGTTGGAAAAGATGTGAGACTTGGGCCAAGTAAGATGGAGGAAAAGGAGGGGGAAAAGGTGTGTGTGTGATCTTTTAGACAAAGTGACTTCTTAAAACGGTGGTGATGGTGGTGAATGGTGGTGCTGGTGCGGATGATGCTTCCTCTGATCTCATCCATGAAGCATCTTCCTTGAGTCCGTCCGTATAATTCTCAATGTCGATGTCGACAACTATAAAAGTGTCAGAAATAAAGATAGAATTCTTGGGTGAGAAAGACAAACTTCCACTTCCTCTGATTCCTTTCAGAAAAAGAAGAAGAAAGGAAACTTAAGAGATTGGCAACTCCCAGAAAAGGAAGCTCAAAGTTTGGTCTACCTGCGGGAAAGGCCTCTCAAAACTATTTCCAATACTTTTCAGTACTCTACGCAACTTCCGATCGTCACCTCTCTACGCCGGGACTCAGTCGTGCAAAAAAAAACTTTGCACTACTGATGATGACACACGAAACAAATGTTTACAATTCTTTAGGTGAGCGGACAGAAAAATGAGTTGGCAGAGGAAACCTCAGTTGCGGATGTTGAATACGGAATTGATTTTTTTTTGGAAAATCAACTTAACTTTTCCCATTTAAGAAGTTGAATTTGTCAATCCTCCCTTAAAGTCACAAGTTCCACAAGTGATGAGGAGAATGTGCACTTTCTCCTCCTTTCTTTCCGGATAGAAATGAAAATGAAACTCCTTTCCTTAGGCCAAAGTTAATTAATTCACTTGAGCTAAATTCTTTCGTTTGTCTGTGTGTGCCAAATGGAGTTGTTGGGTTTTGTTCTGAAATCTTATCCAATAAGACAAATGTAAATATTTGTAATTTACACAAGGATGAGATAGGAACAAATAAAAGCGGAACCCATTAGCCGTAAGTGAGTAATTAGATGCCGGAATTACGAGCGAAGAATGAAAGACGGGAGACTGAGACGTTGAATTGAGAAATTATGCATTTATCCAGGTCTCTTGAGAACTTTTTTATGTTGGCCTAATGGGCGGAAGGTAAGATATTCGTAATTAAATTCAGAAACGGCAGAGACGACTTGGAAAGTTGACAATACAAAGTCTGCGACTCAACTCTGAACTCGGCCTCTTTCTTTAACCTGAGTGAGTAGTAGTGAATCATATTATTCTTAAAAGAGGCATTTCCTTCTAACTAACCAAAACCTCTTTACAGTTACTTTACTGACATGTCCATCCAACCCTTTGCTAATTTAAAAAGGGAATAATTAATGTAAAAGTCAAAGCGTCTTGTTTTTCAATTAGGGAATTAGAGGACTACAAAGGTTTAGACCAGAATTATAATGGCAGCTAATAAGTGGCAGAGTCAGTTTGGTCAAATTAACTTGGGACATGGGAAGCACGGTGCAATATCATCATCATGCAGTCATAATATTATTAATTATAAAAGCGGAGGGATGAATCTGGATTAATCACGTGTATTCCTGAATAAAAATTCAAGTTGAAAATAACTTTCTTTTCGCGTCGAGAGCCATATTTTATGAGGGGAGATCATAATGTCCTGTTTGAAATTCGTCAGGAACAATAATCTGCCATATGCATGCGTGTGCCATGGAATCTGGAATGGACTAATGAGAGAAAGTATTAGAATCTCAACTCCAGCATCCGACGTCATCTTCCCACTGGGGGGTTACAAAAAGTCTCTCGGAATTATCCGTTCTGACTCCTTTTAACCCACTTGAGCTAAATGTATGAGGATGAGATAAGGAAGCGACATTAGATTAACATCACTTCTCGACTCATCGTCATCCGCTTCCTCCTCATCTGGAAAGAGTTGAATGACATCAAGTCCGATCCGGGCACGGAAGAGCGCGTCTCCTCCTCGATACCCCGTGGGGATACCAACAAATCAAATTTTAATTCACTCTAGGATTGTTTCCAACGAAAATGAGACTTCTTGCGCGTTATTACGCTTACCCACCAGTCATTATCTCCCTTGACGAGAATGAGGACACAATAAATCTCAAAGATAACAGAAGATTACCACAAGTACAGGAGACCGGGAGTGTCATTTCATGAAACTGGAAGATTTAGGAGAGGATAAAAGGAATGATTCCGCTTCATGTCTCATCTTCTCCTTCGTCTACACAACTAACGATCCAAGCATCCCCACCACCTCCGTAAGCCACCTCCGTGCTCCCAGTTTCACACCCATCCATACATAAATTGGCACACACAAGAGACAAAAACTAACCGGAGTGGCAAATTCCGAAAGTCTTCATGCTCATAGATAACATCGGAGACGGACTTCCGATTGCAGAGGAAGTTATGTTTGGTTGGTGCTTGGAAATTATGATTGGATGCATCACAGAACCGATGGACGCCTCGTCCTTGAGGGAATGAGAGAATTGAGGAAGTGATGCGATCATTCTCATGGGAATTGGCAGAGATTTGTAGGATGCAGGAATCTCCTCCAGCAGCGTTCTCTTTCTTGTCAAATCGGTGTTTTCGGTTGACTGAGTTCGGATTGCAGTCGGCAGACCTAAGAAACAAAAAAAATTGAGCTTCATTATCCATTTTCTTCCAATTATTATCCCAAGTAGACTCAACGAATCCTACTCGCCCTGCAACAGATGAGAAAAGGAACCAAGGAGCAGATGAAGGAAAAGATCAGAGACCCCTTTAAACCGTCCCAAACAATAGAATACTACTACTGGGGAGCAATTATACGGATGCCATTCCAGTTTATGCTGCACAAATTAACTTGAAAGGATCACAGGACTTTCTCTCCTAGTTCCATTTTGATGCTTCGATTCATCTTAAGGTCTAATCCCATAAACAAGGTATGCTTATGCTTTCTGAGGCTCCCTGGTCCGATGCGCAAACGGCCTCCGAACCAGACCCCTTGAATGGGAATCACTTTGAGGGAAAAAGGGATCCGAACCATTCTTAATGCCAACCCTAGTTTTCAATTACCGACGCGACCTTTACTTGAAGGAAATACAAAAGGCTTGAAGAATTGTGAGTTGGACAGGAAAAGGGCAGGGCTTGGTCTTTGGGTGCTGAAT
>Ga0194135_10002526_pt1 | contig 11132 bp, 16 predicted proteins | sample LitLau_LLRF_2013_FD_134024 | JGI IMG/M metagenome (GOLD analysis project Ga0194135, IMG submission 134024) | Freshwater sediment microbial communities in response to fracking from North America - Little Laurel Run_MetaG_LLRF_2013 (version 2) | ecosystem: Environmental > Aquatic > Freshwater >... | reverse complement strand
TTTCATAAATGATGATTGCAAAAGAGATCATCTAAATCGGTTTAGTAGTTTTTGAGATACAGCTTTCCGATTATTTGGAAGCAGGGTGGGAATGCATACTTAGCTGAAAGGAGTAATTTTGGACCTTTTGCCTCACCTAAGAAAAAGAAGAAGTGGCTGCAGATAAGTAAATAATGTTATGCTGTTTGGTTGGTCGTAGATTTCAAAACCACCCGTGGAATTTTTGGGGAAATGTGTTCACTACGCGCAGAGAAATCGCCCATACTCCGACTCTCATGCCATTTACTTTAGCGTTGAAGGAAAGCTCACTTAATGACAGTGATCAAGTTACGTTCCACTTGAGCTGTAAAATCCGGCCAGGTCCTATAAAGTTACTATGGGCTGTGGATGCCAGTTATTTACTTAGACTGATAAATACTCAATCGTGGGATGTGGTGAAAGAGCTAAAAACAGAAGGTTCCAGCCAAACGGGCATGTTTTATCATTCTGCTGATGATTTCCATATTAGGTAACTTGTCCGCTTTAAATAGGTTTAGGAATTGGTTTAATTTACTTAAATATTTAATTATTTTAATTGTCATTAGAACTGATGCAAATGGCAGTTATGAGGGGGACCTGACAATCGCAGCACCCGTGGAATTGGATTGGAGAACCTTAATCAATCAATATAAATATCCATTAGCTTTGTTCGTAATGATGTCAGAAGACCACGTTCCCTCTAATGACCCATCTACCATAGTAAACTTTCAGCGTTTCTTCTCAAAACTTATCTAGGTCGCTCCATTAAAATTCCCTTCTTTAACTTTTAGGTAGGAATCTGTGCAATAGTACACGTAAAAAATGCAGTTATTCCAAAGCTCTCTACTATTCATGCACAGTACATCAAACTGCAAAACGGACAAGCTCATTTACTACAAGTACGTAATACGTCAACTGTCAAATTCATTCCGCTCTTCGAGTTCGTTATATATAGTTTTTTATTCTGATTTAATAGTCACTTTACGTTATGGACAGTGACAATGGATCTCCAGAAGATAGAAATGAAAATATTGGTGCTGCAGAGGCCGAAATCAGTAATCAGCAGCCGTTTTCTGATGTAAGCTGTTCTGTGTGTCAAGTTTTACCCGTATCAAGGGCGATTATACCTTGCCGACATTTGTGTCTTTGTGCACGTTGCTTCACCAAAGTTGACACGTGTCCTATTTGTCGTGGTTTCATTTCTTGCTATTTTAAAACTCGAGACGAGAGTTACATGAATGATGTATTAGAACCTAGTTGAATGACAACTTTCTAGTAAATAAGTAGATAGTATTAATATAGATATGACTTGTAAACCATTTATTCGAAAAAAACGTATTTATACACTGCGCCCGCATAAAAAGTTATCAAACGTTTTCATGTACTGAATTTGTACAGTTATTCACGATCACAAGTACTTACGACTTAATTTGTGCATACGCAAACTAGTTCAAAAGTCCGGGGTTAAATATAGCGTTTTTAATAAGATATCCGACAGAGCAGATCTGTGCGTTTGACGATTTCACATACATTAAATTAAACTAGTAGTAAAAAAGCTTCCACAGTATCTTAAACTACTCAGGAAGGTGAGAAGGAAGACTAAGAATTCCTTTTTAACTCATTACGATAAGATTTTATATTACATATTATTGTAGTATTGTGTTGTATATTACGTCTCTTTCCACTTTTCCTCGTTTTCTTTCTTAAATTCTGGCTCTATCTGAGACCGAAAGCCATCTAAAACATTTGAAGTAGCTTCAGCTACAAGAATTATCGGACGGACGACAGTAGGAGGAATTTGTCTCAACACACCGCCCACCGCTCCTGATATTCCTTTTTGCTCGTGTTCTTTACTAGCCACTTTTACAATTGTATGAGCAGTGTCTCCAAGTCCCTGTGGAATTAGTTGGTTAGATAACAAAGCCAGAATTTTTTCAGAGGGCACAAACTACGAGTTTAATATACGCTACCTCTTTAACCACATTATAGGCGTTGGTCATGCCTTCACGTATATCTGAAGGCTGGCTATACTTCTTTTTTCGTTTTGACGACGACTGACGTCGTTTCTGCTGCACACTAGGTCCAGGTGATACCATGTCGTATGTGAACTCAGCAGCTCCCTATCATTTTCCAGGATATTATGAATTATATGATGTCTTCAATATTTTAGGTACAGTAAAAGGATTTAAAATTTACCTGAACTGTTTGAATGATCTTGTTGGTAAGTTCCAAAGCAGCCATTGCTGTTGAAGCAGAGAAAGAGTTGACTCCTCGTTGCAGACCTTTTGCAATCCTACCGTCTTTTTGATATTGCTCAATCGGCAACCAGAACAGATCTCGAACTCCTTGAACTGCACAAAGCGCAAACATAAGAACATCATGCATTACACAACTGGAAAAGAATTAAATAGAATGCAGTACGTACATAGTTGCACAAAAGAATGCATAGGGCCCACGCCTCCCAGAAGACTAGGGAGCTGGTTCTTTTTAATATCTGTTGCCCAATCGTTTATGATGAATGCAGCCAGTCTATCAAATCCTAAAATGCTGCATCATGTAAAGCATTCCACTATTAATTGACCCTTTTAGAAAAATATAACTCAAAAAGTCGTGAATAAAACTGTACCCGTGCCGATGAGAAATTCTTTTAAGAGTAATTTCGGAACAGTTTAATTGTCCCAAGCCCATCAGAAGTCCGGCTAGTGGCCCATGAGTCATATCAACACGCTTTCCTCTGTAGTCTAACCGAATAGGCACGGCAGGTGAGAATATTACTTGCCTGTAAACGAATATAAAGAGATTAAATTATACGTCGAGGTACAGGAGGTGAAGGAGGTAGAGGAGGACTGGCGGAGGCTGTGGCGGAGGTAGGGATATATGTGAGGGAGGAGGTGAATAAGGTAGTGATAGTGAACATTTCACTTTTATTGCAAAATTCAATACCTGAAGTAAACTGGCGCTGGAGGTTTGGTGGAATCTATGGATGGGTCTTTAGAGCAAGTTGAAACATTATCCTCAGCGCCAAAGGGTTCGTCGCCAAACATGAGAAGATTTGAACCATCCTCCCCGTCGTTGTGAGAGCTTCCTTCACTTTCGCTGAAGTTGACAGTCATAATCGGAAGGGATTCTACTGACGGAGTGTGACTAGGAGGATTTGTCATTCTTCCATTAAAGGAGTCACCATCTGCAAAGCAAAGACAAATAATTTTTTTGTAGAACAAGATACTCACAATATTCAATCACGAGAGTAAATAGCTATAACTTCAGTTATTTAAATAATCTACCTTCGGATCCGGGTCTGGTAGACAAGTCTGAGAAAAACGTGTACAGAAACAAAATTGTGTCTTGGTCTATATTTAATCTGATAGGAAGAATTGAGATTTTCAAAGAGCACTCTTCCATAGACAGCTGAGGATCTGGACGAATGTGGGCCGCTTTGATTACCACCTGAGTCAATAGAGTAAAGCTGAAGTCACAGTCTCTTAAAAAGCGTGATGGTAATAATTATCAGCATACCATATTAGCATTTGTTTGCTTTGGCCGACTAGGTGACGTGTACAAGTACATCATTTTATTGTACTGAGAAGTGAATAGACGGTCTATAATCTCGATGTTATTTATCACGATAACTTGCCGAGATGCCTGCTCTGCACTTTCCGGGTATACTTCATGAATTAGTTTTATCTGTTGGTACAAATTGAATAAATTTATTTAGCAAGCGTTTGCATGAATAATTAGTAAAAAGTCGCAAGCAAGGATCAAACTTCATACCTTGGACAAGTTAAGTTCGACCAGAGTATCATGTTTTCTTCCTTTACCCCCTTGTTGTCGCCAAGAATGCGAACCTTCCGAGAATTTACTGGCTTTTGGACTGCTCTCGTATGCTTCCCAGGCTGACTAAACATTGACAGCAAAAACAATTTTTTTATGCATTCATCATTTCAGATAAATTTACTTTTATTGCGGTTTCTTACCTCGAATGCTTTGGTCTTAGAAAACATTACACCAGAATTCAGAACGTCGATTGCAACATCTACTTGGTCTGATTGCTCTCCGTATTGGTCTTTCCAGGTATCATTGTTAAAGAGCCTAAGATTTAATTAATTAAATGACTAAGTGCATGTTCAAGACACAAATGTATGTATCAAATACAAAGAGCCATACATCTCGGATGATCCTTGCTCCTCCGATTTAGCACATGATTTCCTGCAGGGTGCAGCTCCGAAATCGGCACCCCCGTATAAATGCCAAATGATAGTCATTTCTTTTAGCGAATACTTCATTGCTGGTAGTGGATAATGTTTTGGGGCTTTTAAAATGTCCAGTTTTCCAGCGGGGGGTGAAAAATAGTTCTCAATCAGTCGAATCGGCTCAGTTGTTAAAACTCTAGCTTCCGGCTCCCCGTGTTTGGGCTAAGAGTCAAAACCATTTATCAACAAATTGCAAATGCTATTTCATTAATAATTTAAAGCCTTACCAATATTCCAACTCCTGGATCATCCTCTAAAATACAAAATTTTTCTTCGTCTTCATCACTTAATTGTAGATCCACAGGCATTCCGTTGACAGATTCAAATATAGGATCACCATGTAGAGGAAGAGGAGTAGTACCACGTGAATCATCTTTGTAAGGCTCAGAGTTGAAATTAAAGTCTGCTGTAGGTGTGAAGTGGATTTCATACTGTGCAGCTGGATGCTTCCTGATAGTTCCACTTTCAGTGTTGGGCTGGCTAGAAGAAGGTTTAGATGGATTCTCGTGATTATCTTGATCCTCTATTGCTTCTGTTACCATATCGTGTACGTATTCAGTTGTTGAAACAGACATTCTTCTATCTCTTTCAACAGTTTCTTCAGTTGTAATCAATGCAGGTTCACTTGATGCCTCTTTCAAACAAGCAAACGGCGCTCCATGTCCTGTATCTTGACTTCTGCTGCTTGTAGATCGATTCGGGTCTATTAAGTCTCCTTCACAGCTGTAGTATGTAAGAATATCTACGAGTGCTTTAAAAGAGTCGCTGCAGGTTCGAATGTGGAGAACGTTACTTGAAGCTGACAAATCAATACGCGGTGCCGTGCTACTACGGTTTGTGCATAGTCTTAAAGATAAGTCGAAATAGTCCATTTCCATCACGCAAACATAGTCGTTACGTAAATCATTAGAATCAAATTTCGTAGTCAAAAATAGAGCAGAATCTTCACATATGAATCGAATAACAGATGTACTGGTTTGAGCAGCAATATTACTAGAAATGCTGAATGTATCTATTGTCAAGACGCTTCGCATTGGCAAATTCAACGGTCTGGAAAAAAAAATTTCGTTGCTTATCTTTGTTTTCAGTACAAAATCTAGATATACTCAGCTACCTGTAGTCTATGGCACAGTCCCATAGGTGTAGATGCAACTCAGTAAGAACAGTTGACGGAATGTAGCCAATAATAGGCGTATCTGTCACATCAAAAAAGTCTGTTAGCTGTGTAAACCACGACCGATTAGCAGAATACATCCGATGATCTAAAGTGCCTTCCCGTATTCCAGTCGCAACTTTGAAAGTCTAAACACAAAATTTCTCAGTGTTATCAGAAAATTAATTACCAATTACATTTTTTGAATTTCAGTCCGATGATTACCTTAATATTCGTAGTAGAATCACGCTCAATACGAATAGCGACAGAGAGCATATCTACGTCCGATTCATTTGTCTCCAAGTCTTTTTTCGTCAGTACTAATCTATCACTTGGGAATATAGTTTTTAAAAGCTCTGAACTCAGCTTAGGAAACATTTCCACACTTCTGACTAAATCTATGTCAAACATGAAATGTAACTATTTTAAAATTGCTGATAAAATGCAACCTATGCAATCAATATTTATTAGTATTAGTACCTGAATGTTTCATTTCCGCTTTATGACTAGACAGACACATGAATCCCAAGAGAGGATCACCTTTGTAGCTGGACACCACAAATAAACACGCATCTTGTACAGTAATCATTAACTGACCATGTTGACCAGGAATTATACTTCCAGATGTGTCCTAACACAAGGATTAATATGATAATGGCAATCATATAAACTTTAGTTGCTTTGTTTACTAATATTTACTATATACGATATAACTACTAACCTGCACAGGTGTGAAAAATGAACCAGCCCCTTTGCTGACCGAAAGAGTCACAGTTACTTCACTTTGACCGTATCCCAAAGATCTTTTCTTGGGTTTGTTATCAAATCTCATAGAGCCACAACCCGCAGGTGTGTAAAATGTATTCATTTCATCTTCAGAGTCTGATCCGGGATCTGAAGCCAAGCATAAATGTCAAATTCATTGAATAGTAATTAAACTAGAAGAATTGTTGGGTTATCATGTACACAAACCTAGTTTAATGGCAGATTTACACATAGAGAATGGAGTAGACATGTGTTTTATTTGTGTGGCTGCAAAAGAAAGTTCCGCAGGTGTTTTTTGTCGAGATGGCTCCCACAGCAGCAAGTCATTTCCAAACCTATGACATAATAAAAAGATTATTTCAAAATAAAAAATGCCAATACTTTCAAAACCGATTCAGAGGTTTTGTTAGTAATACCTATTGTAGATTTCTTCGAAGAAGTGTTTTGAAGGAAAGGAAACATCTAGGAACCGTAATGAGATGTCTATTTTAAATAAGACATTTCTAGTCGTTGCTTCAATGAAGTCATTCATCTCTGTTCGATTTCCTGGTATAACGCTTGCACTGGCACCTTGGATGAAACAAAATGACCCAGTTATTGGACGATATGAATCATACCTTATTGACGATGAATTTGGAACTTCCTTACTTGAATTGTCACCGTGATTACTCTCGTGAATAACAGTTTTGGAGCTAAATGGGGACGTTCCTTTAGGTTTCCCAGTAAAAAAGGAATCCATACCTTCCCCGTCATCTGAGCCTTCTGCTTCTCCGCTCGTTTCCGCAGATCTTTCAGGAGATAATAAAACTACGATTCTGAAAAATTAAAAAGGATAAGTTTAAGTAAAACGATAGTAGTTGAATTTGAATAATAAATAACAATGTCTGAACCTCGGCCAATCCAGCCCCTGAGATCTCATTGAGGCACTATCTATATCCGGATCATCAGCCAATGCGGTAGCAAATAGCACTGGCGTATCTAAAGGACTTTCCTGGATAAAAATAACGAATCAGAAACTATTTTCTCAATTTTAGCTACCAAATATAAAAATGTACCTTATAAAACAGCCTAATTTCATGGCATTTAGTTTCAAGCTCAACTGTATCAATTGCTGAATTGAGGATTGTAGAAAAATCAAACTCCTGTAACTGCGCTACAACAGAGTCGTTTCTTAAGTTGCGAATCCAATATGGAGTTCTATTAATATCATCCTTAGACCGCATGTCAGGTATTGGGAACCTACAAATAATAGCTTCATTAGCTGATTGATACAAAAGGATTGAATTACAACATTGTATTCATCAAAACAAAAGTACCGAAAGTTTAAAGAAAATAGTGGACATCTCACGCTAATTTTGATAAGCGTGTGAGTTTTTTGCTGGGGTGGTGACAAAATCTGCATTAAAAACTAAGTTAAACAAGATCCAATTGACTACTTTCATTTAAACCAAGTTATAATTATTACCTTAGCTTTTGCATCTGCGGTGAACTGCAGTGGTGAGTAAAACACAGCGTAAATTCTGTCTATCACAGACACGTCAAATTCACAATGACACTCTTGTAAATAAAACTTCAAGTACGTCTTGCTGATATTATTCAATCTAGTCTTGCAACTTTTGCTTTTAAACTCCATTTTTAACGATTGGCTGCTTCCGTGCTCAAAATTTTTTGGAAAAGTGAGTACCTACATAATTTAATGCAACTTAATGTAGAAAATCTTGTCACAATTCTTAAATATAGTTGTTGCGCTACCTCTATACATTCAGGATTCGGTGTACTACACATCGGAGTCTTGTATTTTAACGATTCAACTATCTCGCAATACCCCAATATAAGGTAACCAACTGTCTCAGTGTCAGAATTTGTTCCCTTAATGAGTCCTTCTATTTTTACAGGAGCTGCAATGATCCTATGGTGGCTCCGGTCACAAGCAGAATTCAGTTTTTCTCTTACTTCATTCACATCTTTTTTCCCTTTAACAGTTACTCCAAAAAGACTTAAACTTTGGAAGAATCTCCTTGATGACTCTCTCATGTCTTTTACACTCGAAAGAGCTACTGTTTCAGTTGGTGACAAAATAAGTAAATCTTGGTGCAGCAAGGCCACAGCAATACTTGCAAAAGTTACGGTGAATTTCGTTTTCTCCGAAGACTGCATCGTACTAAGACCCCCTAGAGCTTTAAACGAAAAGTTATGAAGAAGTTGTTCCATTCTAATATATTAAATTCAAACTTACTTGATCCTTGGTAGTGATAAGGAGAAGATTTTACAGTAGAAGAAGCTAAACTGTCGGTAACCGACTGCTGCATTGAAGACAGCATAGAACTCATAGAATTGATCATGATATTTGAAGTAGAGCTTTGGTACATTTTGGCTTTCGATTTTAGAGGCAAAAATTCGTCATCACTGTCGTCTAAACATAAACAGTTGCAAACAATAATTTATTATGTTTCAAATACGGAGACCCACCATTATCTGGGTTAGTACCGTTAAAGCCACCTGTCGACCACCCTTGTTGCTGGACTAGTCCCGGAAATCCTATGACACCAGGCTTTAGCTGTTCTTGCAGCTCTTCTTCAACTCGCTTGAAATCAAATGAATCCATTGGTTTTTCCTTGCAAAATTTTCTATTTCCTCCTTCGTCACTAAAAATTACACTATCATCAGATATCAAGTGTCACAAGGGAAGTAGTGCAAAACTAACCTGATAACAGGATTCAAGAGCTCATCCACGATTCTGTAAACAATGTGCGCTTGAATGGGGGATAAGTAAGCTATTAGCGATCCGAAGTTGCATTCCACAGAAACTTGAGGTCCTGACATTGAGTCGTCTGTTTTTACTTGAATTCGAACTTCATGTCTTCCAGCAAACTTTCCAATCAATACAGAATTGTCTGGTTCTTCTTTTTGATCATTTGAATTCTCCTGCACAAAAAAATTGTTTGAGAAATAACAAACAATGCAGCTGGAAATCGGTCGTCAAATACACATACCTCTACATGTCCAAACACTCTAGAACTGAAAATATCACTGTAACACGTTAAGCCTTCCAAAACTATCTTTTTGTGAGAGAAAGCCGAGTCAAAAGTTTGAGTAGGGTCATTATTTGTATCTTGAAAGTTTTCGTCAGAATATCTCCACCTTTAATAGTGAGTTCTGAATTAAGATTTAACTCCAACAAAGTAAATGGTTTTTCCGATGTAAAAGTACGTACAGCTTTATATGAAATTCTAGTGCAACTCCAACATCGTCTCCCTTCTGGCATTTTTCGACTCTAAGTATCGTGTCCCGAAAACACAATTTAACTCGTGAAAGCACTGTAAATCAAATAATATAAATTAATCACAGAATCAAAGGCGATTTTAATCCTGTTATTAACTTATCTTCATTATCTTACCAGCATCGATTGTTTGAGCACAATGTTCTAATCCTGAAAGAGGTTCCTGGGATGCGAATTCTTCTTGCTCGTCATCTACTTCATCGTTAATTTTGAGACACTCTTCAGCTAGTTGCATACTTGATGCCATACTTGTAAACATGGAATCGAACATAGAATTGCCTACAAATGACAAAATGTAAATCCCTGGTTATCACTAAAACCCTCAGTATTTAGAAACCATATTAATACCAGTTTCTCCCCGTTGCTTTGGCTGGATAGTAATGTGCATCCCAGTTATTTCGATTTCACAGCTATCAGTCATTATTGTTGACCATGGCACAGACACCGAGATGGTTTCGACATGTCCTTCAATCAATTCAAATGGAAGACTATGCTGTTCTGCGACTCCATTTAAAGCCTGACAGAAACATGATACCAATTTACATCATATTAATAAGTGTGATCGCTGAAGCACGATTTATTAAACACTAAACCAAAACTCACACTGCAATCTAACGTAACATTAGTGACCGTTCCAGTTCCATTATACAAATCAACAGTTAACTGATCCAGGCTTAATTTTTCCTCCAGGTACTGCCCAACATATCTGCTGAGCAAGTACCTGCAAACTCTCTTTTGAACACCTCCAGTCCATGATGGCCACATTTTCGACTCACACCACGAGTAATTCCTCTAAGACCAAAACACAAGGTTAAATAATATGTACAATTCACAAATCCAGAAAGAAAGGTAAAGTTGCCTTTATTACTTGCAGGGTATCTTACCTGGTAACTTATCACAAGCCCTACTAACAAAACTCTATTCACTGTCTTAAATCAGTTACGTCCTTCTTCTCGAGTACATACATATACAATAACCTAAATATATATCTCGTCTTAATTCGACTAGATTTACAAAGCGAAGTTTTTACGTGATTTTAATCGAAGACATCACAACAACAATAAAATTGTCATAATTCCTTCTGTGCCTCGGTAATCAACTTATTATCCATCTTTGTCTCTAAAAGTCTCTTCACTTCCTGTTTCACGTATATAAAAAGTCCAATTCACAAACTACTTGTCATTTTCTAGTTAATCTGAAATCAATAATAATAAACACCCAACAATTATGAATGACCATCCATATCTTGTTCATCCTCTCATTTAATTAGAAACTTATACTGACCTGTTTCAAATCTTATTTAATATTGGTCAACACTGGATGATCAAAATACGGAGAGCGATTATTCGTAGAAGGATCCTCCTAGTACATGTAACAACAATGAATTGGCAAGTCCGACAAAATGACTCCGTTTTTTTCGATGAACGGCAACGTTAACTGCCTTCAGTGAACTAACTAAATAATTAAAAAGTTAACGACGACAGTTGTTAGCGAAGGTGAAGGAAGTACTATTAGCAAGAGAGAGATAGTGAGCAACACAAAACTGCGACGAAGTCTTTATGGAAGTTTATGTGTGTGTGTGTGGACGAACACAAAGAAAGACTGAGGTTGTGTGGTGTGTGTGGACAATAACAACACAAAAACACATGAGCTGTGTGTGTGTGTG
>Ga0194135_10002525_pt1 | contig 11134 bp, 10 predicted proteins | sample LitLau_LLRF_2013_FD_134024 | JGI IMG/M metagenome (GOLD analysis project Ga0194135, IMG submission 134024) | Freshwater sediment microbial communities in response to fracking from North America - Little Laurel Run_MetaG_LLRF_2013 (version 2) | ecosystem: Environmental > Aquatic > Freshwater >... | reverse complement strand
GACTAATAGGATTTGAGGTTTAGAAATGAAGAGTTCAATCCTAACATTTACCTCAAGTATCAATTGAGATCTGGGATTAGGAATAAAAATCTGAGGGAGGAGTGGTGAGTGGGACGATATGAATTATTATGAGGCCAACGACAGAAAGTAGGTTTGGAGGGACGAACAGGATAAGCGCTTGTCTTTTAATTAATAAAACTCGGTCAAACCTTCCCATGCAGCTAATACAAAGCCGAAGAAAAGGGCACGTGAGGGAAAAGAATAAATGGAATAAAAATGAAACAAGGGGAATGGCTTGATTACTCGAACGGGAGGAATAGGAACGCGTTCTTACACACTGTCAATTCCCAAAGACCAATTTAGAGAATAATCGTCTAACGTTTTTAATATTTAAAACTAATTCCATTTTAGGAAACGGGAAAGTGAAAGAAGAGACAAAATTTATTCACTCCGGTCATGTCGTGTCCAACTTATTTTAGGAAAGGTGAAGCAAGCCTCTAGGATGTGGAATTCAGCCGGCAACAACGGTAGCCACAGCCATTAGCTGCCAAATGATTGGAAGGGCTACGAGCAGCGATGTACGAAGGGAAAAGTCTCAGCGTGGCATTACTTGGAGATGAGGTCAAAAGGGAAATTGACCTATCCGTCGTCCGACACTCTGAGGTCAAGGGAGACAGCTTAGGAATCAAGAGGATGGACCTCCAGAGCGGAATGCTTCACGTGGGACTTGGGAACAGTAGTAGCGGAGGGGGGAGTGGAGGGGAGGATTCGAGCAGCGATGAGCCGGCGGCAGTCCATCACAACCGACCAACTCGGCATCATCGACACTCTCTCCCGCCGAAAAAGTACCGCCTCAAGGAGTCTAATGAGGGGACACCGTCGCGAGTGAGCAGTGGATTCTCCTCCTTCCGGAATGAGGATGATGAGCAGGATCGTGACGGGAAGGATGAGGATGGTGGGAATATGGAAGACTTGAATCCAGATGATGATGATTGCTCTGGAATTTCCCACAAAGATGGTCGCATGGAACATTCATTCACGTCCGGAGAGGTATAAGTAATTAGCCCAATTTCTTTTTTTAATCTCCGCTAAAACGTTCCCACATGCGTCCTAATTTCTTGTCGTCTAGAATTCTGATTCTGAAATGGGAGGATATGGAGACGGGGATGACTCGAGCAAGCAAGATGGTGAGGACTCTGGGAAGAAGCTCTTTGAGTGCGACGTCTGCAAAATGATTTTCTCAAATGGAGCTAACATGCGTAGGCATCGGATGAGACACACAGGTAAATCCCCAACAGTTTTTTTTAATTTTTATAACCAGATACAGACAGGATCCTCGCACTATGCACCGTCACCAAATTACAAATCAATACCATTGGGCTAAAATCCTTTTGTTTGATACGCAGGAGTCAAACCATTTGAATGTCGCGTCTGCCAGAAGAGGTACTGCCAGAGTTCATTCACCTTGTCTTTTATTTTGATCATTGACCATTATTTATACCAAATGTAATTTTGTCTTAACCTGTCTAGGTTTTTCAGGAAAGATCATTTAGCAGAACACATGGCTACACATTCAAAACTACTTCCATTCCGATGTCCGATTTGCAATAAGGTCCAATTAAATCCTCATACACCTTCCTCCAAAGAAAAGCTCTTATAACCCTAATTTGTTGTTTATATTTGTGTATATAGGGTTTCCAGCGACAGATCGCAATGAGAGCTCATTTTCAGAATGAGCACGTCGGGGGATCTCATGACATTGTGAAGGCGTGCCCATTGTGCACTTATAAGTCAGGCTCCATGAAGTCCCTCCGTGTTCACTTCTACTCCAGGCATGGGATAGACTTGGATAACCCGCTTCCACACTCACCCTCGCTCCAGCCTTCGACTAACGCCAGCCCCGGCTCCCCTGGGCACTCTGGTTCAGGCGGAAGCGGGGAATACAGCGAACTCGCTCAAGCCCTCGGATTTGAGGATCGTGACAAGAGCAGTGACTCCTCTTTGATCCCATCGCATTTCCTTGTGCCTCAGATTGAAATATCCTCAAATTCACCATATCCCAGTCACTACTCATTCACTGCCGACTCCAGTTACGACCTGCCTGACGCCAGACATCCCTCCAGTAAGAACTCTTAGTACTCTAAAACCAATCCACCAAGTCACCTCCTTTCTCTGGTGGAGGAAACATTTTAAAACATTTTTTAGTCAGATTGTGACGGATAGGGTGAAGTGGGGTGGTTTGTTTTAGTCAAACCAGAGAAAGGAGGTGACTTGGTGGATTGGTTTTTAGAATATTTCTTCATTTTGCTAAAAGCAACAATATTCAAAGGATCATTTGATGAAGGGAGTGAATTTTACTTGAGTCCTGATTCTTTTTGTAATTCAGGTAATGAAGACAGCTCCTCCTCCTCCCCTACTAACGTTTCTCCAAAATCCAATTCTAGTTTCAACATTCCCTCGAGCTCGGACTTGGTGGTGGTGAAGCGGGAAGTACTGGAAGTAGAGCGGGGATCTCCAGAACAATTAACTTGCACTGGGAACAGGCCAGAAGAAGCTAAACCGAAGTCCTCCTCACTGGACATTGAGGATGTACAAGACGCCCCGGAAGACCTCTCCTCTGCTGGACAGTCAAAGTCTTCCTTCAGGTTTAACTTCATTCAAGCGTCTCATAATGCACGTGCAACTATTATTAGGTTACTAAAACTTATGATTCTTTACAGGTTAAAGCTCAATCCTTCATCCCTGGTCAAAATCTCCCCGTTAAAATCCCTTCTTCGGGAGGATTGGAGGAAGGATGTGTCGAGTTGCTCTAGGGTATTTGGGACCACCAATAATTCCAATTCCAGCTCTAGCAAATCCAATGGCAACTCTAATGGCAGAAATTCTGTAACTACTGGTCACACAAATCTCCCCAGCGGATACCAAGTGAGATCCCTTCAAGGTCATTTATTATATACAGCTCTTTTATTTTGTTATTTTTCTTTTTCCCTAGGTATCCGAAGGGGAAGCCATTACGTCTTCCGAAATGTCAATAATGACATCAGAGTCCTTGCAGAATCGCAGAGAACAGGCTTTCCCAAACTCCATCCATCAGTGCATCTACTGCAAAATTGTATTTCCAGACATAACACTCTACTTTCTCCATAAAGGATGTCATACGGACTCGAGTCCTTGGCGTTGTAATATTTGCGGAGAGACTTGCTACAACGTCTACGATTTTAATTCCCATCTCCTCAGCAAATCTCACCAGTAATACCGTCACAGACTTTACGTTTAGCACAAATCAAAGTTTGCGTTTACCGTGCGGCTGATTAGTTTTTGTACCGCCATGTCAAATTTCCTCAATAGTTAACCAGATAGTCCTGTTGAATCATCATTTGAGGAATAATTTTTACAATATCCCCACACCATACCAATTTTTTAACACAAAAATACAAAATAATCAACCAAGTTAAAAAACAGTTTCCAGAATAATAGTAATAACCTTAGCCCGAATCTAACTCTTCCAGTAGCAACTCTTCCAGTAGCAGTAAGTTAACTAATAAGTAATAACCAACAACCCAAGAGGAACCTAATTTACCATAAACCATAATGGGAGCAGCAAGCTAATTAAAAAAAACTCAATTTTTCATACCATTTACTAGCTCGCTCCTCTCATTTCCCACTTATTATTTATATGACAAAAAAAATTCCAAAATGTTCCTTACATTGGAAAGGGAATTGGATGTCACTTTTATTTTGATACAAAGGGCTTCAAATAATTATTATAATGTGAAAAAGAAATAATCAAGAAAATACAATTAGTTTAATAATTAATGAGTAAAAATTAAAAATGAGCTTTTGGGTTCTCGTGAGATTCAGAATTTCCGATTCTAGAGGCATTTAATTTCTATAAGGTCATGTCACATATCTTTGTAGGGCAAGGGTTAGGAAAATAGGGAATAAATCGGGAAGTTCTCGTCTTCCCAACATCTTTCCATTGAGAAATAGCTTCGTAGGGGTCGGTGAACCAAAATATTACAAGGACGGTAAATAATAATATCAATCTAACAGTCCTTGAATCATCAACATCGTCTCTTGAAAGGAAAAGTCGTTGCAAAAGAGTAATACTAATTAATAAGCAGAAATTAGGAGAATACATTAATAATGAGATTCGTTAGAATTTGACTAAGAACAGATTTAAAGAGATTCACATATAAATTATAATAAAACCTGGATATCAAGTCAGGAGCTCATGGTGTAGTGACATGACAGGGACTAGAAAATGTTTAGATTCTTTGTGCTTCATTACTATAAAGGCCCAATGATGTCGTTAGACATTGACAAAGTCCAGGGGAGAGGGGCTGAAGCTTGCAGCATTTGCATTCGTTCTACTTTCTATCAGTTGTGCCACGGTAAATTTACCAGGAAATCATGGGTTAGTACAGGCGATTCTGTGGCAATGGCAGTGACAGTGAACCGTTACATTAGAATAAGAAAAGTAGGAATAAATTTTCCCAACGTTTGCAAAAATCAAGGCTAAGGAATAATAAGTTTCCGACAGATAGATGAGAGAACACATATTTTACATGCAAGAACACAAGAATATCCGAAAACTATAAACAGTTTGCAGTTACCATTCCCATAATAATATGATAGTGGAGATTAAAGCTGTCAGATGCCACTTTTGAGATTCTATTCTTCCCGTCTATGTTAGATAGGTCGCGGAGAGTGGAGCCCTTCTACATCTTCTCCTATTATAGGCCAATGGTCACTATTGCTTGGACCCCAATCATTGAGCCTGAAAAAAACAACAAGAAATTTGAAAAGGGTACTCTTTTCTAAATTCCCGTACCTGTGGGGACTAATTTGATAAATTGATATGTTTTCTCGCACATCATTCGACAGGAGAAAATTTTTATCTTATTATAAACCAGCATACTCATATCCAGATTCCCCATACTCAAGAACAATGACCGTTCCATTGCCATCCCTGTCAATCTATCAGCATATTTTAAATTTAAAAAAGGAAAAGGCACTTACCCATTTGTCAGTGAGGGACGATGGGTAAGACGGTGGGCTATTGGTAAAAAAAAAATCAAAATCCTTAATCGCCGCACCCTGTGTCTAATCTCTAAAAGTAAGGTGTAAAACTGGTATGAGACCTTACCAATGCTGAATCCGCCACTTCCTTCTAATTGAGTCAATATAATAATAACTTGCCTACATTATAAACAACAATAAAAAAGATTTCAATTTATTTTTCAAAGAATTCAAAAGAGTTGGAGTTGGATTAAAAGAGACTTACCGATTCAGCGGTGGAACGGAATCAATTGTCTTTAACTGGCCACGTGTCGAAACGACATTATAGCTCTCTTGACAGTCACATTTTACTTGAATCCATTTGTCATCGTGTCGATTCTCGACAACAACCACCAAGCCAGCCCAGCCTTTTGTCAAGTAATAGGCGGTCATGCCTTCTCGCCCTTCATGTCGCTGGCCCCGCTCCATGGTCAAACGAATAATTGCATCCGCCAGGACTAAGTAGACGAGAATGTGGGACTAATTAGACAAAAACTTTTTAAATAGATCCCGTGAGCGCTGTTGGGCATACCATAAGCCGGAGGTGCAATTTGGTCAGATAAAACTTTCTTGGAAGAATGAAGTGACATCACATAGCGCGGGTACGGTGAATCAGTTCCTAAAAGAATAAAACGTAGCAGTACTTACTAGTTTGAGACTAGAAGCTTTCAATGTGAATTCAAGTGAGTCTTACCAAGTAATCCAGTTTGCCAATGGTTGAAGGCTAGCGGCACAGCAATGTAAAATCCTAGGGATTGCAAGAATGGGATTATTTACAAGTATTTACCCTTACTGAGAGACCTAAAGCTAGGGAAAATGTAGATTTTAGGGATGCACTTCATATCTCTATTTGGAATTCCTTCTTTTAGGGAATCCTCAGAAAACGTTGAGTTGACTGGAAAAGGACGCCTATGATGGTAAACTTTTAACTTTGGTTTTCAAAATTCAAAAATTTCAAAAGTTGAGAAGGAATTGAAAATGCAGGCTTACCGGGTTCAATCATTTTATGGCATCCCACGAAACCTCGAACTTGTCTCTTCGAATGTTCCACAAGGCGCCCTAACACTAGTTTTTGAGAATCACTCTGACTCGCTTCCAGGCCTCTGAATAAGACTACACACAAATCCAGTTGAGAACGTTGAGACTTTTCAGAATTCCTGGAATCACGAATGATAAAGGTAGGATTAAGATGAAGAAGGAATTGCGTCGAGAAAGAACTGAAATAAGGAATGGATCCTGATTACCTGTGGCCTTCCTGAAACAACGTGAGCTCAATTTCTGTGGCTTCAAGTACAGTTATCAGAATACATGAAAGGTGTTGAAAGTCTGCTGATGGCGGCAGGGTTCCGTGCAGACGCCGCTCATACCAAAAATCCCTCACTTTACAAACATCGATGCAATCAAAGTACCTAGAATCCAACAACCCGATGTGAGGAATATTGTTGGACCGCTAGACGGTTAATTAAATAAAGAATGAATTTGCTACCTCAACATATCATCAAAGGAAATCCAAAAGACACCATCATCTGAACCTTTCGACATAAGCTGCTCACGGAGCTCCGGAGTCCACATTGATGAACCATCACTCCAATCCCCTTTCCAACTATAACGTCCCCATGGATTCCGCATCCTCAACAGTCTGGTGAATTAAAATTCGTCTCAATAAAACCAGTGGGAAACGCCATGTGACGGGGACTTTTCATTTTTAGGGATAAGTACCGGAAGCCATTAGATCCGTTCACATTCAGAACTGAATAAGCATGACGAGGTCGGAGTCCTTTTTCCCTGTATTCGCCTTCGTCAACTTTCATATTGCCACCACCACAGGACGCACCCTGAAGGAATCAGATTAAGTTTCAAACGTAAAATCCGTACGTCGTCTCCAAGACTGCCAGTACGTATTACTTATACCCCGGGAGCCGATACCATTACATCAACTTAACTTTCTACCGTCTTCCAATCATACGAGCAACAGGATGATGCGCTCGCTCCACCCCATGCGAGAGAAATAGCACTTGCGTTGTTCAAATGGAAACGTAGCTACGCTGAATCGCAACTTTTAGAACGAGTTTACCCCAGCAAAGCCCTCGAACTTTGAACTTGGTTAGTGTATTTATTATGGTATGACTGAAATTACCATTAGAAAACCAGCAGCATAGCACGAAAGCAATTGAGCCCAGACGAGATCTCGATCCAACTCATCATCCGCACCATTCTAAAGAAACAATTATTATTTATTTATCACATTCCATCCCATCTCATTCTTCGTCAATTCCACAACTAACCTGTAAGGGAATACTTTCACAAGGGTAACCAGTAAGGGTAGCCAGACCCTCTATTGCTCGTCCACTAACCAACGCTTCGTAGCAACCATGGATTTTAGCAACACCCTGGAAGAAAAAAGAAAGATTAGAGGTTATGCCAATGAATTTCTACTACAGAAAAGTTGAAATGTAGATTCGTTCGTTTATAATTTATATATACTTAATTATTTTTCTCTTGGATCGGCCAAGTTGGCGTCCATGACCTTTTCAAAGGAGCCTCATTGGTGTTCAAGAAAGTCAAAACGGAAGTTAAACATGCTATGCAGGGATTTGATGCCGGGATGCTGACAAATAAACCTACAAAGAGGCTTTTGTCCAAGGTTAAGCCTACGACAATCCCCTCTTTGACTTCTTTACTGAGGCACCAAAGAAGAACGAACAAAAGGGGTCAAGGATGGACTAATGGGCATTCAAACTGCCACTAACCCGAATCCTCCGAGACACAAGAAGGGAGTGAGCGAGTGACTCACCTCACCTTTTCACCATCACCAACTCACCTTTTCAATTAGTGGGACCCAGAGCTGCTTCCGCTTAGCCTGTAACCGAGAAACATTAAAATTAGACAGAAAAAGAATATTTATCTCCACCATAATTAATTGAAGTATAAGCACTTAGTTACCTGAGAGTATACCAGAGTAGATGATTTATCACAAGGTAATAGATCATCGATAATAACCGTTGTCCAAGTACCGTCTTTGCACAATCCTGAGAAATCAAAAGAAAGTGAGGATTAGTTAAGAAGAGTTATTATGGTAATCCCGTCGAATTTAAAATGGTCTGACTAGCCAACTAATTACATAATAACAAAAGACTCACTTATCAGGTAGGCTCCAACGGAAGATAGTTCTTGGGTTACAAGGATTTTCTCAACCAACTCCCTCCGTTCTGCAATTACCGCCAGCGCACTTAAGAGCCAGCAATTCCCAAGGACTCCTGCAAAAAATATAAGGGCTGAAACTATTCAAATCATAGATCATCAAACCCACTTTTTTAACCAAGTCAACAAAAAACAAACCTTGTGAAATATCTGAGGGCAATGGAGTTCTAAATGTAGCCCACTTGGCACATTCAGTCCAATGTTCTGTAACGATATCCTTGGGACGAATCCAATGAGAAACCAAATCTTCATGATTAGATGCAGCTGCTTTGGGATTGTAGTATAAGGACTTTGGAGCAGGCGGGAAAGAGTCATCAACAAAATAATCCCCAGTTTTGTTGCAGAAAGCAACGATTTCATGATACTTTTGCTTTGTTCCCTTCTTGGAATGGACCAGTGCAGAGAAGCGAGATGATGATGCGGAAGTTGGCCTTTCTTTGTCTTTGGTCGAATCGCCGTTGTTGCACACCGAACTACCATGTGATGTTTGACACATTTCACAAATCGTGGACTTCATGGGATTTTTAAATGTGCACTTCTCACAGGACCACTTCCGAAACTTCCGAGCATGGGAGTTCTATAATTAAAAAATAATAATTGTCAAGTTTGATCGAGAAATACATAATAAGGTCAGATGGATACATACACCAGAGGAGCTTCTTACCTTCACTTCCTTATTCTTGTCCCAATGACAGACTTGACATCGATTGGAATTGACATCGTTTTGGAGGGTACATTGCTGGCAGATCCAATATTCCGTAACCGCAACGGAGTGCGGCCTATCCATCTTCCGCGAATGTACTCCGGGAGATTTTTCAGAATTGGAAGATGATGTAGCCGTGAGCCGCCTTCTTGACGACGACTTTCCCACAACTTTTCTGTCACGACCACGACAGTCCTGGCAGACTTGATATGATGAACTATCGCCTGAAGAAAAACATCGGAGACATGTCGATCTCTGCAAGACAGACAAATCCTGGAAATCATCTTCTAGGTTGACTGCTTCAGACGTAGGGAGTGATGATCGACGGATTTGTGACGGATTCTCAAGATTGAGCAGCTCGTCCTCATCGATATTATTCACAGCATCCATTTCAGTGGGCCCACTGGTATGATGTTTTGTTTCATGAGAGTCTGAATTTATGTTATTAGTAGTGGAAGGAATAGAAGGGGATGTAAATGATGCCCGAATGGGGCTCAATGTTTTGGGTGACGTGATTTTGTCATTCTGGAGGCGAGAGTTGGTACTGTCACTCCTGGGTTCTCTAGTATGATCTTGGACTTCTATTGAGTTGTTACTTAAGAGCGATAAATTCACAGCCATGGATTCACTTTTTTGAGTTACTAAATTTTCAGACTTTTCTGGAGACTCCGCGCTTGGCATTAGGGTGCCACTTTGGGGAGTTGAAATAGGAGACAAGCCGTTGTTAGTCCAGGTCTTCTGATTTCCTGGTGCCTCCGGTGTTTTTGATCCATCCACCTTGACAAGGCGTTTTGTGCTGGATTTGTTCTTAAAGCGCACAAATTCTTTCTCCAATGAAACAATATGACACGGTTCGTCGAGAAACGGAAGACTTAAATCGGAAGTTGTGGCTTTGGAAATATTCGAACTCTGAAGAGAGACCTGGTCACCCTGTTGTTCTTGTCCACTTCCAAAGTTCTCGGAACTACTTTTGTCCATTTGTCCAGGTTGGTATGGACATTTGTATGTTTTGTTTGGTGACTCCCGCGTCCGTTTCTTCCCTTCCCGCTGAGGCTCTGGAGTTTGGTGATTAGTAATCACTTCCTCGTCATCCAGAATTGGTTCGATTCTCCATTCAGATTTATTTTCTCTAGCGAGATGTTTTGATTCCTTCTCTTCGGAAACATGTAACATGAGTTCAAGGTAAGATGATGAATTGGGTGATAATGGTGTAGGTATTTTCTTGACTTGGCTGCTAAGATCCGTTGAATCTAACAAAAATGTCAATGGTTCAATGGCTTACTGATACGCTGCAAAAATCTCGTATAGAGGGAGACTTACTAAGCTCAAGTTCTATAGGAGCACTATCATCCCCATCTGTTCCTGAATTCATCCCACGCGTAACTTGCTCCAATTTTCGCATCATGAAAAACGCTAGGTCCTTGTCAAGTCCCACTCCTAATCTGATCACTTCTTCTACTCCATCCGAGGTAGGGTACTTTAGAGGAAATGCAGCAGTGAACTGTGGTTCCTTGCCATCCTGAGGGGAACTAAAATAATAGAATTTAAAAAAAAGTAAAGTGGTTGGTAGGTTCTCTGGAGCTTTGGACTAAAAGTTAGGCTAACCATGACGATGATGCAGATGTGACATCTCCACCTGTCAACCTTGTTTCCATAAAGAAAAACGAACGGACGACAATGAGGCAATGAGGGTGTCTTTTTGTGGAGAACCCAAAGTTAAACGACAACGAACGAATGGTCAGAGAGCGTAGACTGATGGAAAACCCGATCACCTGGCACCGTAGTGCTGTAGTTAAGAAAAACTGATTTTTATTATCTTAATCATGAGTCATACGCAAATCAATGACTTTCACAATGACAATCAATGACTGAGACTGGAAATGATTGTTTACCTCCTCGAAAGTAGTGACAGATACAGATCCGATTTAATGGAGATCATGAATCGATGAATCTCGGACTCTGGAGCATGGAACCACGGTGGTTTTTGAGGGACCCCACACCCTACTGAGGCTGACCCCAGGTCCAGCTCTCAGTAGTCCGTCAGGGTCAGAGTGACAGACGACTGACTGGATTGATGATTGTTTTGAAGAAAATTCCGGTTTAGTTTGTCTTGTTCTTGTCTAGCTTCATGTTGGACGTTGGAGGAAAACAATTAGAAAAGGATGAAGG
>Ga0194135_10002524_pt1 | contig 11139 bp, 16 predicted proteins | sample LitLau_LLRF_2013_FD_134024 | JGI IMG/M metagenome (GOLD analysis project Ga0194135, IMG submission 134024) | Freshwater sediment microbial communities in response to fracking from North America - Little Laurel Run_MetaG_LLRF_2013 (version 2) | ecosystem: Environmental > Aquatic > Freshwater >... | reverse complement strand
GAGTCTCGCAATACCCTTGGTAGGAAAGTCATTGACAGTTGCGGGAGTTTACTCTCAAAGTTAACAATTTCACTCAAATTCAATTAACTTTAATTACTATTCATTTATTACCTACCATTCAATAATTTTAAATTTGAACACAAGGTAAGTAGATTGATTCCGTTTGCGCAATCAGATAAATTCAATATTATTGTTTATTATTCCTCAATACATAGCTTGCTTATTGCTTTTCATTTTTCAGGAATCAGCGGCGATTCTGATAGCAAAAGCAATGATGAATGGAAACGAAAAGACACGGGAGCATCAAAATGGCAGTTCTAATTTCATAAAGCGTCCGGTGGTTCCGGTAGCTGAACTGCTTGCAGCCGAGCAAGCACTCACTTATGAAGAAAGGCTACGGAAAGCAATGAATTTGAAACCGTATCTGGATTACTTAAGTGATCTATTCGCACAAAGGTTGAGGTAAGCGAATCAATATTCGTGTGCATCATAAAAAGTACCTGGGATAAATATTGACATAACTAGAGCATTTGTTGCAAATGTGAATTGGGTTCTGTTCCATTATAAAGTGATTCTAGTGGTTCGGAAGACGAAGGGAGCATGCAATTTGTTCCTGCTCAAAGTCAGCTTCAAACTCCTCCTTACAAAACAGAGGAAGCTTCCAAGTGTCCAGGAATTACTCAAGCGATTCACACTTTGAATCTAAACCTTGGTGAGGCGCCATCGCTGTCACATTCGAGTTACCTTGATGGGGATGCCTTGCTAGGGAAAGCAGAACCGGAGGCATCATTTCCCTCTGCATCCCAATTTTCTCCAAGTAATTCCTACTCCTCTTCTTTGGGCTTGTCCCCTCAATCAACTGATAATGAGAAACATGGAGGGCAGGAAGGTTCTGAACTGCCTCGAATATCCGACCTGGAATTACACAAGTATTTGGAGAAACCAGCTCACGCTCATGGACGAAATTCACCGGCAAACGAATACATCATTTCCTACCTCGGCTCGTCTTCCAACGCGGATTTCAAAACTAACAGGAAGCGGAAGTGGGATCATGAAAACTCAAGTTCACTCCTGGCGGAGCTAAAACCGAAATCTCCACCTTCAAGTTCCAGTGGCACTCAGCATCTGAGCATTTCCAAACCATCTAGCGATTTGAACCGAGAGGATTCGCTTCTATCTGGGATTGGAATTGACAGGACTGATTCAAAGGACCCCGGCCTGAAAATCAAAGAAGATCCCGACAAGCTCCTTATGGCCAAAGGCTATGACGATTTTCGGGATTACATGAAGAGTTCCGTTACCCATGACAAGTTGAATTTAAATCAGACAGCACGCGAGGACAATGATGAGGAAGGCGTGGATGGAGAAGATGAGAAGCGGAACGAGGGAATGGACGCTGAGGAGGATGCGGATGATGACAGCCTCAGTGACTACATGAACATCACTGCCAACTCCGCCCTCGCATTGGACACATTTTTTAAATTTGATCCCGACGATCTTACTTCTGCGGCTCAATCACCAATGTCGCCCACTGCTACACACATTCTGCCTTCCTTATCCAATCCAGCCGGTAGGGCAGAAGTCGATGATTCCTCCGTAATCGATGATAGCGGACTGTCCATTACGTCAGACATGTTTGATCGGAACACCAAGAAAGTTTCCCACCAAAGGCAGACCAAGACGGTTGAAATGCTTAATATTAAAAGGAGGCGGATTTACATTCTCATGTGCAAAAAGGAAGTCATCAAGGTATTCCACACATTATGACGTAAATGGCCCATTTATCTTAGTTAGATGGATCTAATTTTTAGATATTTTATTTTAATTTTATAGGTGGCTCGCACAAGGACACACTTACATCAAGAAGTGATGGCTCATACCAAACAGTTGGCTGACATGTGTTCACGACACTTGTACAACGACGCTATTGAGGTATGGTTGACAGGAATGTTCATAAAGGAACTCTCAGAAGTAAAACTCCAGAAATGATTTGATTACAATTTATCAGTCCCAGAAAATGATGAAGGAGTCCACACGGAGGGCGGCCCGCTTAACTGCAGAGATCCAGGGAATGTGGAAGCAAAGGGAACGAACCGAAAGGGAAATCATACGACGTAAAATCCGGGAAGCCGAAGAACAGAAGCGATTGGATTTGGAACTGAATGAAGCAAGAGAACAGCATCAAAAGTTGAATATCCTTAGTATGCAGATGAGGGTTTATGCTGCTCAGATCTCTGACAGGCTCAGTGGAGTCCAAGCCGCAACAGTAGAGCAGAGCATCATTGATCAAATTGAAGAAATCAAAGGCACCACACTACTTTACCCCGGTGACAATGAGTGGTAAGATTTTCCGTGTACTTGATTATTACAACAAAAGCTTGCAATGAGATTTTAACAAGGTTTTTCTGTAGGGAACTTATGAAGGAATGTATTAGTAGAAGCGTCAAAACGGCGTTCGAATTGCACACTACACGCTTACAAGAGTATGGTTCTAGCCTTTCTTTATCAAGGGAGAACAGTGATGGTAAGATCCGTCATCCATATCTTCGAAATGCATTCCCTGTGTTATTCTGAAAATTATCCATTCCTAGATGAGCAAAAGCCCGATACTGGTATTGCAAAGACGGAAGTTCCCCAGGCCAAATTGTTTACTGGAACGCTGAAATCTTTTCAGCGAAAAGGAGTAGACTGGTTGATCAATCTCTTTGATCACGGGGTCAATGGGATATTGGCAGATGAGGCGGGTCTTGGAAAGCGAGTTCAATTACTTGCCTTCTTTGGAAACTTGGCAGAGGAGAGGAGTACTTGGGGACCATTTCTGATAATTGCTCCAGCATCCTCTCATCAAAACTGGCAACAAGAATTCCACAAATTCCTACCAGGTTTTACCACTAAAATTTATGCCGGAAGTTCTCAGGTAAAAACGGAGAAACGGAAATGAAATACTTAACTAGAAATGCAGAGATTGCTGTGCAACTCATTAATTGTACATATTACACAGGAGAGGAGAGCGTTACGCGGAAGTTGGCTTCTGAACACGGCCTTATATGGAAACGAAGAGTCGGTTCTCCATGTCCTGATCACTTCTCTTCAAATCGTCGCCGCTGATTTCAAACATCTCAATCGTGTAAGATGGCAGATCTTGATTTTGGATGAAGCACAGACTACTACTGGGTTAGTTTTTCAGTTAAACATGCCTTCTTGAATGTGGATTGAATTTTAATGACGCTGTTAATTTAGGATGAAGTGGAAATCACTTCTTCGGCTCAATTGTCGAAGTCGCCTCTTCCTTACAGGAAGACCGATACAGAATACAATCACGGAACTATGGAAGTTTCTTCACTTTGTTATGCCGTCCCTATTCGATGCGGATGAGGAGTTCAATGAGTGGGCATTAAAAAATATCGAATCTCACGCTGACACCAAATTCGTCTTGGATGAAAGTATGTATTAGTTTCGGAAACCACTGAAGTTTTTCTATCAATTCACAAACTTTTTTATTCTCTGCAGAAGATTTGAGTTGCTTGCGGCGGATGCTGAAGACATTCATGTTGAAAAGAACAAAAAAAGATGTCGAGAGCGAGCTGCCCGAGAAAATTGAAATCCTTATACCCTGTGTGATAACTTCGAGGCAACGCCACCTAAATTCAGGTAACCTTTATGCGGAATTGGCCCGATTTGCGTGTCGTAGTTTCGTAGATCGTAGTTTTAACTTCCTGTATTTACAGAAATTAAAGTCAAGATTCGGATTGAGGATCTCCAGAAAAGTTTATCCAGTTCTCAGTTGACGCAACTCCAAATGACGAATCTCATGGGCGCCATCATGCAACTACGAAAAGTAAAGTAAACTGCCGCACTAGTGAGAGTGCCTGGTCTTTATTTGTGGTTAATTGGTTACTCTTCCTACAGGTCTGCAATCACCCTGATCTCATTGAAAAGCGAGACGTTAGAAGTCCGTTTTACATGAACAAAATAATAGAATTTTATCCAAAGACACTAATAGCCGATAGACTCCTATATGAAAATCCTGCAACGAAACGACACTTGTTCGAAAACCATCTCAACATTTACAATCCTATTTACACCCATCCTGGTTCCTTGGGTCGGAGGCGGCTTACTGACTCCTCATCAGTGGAAGATTTGTCCATGGATCAAAGTAACGTACCTTCAGAATGGTCATTCCTTAGATTCATTGGGATCGGCCCTCAAGACTTGTTTGACATAACAAGAGGAGGGTTCATGCAAAGGTAATTTCTGTGCTCTAACATGATTTTAATGCAATGATTCAAGATGAATCACAGCTGCTAGTTGGACATTATTAGGTGGACCCACATTTTGAAAATGCAGAAAATGTACGAATCTCTTTACCGGAAGAGGTTATGGAAGACAAGAAATGAAGAGATTCCTACAAAATACTTAGGCGCTGACGACTTTTTACTCTTTCCGGATGCAGTCACTTCTTTTCCCAGCATTGAAAACAGCCCGACCCTAAAGAATTTAGTTTTTGTGTCTCCAACGGTGCCAGTTTACGCTTTTCTGGACGAACGGATTTCCAACGTCGTGGAACATCAGTATTATTCATCTAAGGCACCGGGAATGGTATTTCTTTTTCTAGGAGTGTGTATTTAACCATAAGATTTAAATAATCAAGCGAATTATTTTTGTATAGGAAGATAATGGACATGATTCAAGCACGGGAATTGTTCGAACTCTTTTTCCCCAGTTCCTACCAGCCTGTACTAGTCAAATGTGTTCAAAAGTATCAGCAGCTGGGGGACACTTCACGTGGATGAGGACTTTTGGCGACAATGTTTTGCAAAATAGTAATACCGGAACATCCGAGACGCATGGGGTTCCTCAAGTTATTCGCAGCAGTCTGGAATTAGTAAAACCACGAGATGGATGGTCTGGTCTTGTATTTCCAAGTAAATTATTACATTCATTCTCCCCCATTGTTAATCTCATTGGGAATCTGAATTCTTCTTGTATTTGTTAAGGTAAAGAATTTCTCCTCGCGGATTCTGGAAAACTGCAAATATTGGATCAGTTGCTTTTTTCACTGAAGCGGAGTAAAAGTCAAGTCATAATTTATACCCAGATGAATCGAATGGTTGGTGTGCTCGAGGTAATAAGCCCTTCTTTAGAACAATGCATAGTCTAAATACGAAAAGAATTGGATGGATAGCCCCGAGGTAACTGATTTCAATTCCAGGAGTTTCTAGCTTACCGGAAATGGAATTACGTCCTGCTTGATAACTCTTTGAGGAAGCGGGACTCCTTCCGACAACGCGAGCTTACGCCAGAATTCTTGGTTTTCTTGGGCTGGACTCGGGCATCTAACCTAGGAATTAATTTAACATTTGCAGATACGGTAATTGAATTAATGAGATTTCGTTTTTTTTTTCAATCATCAACAGTGAAGATTTGTTTTGCTGACATTTGATTAGGTGATTTTCTACGATAGTGATTGGAATCCTGCTGTGGGTAAGCGGATCCACTTGGATATAACTATTTCGTTTGTCTTATTGTCTGTTTATACTCAGATCGTGAAGCCTTGGATCGGACTTACCGTTTGGGTAGGGATAAGAAGCTGACAGTATTTCGTCTAGTCTGTGAGGGAACCATTGAGTCCAGTATTATTGAAAAGACGCTCGAGAAATCTGGAGAGGAAGGATTCAGGTCAGACTTTGAATCTGAGGCTCTGAAGCCTGCTGAGCTCCTGTCGCTGCTGTTGAAAGAAGAAGAGCTGAAGCTTTTAGGTGGGTCTTGGTAAAAGTCGCTCTGTTCTGTTCTGATGATGCATTTTGTTAATAATTTGCATGGATTTTTATTCTTTTTCTTAGCATTCGAACGGGAAGCTAATCTTTGTGAGGATCTGGAGCCAAAGTCAATCACTTTGAAACGCAAGGGTGGCCCAGGGCTTCTGTACAAATCCTTCAAGGAGAGATTCGCCAGGAAATTCAAGACTCAAGAGCTGGAACCAAGTTCAAGTGTGGCTTCCTCTGTGTCTCTCACCGGGAGTTCTCCCGCAAATAGTGACGTAAGGGAATGAAATGCGGTTCCAAGTTAACACCATTCAACGTGCAATTTTCTTGTACGAATTCCAGGTGTACGGGGGAGAGGATGGTGACCAAGAATTACTACTGGATGAAGACATGGAATTCGAGAGTGGGGAGGATGAGGAGGAACTGGAGAGTAATTATACCCTACATGACATTGATTGCGTGGATGGAGCTTTACCATCTTCCAGTAGATCAACTCCAACTCTGGATTGGAATGCAGGATCCATCTCAGATTATGACGAAGATCTCGGATCCGTTGTTTCGAGTCGGCCAAAAGTTGGTCGTGGCGGAGGAAGACGAGGACGTCCACCGACGCGCGTGCGTGTTATGTCGCGCGACGATGGTGAGCCTTTCGACTGAATTTAAGAAACCTGATACACTGGGAATTTGTATTGACTGAGGGAGTGTTTACTGTTAGATGGATCCAGACGTGGCAGGCCTGTGGGACGCCCAAGGAAGAGGAACCAGGGTCCACTGAATCAGGGTGTCCGAGGGCGGAAGCCCGGGAGGCCACCATTGGCCAAGAAAGTAGAAGCTCTCATGCCCTCTGGCCTCACTTTGACTCAGAGTGAAACAGTTTTAGGAGACTTATTAAGCTCTCCGGAAGTCGACGGCAATCGGCATTTGTCAATTTCTCAAGCTGAGCTATCGCAAATTCCGTGGTGACTGTAAGACGTACGTGAGTAGATCCTAGAACTAATTAAAATGAATTTGCAGTAAATTCTTTTGATGTCGTTCGTTTTCATGGGGACGCTTGTTTGGTTGTTTATTGTATGGCTGGACCATGCTCGAAGCGAACAGCAGTGCAGCACAAGGAAGGGGTCGGTCGGGGCGGGGGTGCTTTTGGAATTATTCTAGATTTTGCTCAAATAATTAGTTGATAAAAGGATAAGTTTAGGCTAAGAGAAATGGAGGTTGGTCAGATAGATTGTTCGGACGTTTGGTGTGATGAGATTCACAATGAGATTCGCAATGAGATTCCTCCGCCTCCTCAACGGAACGATGTTCGTCACACAATGTACCCGACGGATCGTTTGGTTCCAACCATTCTCAAGGGAGGTCCCTTGCTTGGAAGCGGACGCTATGGCCAAGTATTTCGTATGACGGAGAGGAAGACCGGGACGCATGTGGCTGTGAAAATAATGAAACGATTCGTCATGGGAAATGTAAGTCTATGAAAACATATAAGCTTGTAACTTTCATTAGGTGTGTTGACACTGAAATTGGAGTTTTCCAGGCTACCTTTGCCAGAGCTCTCAGGAAGGTGTTTGAGCGTGAGCTAACCATTCTCCGCCTCTGCAAGCATCCCAATATTATTCAACTCCTGCAATCCATTGAGACGCCCGAGGTAATCAAACACATACCAACAGTAGCACATTGGAACTCCCGGAGGCTCATCTTATCTTCCTTGTACTTATTCCAGACTGCTTACCTCGTTCTTGAGCTCTGTGAGCAATCTCTATTTAACGTCGTCGTAGAGCGTGGAGGCCTCCGGGAATCGGAGATGCGCCGGGTCGTAAGAGCTGCCAGCGCCGGTTTGACTTATCTCCACTCAAAAGGTAAGCAATCCAATCAGACGCTTTTGACTGGTCTGAGATGTAACTGTGGCTATTTTTCTATTACAGAAATTGCACACCGAGATCTCAAATTGACGAATATTTTGTGCAGTCGGAATCCCCAGGACGGGAGAGACTTGTTCTGGTCAATTAAGCTCTCCGACTTTGGTTTAGCTGCATGTCGAGGTAATTGCTCATCTAGGGCTAAAAATTTGTGCAAAGCGTGTACGTTTGGACTCTCTTTGCCTTTCTCGCTAGGACCATCGGGGACAAGGAGACTCTTCACTTGTTACTGCGGGACTCCGGAATTCATGGGTAATTTGTCCAAGAAAAATGAGAAGTGACCGCCCATGTTACAACGTTTACGTCTTTCTTATAGCACCGGAACTTCTCATGAAGGACCCCTATGACACCAAATGCGACTGCTGGTCTCTTGGCGTCGTGATCTACGTCTGCCTTATTGGTCAACAACCTTTTCCGGGAGCATCGGAGGAGGAAGTGAAAGCTAGCATTTGGGGGTCCCAGGTAGCATTGAACGGTACGTAGCCGGTAATTTCCCGAGTTTTCAACAACGCAAAAAGATAATTATTATTATTCTTAATTTTGGATCTCCCCAGATGGAGTCTGGATGAAATTTTCGCAAGGCTTAAAATCCGTATTGAAGCGAATGTTGATTGTGGATCCTCTCACACGCCTATCCGCCTTACAAATCCACGACGACGCCTGGACCCAAAATAGACGTAATACCTAAAGGAATTGTTAAATTCCCACCCAGAGTCTTAAAAAGTTTTAAATTCTTTCTTCAGGAACCTCTCCGGCACCGAAAAAAGGGAGAAGAAAAAAAGCATCGAAAACCTTACTGGAACGAGTTCGAAAGTGTATGGATGAGCTCGTCAGTGAGCAACAAGAGCCGAAAACAAATTAATCCGAACTGAAGAATACACACAGAACAATAAAAATTAATCAGTTTACCGTTAGACTACCTTGCATTGTGTCCGTCTCATCCGATTGATTCATTCCCTAGAGGATTGAAGGAAGATCTTTGCCAATTTAAAGTGGGTTTCATATAGCGTCCGGCATCCGGTTGTAGACCGAAGACAAAAAAGTTGTTTTGTATCTCCTAATTGAGTTTACATTCGCAGTCAGGAGTCCATACTGGTTTCCTATGCGTAGAAGGTGATCATCTTCGCATGTGATCGGATCGTCGATAATTGTATACGAATCGATTTGGGAATTTATAGGAAATATCTGCAAACAGACATGAAGACCTTAGTATCCTTCGCAATTTTGATTTGTTTCGGAACGTGCTCGAATTCCTTTCAATTCCCTGACAGTGACAAAGTCAGAAGGGACCGAGTCCATTACGGCCCTGGACCAAGCAGGGAACAACTTGACGGTAATGATTTAACTTGCCTAATTTGTCAGTTCCGTTTATCTTATTTAAATTCCCGCAGCGAATTGTGGCATCACTGAGGAAGATCCAAAGGACACTCGGACTTTGACCCCATGGAACGCAGGGATATTCATAGAGGAGGGAACCGGAAAGTGGAAGTATCTTTTTTCTGGAACCGTGATTGGACCCTCCACCGTAGTTACATGTGCGTTTCTACACAACCCATAGTCCTAACGCATGCTTGTGCTCTTCCGTAACATTAAAACTACTTTTTCGATCTTGGTTTCTATCTATAAGTGGGACGTCGCTTCTGGGAGAATGTGAGCAACAACTGGAAACTGAAGATTCCAAATGGACAGCGTCTATTGGTTTCGGTGGGACTGAAATCTACGAATCTAGAAGAGCAAGACTCACATTCCCAAACGGCACAGGTAACGGGAAAAGCGAATCGTTTTGGAAATTACAAATCAGAATAATTTATTGTTTGTCAAACGTTCTTGAAAACAATGATTAGGTGACGTACGTCCAACCACATACCAAATTCAACGAGAAGACACGAGTTCATGATGTAGCAATTATCCACTTGAAGACTCCATTGAATTTGTCATCACCATACGCCCGAGCAGCATGTCTCCCGCAGTTGAGCCAGACGGATCCTGACGGAGATTTCTTTACTCCCGGGACGACAGCCATCCATGGTGGTTTTGACTGGGAAACGCGGCGAGACGGGTTCCGAGACTTTAAAGTTGCTAAAATCATAATGCAGACGCATGAGAGCTGCCTCCAAGCTTTTCGACAGCTGGAATCCGAAACTCCATTCTACTTGTCCTGTGCCCGGGTGGTTCCGCGTAATTATCCCAGGGAGCGGACTACGCTAGATTTCTTGCTAAACCGTGTCTTCGCAGGAGGAAGTTTAGTGGTGGAGGACCAAAGTAATTTGTGCGTCTTTTACGGTTCCACCCCCGTTATTAAAATTGGGACAAAACATACCATCGTTGGACTGAATTCCGTTTTCACGCTCACTGGACCCAATTACAGTTGTGACAAGAAGAGCGTCAACTGGTTCAGTCGCCTTAATGGAAGTATTCCTTGGATTACACGTGCTATAAAGTGAGTCAATCTGTTTGTTAACAAAAGATTTCCTTTGGATTTCACTTTTGGAATTGGACTATTCCTCTCATTAGTTGTGGACCCGATCGCTGGTCTTGTGGAAACGGGAATTGTATTGGAATTGACAAAGTGTGTGACCAAACTGCCGACTGTTCAGATAAGAGCGACGAGGACCCTTTGTTCTGCCGAGGGCTGAATCCATGCAGTGCGGATGAGTTTGAGTGCGGAGTCTATGACGCTTGCATTGCCAAGTCAAGCGTCTGTGATTTCAAGGTGGATTGCCAGAAGGGTGAAGACGAGGAACCGGATGGCGTTTGTTCGGGAAATTATTCGACTTCAGCGTCGAGGGGTTGTAGCGCTATTCAACAGACGGAGGTACTTTATCATTATAAATGAGCAACGGTATTTAAGAAACTTTGAATTTTCATGATAAAACAATTGAATCCTTACTCCAGGGGGTGATAATTGAGTGTGAGATTCCAGAGACAAAGTCCCGCGCAGACTGTTCCAGCCGAAGGCACGTCAGTTTGGGTGTACGTGCTAAATTGTCATGCGCCAAATACTACGTTTCCTCAGGCAACAGGCCAACGGTGACGCGGCAGTGCGGAAAGAATCAATCATGGACGCCCGCAATTTCTTTTGGCTGCCATCCTGGTAAGGGAGTGATTAATCCTTCCGTAATTCATTTTGTGTTGAATTTTAGCAATATTCTCAGCTTTTATCTTCGATTTCAGATTGTGGAAGGGCTGAAAGGGCATTGAACATCCTCATTGTGAATGGAACACTGACTTCCAGAGACTCCTGGCCTTGGCACGTGGCCATCTTCAAGTTCAACCCGGAAGAGGAAATTTATTCTTATATCTGCGGAGGCTCGTGTAAGTTATGGGTTTCCTTTACACCTCACAAATTGTAGTTTTCAATCACGCTGAACAATTTCATTGTTGTAGTGATCCATCGTGCTGGAGTACTCACAGCCTCCCATTGCTTCCTTTCTGAACAATTCGAATTCTTGGACGCT
>Ga0194135_10002523_pt1 | contig 11139 bp, 14 predicted proteins | sample LitLau_LLRF_2013_FD_134024 | JGI IMG/M metagenome (GOLD analysis project Ga0194135, IMG submission 134024) | Freshwater sediment microbial communities in response to fracking from North America - Little Laurel Run_MetaG_LLRF_2013 (version 2) | ecosystem: Environmental > Aquatic > Freshwater >... | reverse complement strand
GTGTTAATGACGAATAGTTCTAGGAATCATTTGATTTAGAGAAAGATTGTTCTTCTTGATGCGAAGCCGAAGGGAGAAATCGGAAGTCGGCTTCTTCTGTCGAATTAATTGATAGCGGTTTTTAACGAGAGTTCCTCAGGTTATTCTTTAAGGTTACTGTTTACACCATGGTTGACGATAGGGTAAAGGATTCTACTTCTTCGAGACAGCACAAGAATAACTCTACGGGGAAAGATAGTGATAGACGAAAGAGATCTCGATCTCGAAGTAGGTCACCTCCGGCTAAAAGGAAAGATGGCCGTCGTTCCAGGTCAAAAGAGCGTGATAGTAGAGGCAACAAAGATTCCAGGAGGCGTTCAAGGTCACGCGAAAGGGACCCGAGGGAAAGAAGACGCTCACGGTCTAAAGAGAGAGATGGGGGAAGGAATGCGAATAATAGTAGTAATAGTGGAAACAGAAACCGGGATGATAGGGGGAAGCCAGAGAAAAAACCGCTTATCGATGGGATTGATCATATGAAACCACCTCCTAATCCCTTCAGAAAGGAGGAAGGGGAACTCGAAGAGGATGTTAAACCGGTAAAAAAGGAGCCTTTGTCATTGGAAGAATTGTTGGCGAAAAAGAAGGCAGACGAAGAAGCTAGAAGCAAGGTTTGTGTAATAGCATTGTTTACAGTATTGTTTTTCTGTAATTATTTGTATAATTTGAAATGATTAAAATTGAGCTGTACTTTTGTTGCAGCCCCAATTTTTAACAAAAGAACAAAGAGCTGAACTAGCTTTGAAGAAGAGACAAGAAGAAGTGGAAATGATGAGGAAGCGAATGGAAGAAGAACGCAGTAAGCGCATGAATTTCCAGAGAGAGGCTGAAGATTCAAAAAAGTCTGAAAGGGAGAGAGAACGAGAGGCAAGACGAAGAGAAAGGGAAATGAGGGAAAGGGAAAGACAGAAGGATCCTGACGATAAAGAAACTGTTCCAGAATTGACTGAAAAAGACAAAGAAAAGGAATTAAGTGCTATTAAGGATCGATACTTGGGAATGGCTAAGAGAAAAAGACGTATGAGACGTCTGAATGAAAGAAAGTTCGTGTTCGATTGGGATGCTACTGAAGATACGTCAACTGATTATAATCCTTTGTACAAAGAGAAGCACCAAGTACAATTGTATGGTCGGGGTCATATCGCTGGAATTGATATTAAAGCGCAGAAAAAGAATCAATCCCGATTTTACGGAGATTTAATGGAAAAGAGGCGAACAGAAGAAGAGAAAGAACAAGAAAAGTAATTACTGTTTTATGCTTATAAATTATAAATGATTTCAAACTTGCTTTTACATTGTACTAATGCATTTTTTTCATTTATTAGGGTTCGAATCAAGAAAGAGAAAAAACGAGAAGATAAACAAAAATGGGATGATCGTCACTGGAGTGAGAAGGGCTTGGATGATATGAATGAAAGAGATTGGCGTATTTTCAGAGAAGACTACAATATTTCTATCAAAGGAGGCAAAATTCCTAATCCATATAGATCTTGGAAAGACTCTAATATTCCAGACAACATTCTTGCTATCATTGAGAAAGTTGGCTATATTGAGCCTACTCCTATTCAGAGACAAGCAATTCCTATTGGTCTCATGGTACGTGAATTAAATTTTGATAATTAATTTATTATTCAGATAGTCAATGTTAATTTCCTGTGTTTATTTTCAATAGAATCGAGATATTATTGGTGTTGCTGAGACGGGTTCAGGAAAAACGGCAGCTTTTCTTATTCCTTTATTGGTCTGGATTGGATCCTTACCGAAAGTCGACACATCATGTGCTGCAGATCAAGATCAAGGTCCTTATGCGATTATTTTGGCTCCAACTCGTGAGTTGGCCCAACAGATTGAAGAGGAATCAAATAAGTTCGGAACTCCTTTGGGCATAAGGACAGTAGCTGTTATTGGTGGTTTGTCCAGGGAAGAACAAGGTTTCCGGCTACGTATGGGATGCGAGGTATGTGGTTTTGTTATTAAAAATTTTCATTTGTCTAATATTGAATTTTACTTTTTAGATTGTCATCGCCACTCCTGGTCGATTAATCGATGTATTAGAAAATCGATACTTGGTTCTTAACCAGTGCACGTACATTGTACTCGACGAAGCTGACAGAATGATAGGTATGAATATTTACAATTGTATAGAATCATTAGATGGAGTTTTTTTAGATCAAATTTTAACTGATTTCTCTATATTTCAGACATGGGTTTCGAAGAGGATGTGAAGAAGATTTTAGACTTCATGCCTGTTACAAATCAAAAGCCTGACACGGAGGAGGCAGAAGATGAAGAATTATTAATGTCGAACTTCTTTTCGAAAAATAAATACAGACAGGTCTGTAGCAATAATTTACGCATCATTTGTAACGAAGGATTATGTAATAATACTTGTGATTCCATTTCAGACTGTCATGTTTACTGCCACGATGCCACCAGCTGTGGAAAGACTAGCCAGAACTTATCTTCGTAGACCTGCAGTAGTTTACATAGGATCTGTAGGCAAACCTACAGAAAGAGTCGAGCAAATTGTTCATATTCTATCAGAACCAGAGAAGAGAAGGAAACTCGTTGAAATTCTGGAGCGAGGAGTGGAACCGCCAATCATCATATTCGTCAACCAAAAGAAGGGAGCCGATGTCTTGGCTAAGGGTCTTGAGAAACTTGGAGTAGGTTCACCATTTGAATTGATTCCTTGAATAACCTACAAACCTAATGAATTGTATTTTATTAATGACCGTATTTTGTTTGTGATTTACAGTACAGCGCATGTACACTCCACGGAGGAAAAGGCCAAGAACAGCGTGACTACGCTTTACAAAGTCTCAAGAGCGGTTCGAAAGATATTCTTGTTGCAACTGATGTTGCTGGTCGAGGTATTGACATCAAGAATGTCACACTCGTTATTAACTACGATATGCCGAAGTCTATTGAAGGTACAGTTATCTATTTGTATTCTTCGCGTAATTTTGTTTTGAATTCACTAACTATTTATTTTGCGTTTTTAGACTATACTCATCGTATTGGAAGAACAGGTCGAGCAGGAAAGAATGGTGTTTCGATTTCATTCCTGACAAAGGACGATTCAGGTCTATTTTTCGACTTGAAATCTCTCCTGCTGAACAGTCCTCTATCAACATGTCCACCAGAATTAGCTAATCACCCAGAAGCTCAGCATAAACCAGGCACAGTGATGACAAAGAAACGACGTGAAGAGAAGATCTTTGCATAATGCACAGTCAGAAGTCGAGCGGAATGTATACCTATATATATTCATAAATATTCAGTTAGAGAAACAATATTTTCTTCTGAATAACAATATTTTCGTTAACTTTTCCTCCTGATTTCCCCGTCCTTATTTCTTATGCTATATTATATGCATCCTTGTGTCCTATCAATATATTACAGAACATTATAGATTCATTGACTTATCAATTGGGATGATTTATTTCCCATACTCACACAAAACCTTAAACATCATCATCATCATCATCCCCGATACTGCTCCCCTTCCTGGTTATCCCCACAATAAAAGGCAAGGCATCATGAATGAAGGAACTGCTTCGAGTGTACCTAACTACCTAATAATAAAATTCTTTTCATGACAAAAAGCGAAGGTGTCTTCAAGACAAAGAAAGAAGATGGGCCTGAGATCAGAAGATGTCGTGGAGGGAGCGAGAGGAGCAGCTGAGGCCCCAATGCACCTACAATGTATTGCATGTATACACTTCAGTGCTGAGTGTGTGTGGGTTAGCCTTGCAGCTGCGTTGAGAAAGGAGCAGACTATAAAATAAAAAGAGTGCATTATAAAATGTAAAGCTGAACAAATGGCTGCTAAATAATAATAACAACAATGGACATCTCTTCTTTCTTCTTTCATCTGGCCGTGGTGGTGTCCTAATATTAATACCACACTCACATACCTCCGGTAACCTCTGACCTCCAATGATACTCTGATTTTAAGCCTCGTTAACTTCCACGATCGTTTAATATTTCAATGGAACTCTCTCCAATGAAAAATAATAATAACAAACAATTCACCGTATTTACTTCGAGGTGTTTTTGATTCTGTGAAATTAAGTGCTATTGTGTGACAACAACAATGGAAACTACTCGACTGCTACGACTTCGGAGAAGTGGAATCTCAAATGTAAACATACGTTAAATATCGTCTGAACATAATTATAATTTACTCTGTTTTACTGTTTCGAGTTAATTTTTATCAAGACAGTTGCACCGCTTGACTGTGTGTTGTTACAATTGTAAAAAAGGTGTAGTAATTGAGATTGAAGTGGAAGAAAGACAACGGCGAAGGGAGAGGTGGTGTGTGTCTTTCGAAAGTGACTTTTTGACATAATTGTGTGAAGGGAGGAGGCCTGGGCAACATGCCAAGTGCCTCGGTGACCTCAAGTAGGTCGCGGAGGTCGAAGCGACGGGCCCTAACGAGAAAGGCTGGTGGGGGTAGTAGTAGTAGTAGTAGTAAATCCCTTGGCGGCCTTCGAAGACCTACGACGACCTCCTCAACAAGCAATAACAAAAGCGGATCGTCTCCATTGAAGACTCTTTGTGTTCCAGAAGAAGTGTCGGAAGTGGAGTCGCTCGGGGGGTGTGCCCAAGCGCCATCGATACCGCTGCCTCTTCTAGCTAGCAATAATCCGTGTTCCTCTCCCCCGTCGACTTCCAGTAGCGCCACCCCCAGTACCACCGCCGCAGTCGCCGGTAGCTCTAATAATATTAATATACCCAGCAGCAGTAGTAATGTCAACAGTTCTAGTAGCGGAAACAACGTTAGCGACATCCCTTTATGTGGAGGGAGAGTATCACCAGTAATTAACTGCAGTGCTTCATCGACATCCGCGTCGACTTCTTCTTCGTCGTCTTCTTCAGTGACTTGTAGCGTAGCGTCGTCGTCATCCTCAGCCTCGACTAGTAACAATAGTAATGTCAATTCTCACCAGCCTCCATATGACCTTCGAAGGAAACCGACAACTTCTGGAGCATCAGTAGCTGGAGGAATGAATTCCGAAGGGCTCCCTGTTGTCAGTAGTGTGAGCAGCTTAAGGGGAGGGGACTTGTCGATTCCCAGCAGCAGCGGTGGCAGTAGTAGCAACTCTTCTCCATTGTTGTGTGGAGGGGGACAGGCTGGAGGTCAAGGGGGGATGATGGGATGTTGTGAAGGACTTGCGTCCGCTCCTTCAGCCTCATCGTTCAGCACGTCTCTTATGACTCCCACTGTTTCGTATCAGTCTCATGGAGGAAGTGGCGTAAGTGGGTCGAGTGGAGGGCCTCCGCCGATTTTATCGGTTGTTGCTGCGTCAGTTCCATTGTCTGCGTGTGTGGGAGTTTCCGTAATGCAGTCGGCGAGTGTTGGACCATCTTCGGAGTTCAATTCCGCAATGCTTCCTGCAAGGAAAAGGCCTAGAAAGTGCACTTCTTCTCCTTCTGCCGAAAGTAAGTGTACATGGTTTATAATGATAAATGTTTAAAAGGATTATGATTGGAAATCGGTGGTACTAATTATCGTGGATTTTTGTTCAGGTGGTGCAGGGAGCAGTGTTGCAGCTCATTATCTTCAATTCGAACTTCCTGTAGAGGTTCTCCTGACAATATTCAGCTACTTGAAGGAGAAAGACTTGTGTCGTGTGTCTCAAGTTTGCAAACGCTTCCATAGTATAGCTAACGATGGAAAGTTATGGTAAGTTCTGAGCTCTTTGTGAATAGTTCTTGAGTAACAGTGTAGCAAGGTGATAACAACATTGCTGCGTTTTGTAGGAAAACATTATACCAAAGGCTGTTCGAGTATGATCTCCCGATGTTCAGACAAGGACCAACTAAGTTTGAATTGATGTCTCTGGACGACTGTGAATTCGAAAACCCGTGGAAGGAGTCTTTTAAGCAGCTGTACACTGGGGTTCATGTCAGACTAGGTTGCAAGGAAATGTACACGGACAATCTTTCAGGGAGAGATATCCTTTGTTTCGACACAATTGAAGGAGCTTTAAGTGCTACTAGAGGTGTTGATAGTCCGCTCATTTTTCTTCACGCGAATAAGTACACAGGAGAAGGCCTGCAAATCGACAACGATGCCAAAATTATTGGAGCCGCGCCTGGAAATGTAGCTGACAACGTTATTCTAGAAACTGATAGAGAATCTACAGTCATATTCGTTGAAGGAGCTCAAAATGCCTACATTGGTTTCGTCACGTTAAAGTTTTCTCCTGATATAGTCGCTTCAAGTGCTCAACACCATAAGCATTATTGTTTGGAAGTACGGGAAAACTGCGCACCAACTATTGACCATTGCATTATACGTAGCCTTTCTGCAGGTACTTTTAAATCGACGAAGCTTCGAACGGTTTCGTATGAATATTCTTAAATTGATAGGCACTAATATTTTTTTAATGTTTAGTCGGAGCTGCTGTTTGTGTCAATGGAACTGGATCGGAACCACATGTACGATTTTGTGACATCAGTGATTGTGAAAATGTTGGACTCTACGTAACGGATTACGCGCATGGAACTTATGAAGATAATGAAATCAGTCGGAACGCTCTGGCAGGAATTTGGGTAAAGAATCATGCAAATCCAATTATGAGACGGAATCACATTCATCATGGAAGAGATGTTGGGATTTTTACGTTTGACAATGGACTGGTGAGTCATTGAAGAAGCTAGCATAATACTAGGTTAGCTATTTGCACATTTATAAAGTCAACTTATTCATTGTGGTAATCTCAGGGTTACTTTGAGGCGAATGACATTCATAATAATCGGATAGCGGGTTTTGAGGTCAAAGCTGGGGCGAATCCTACTGTAGTTCATTGTGAGATACATCACGGCCAAACTGGAGGCATATACGTGCACGAAAACGGACAAGGGCAGTTTATAGAAAACAAAATTCACTCGAATAACTTTGCGGGGGTGTGGATAACTTCTAATAGCAATCCTACTATTCGTCGTAATGAAATTTATAACGGTCATCAAGGCGGAGTATACATTTTTGGAGAAGGAAGGGGTCTTATTGAACACAATAATATATATGGTAATCAATACGAGTTCTTAAAAGCATCAGGTGACCTTGCGAACTGTTGAAAATAACTTAAAACTTGCGATTACAGGGAATGCACTGGCTGGAATTCAGATTAGAACAAATAGTGACCCCATCGTTCGGCACAATAAAATTCATCATGGGCAGCATGGAGGCATATATGTTCATGAAAAGGGTCAAGGTTTGATTGAAGAAAATGAAGTCTACTCGAATTCCTTGGCTGGAGTTTGGATAACAACTGGATCGACACCGGTACTGCGTCGAAATAGAATTCACTCCGGAAAACAAGTTGGCGTTTATTTTTATGATAATGGGCATGGGCGACTTGAAGACAATGATATATTTAACCATTTGTATTCTGGTGTTCAGATCAGGTAATTTCCTAAAGCTTATCGGGTCTAACTTGTTAAATTGGTTGCGCAATGTCACAATTGGGATTTTCTCTCTTCTAGAACGGGGAGTAATCCAGTTATAAGAGGAAATAAAATTTGGGGAGGTCAAAATGGAGGCGTTCTTGTCTATAATGGAGGCTTAGGACTGCTAGAAAATAACGAGATTTTCGACAATGCCATGGCTGGAGTTTGGATTAAAACAGACTCTAATCCTACCCTTCGTCGGAATAAAATTTACGACGGAAGAGACGGAGGAATTTGTATTTTCAATGGTGGGAAGGGTCTTTTGGAAGAAAATGATATTTGTAGAAATGCTCAAGCTGGAGTGTTGATCTCGACTCAAAGCCACCCTGTGTTGAAGAGAAACAGAATTTTCGATGGTCTTGCAGCAGGCGTTGAAATAACGAACAATGCCAGTGCTACACTCGAACACAATCAAATCTTCAACAATCGATTTGGGGGTTTGTGCTTAGCTAGTGGAGTACATCCTTTATGTAGAGGTAACGTATTATTTATTTTTAGTCAAGATCTGTTGAAAATACGCTTAAAATGGCATTAAAATTATCTCACGTGAACTAATTAGGCAACAAGATATTCAGTAATCAAGATGCAGTTGAGAAAGCAGTCACGAACGGACAATGTTTGTATAAAATATCATCGTATACCAGCTTCCCAATGCACGATTTCTACCGATGCAGAACGTGCAATACAACAGATAGAAATGCCATTTGTGTAAATTGTATCAAAACCTGTCATGCAGGACATGATATTGAATTTATTAGACACGACAGGTAAATGCATTACGGACTTGGTGGTCGTATTTCCATGTTATAATTTGACAGGTGGATGTAATGTTTATGCTGTAATATTTTAACGTTAGATTCTTCTGTGACTGTGGAGCTGGAACTTTAAGCAACCAGTGCCAATTGCAAGGAGAACCTACTCAGGATACAGACACATTGTACGACTCATCGCCTCCTATAGAGTCACACACTTTAATGGTTAACTAAAGATGGTCTCTGAGGGTTGTCAATCAATCAAAACGTGTTGCATGTGCACTTGTTTGGAAATATATTGCTTTGTGTTCAATCATGTGAAGAGTTTTCGGAGGCCAGCTAATAAAGTGACATTGCTTTATTTGCACGAGAAAACAATGTCAGTGTTATATTGGGGTGGCCATATGAATGCAGTTTATAGAAATAAGTGTTTGAATAATCTCTTAACCAGTCTCCATATTTCTACTTCTGATTTTGCAACAACTGTGTAACCGAAGAATATTATAAACAAATAGCTATGATTATAATGAATGACATGAAAGTTAAATAGACAATATAGATTCAATTCGATTAAACTGCCTTCTAAGCGTATTAAATAGGCCTGAATATGTGCAGTACGTTAGTTTAATGAAATAGTAGAGATTCTTGACAATTGCATTAAAAAATTCATTGTAGAGTATTAGACGCGTATCTCGTAAAAATAGCGATCAACTTGTGTACATTGGTTTTAACGACAAAAAGGAGCTCAGGCATGCAGACAGAATAGCTTATTAATATGAGTCGGCCTTTATATGTTTCACCCTCTTTTGAGTGTTGTACTTTAAATGTAAGCAGTTTTAATTTTTTTATGTAAAGACTTATAGAATTTGTTATCTGTGCTGTGAAGCACACAAAGCTTTAACCGTTTTAGTCCATTCTTGTTTTAGACATTTCCTGTTTTATGTGCAGCTCACTCAGTTAATATATATAAGAACCGATGATGATTTTTTATGCTCACGATTTTCGAATTTCGACTAGCACAATCGAAGATTACCCAATCACATGTAGTATACAAATATTTCTAAAATAGCATGAGTACGAATTGCGCTTCTATTTAGTAATTTATGGTGTTGAATACATCGGAATAGATTGATGATGAATATGGTTAGTTATTCTGTAGTATTTAAGCTGATAAGACATTACTGAAGAGTGTTGAAAGTTCGAAAGTTTCTCTCGTGTCACTTGTCTTCTGAGCTAAAAGTTCATGAGTAATCATGGGTTTTAATGTATTGAACCAGTACTGAGCGAGTATGAAAAATTTGACATTTTTATTCCAAATGATGTTTTCCGTGACTCATCGTGAAATGTTTTAAACGTTAATCTTGAAACTTGATATGTAAAAAAGCATTTATGGCTATTGTGAAATTTGCGTTAAATATTCTTGGAAGTGTAAAGATTTTTAATTTTATTATGAAATGGTGTGTGACGGAACGCAATAATAAAAGTTGTTAATCTAAACAATTTTCAGAATTTTGCGAATCTCATATTTATATCTGTGTTACGTAAAATAGGATCCAACCATAGTAGTTCAATTTTAAGTTTATTGTTTTGTGTGTTTGCAAGTTCCTATCCATTTAGCCTTGTTAAGCTGATGAGTAAGAGCAACATCTCTGACCCAAATGGATTGACAAGCTCCATCACATTCAGGGCATGGACGGTCCAGTGCGTACCCTCCACATTCCAAGCAATCCAAACTGACTTGACTTTCTCTCCAAAGGACTCCACACCTGTAAAGATCAATTCATTAAGCCCCACGAATACTAAACTGACCAAGTAAGATTTAAAGGTAAAGGTAAATCTGCCTTACGTTGCACATGACTGAAGGTGATTTCTCAAGCTTTCAATAGAAATGCTAACACTTCTCTCGGATTCCGCAGACGATCCCATCTCATGAAAGTATGGACTTGAGCCGGATCCATGTGAATTGCTGAAATGTTCCCTGGACTCGTGCAGAAAGAACACATTCTTGTGATACACAGGAGAAAAGTTCTCTGCATAAAAACAATTGATGTTTATTATTGTAAAGACTTTTTAGAATGAGTGTATTTGAGATTCTCTCACCAGTCTTACGTGGGTTAAGGTTAAGACTTCTGAACATGTCAGAGACATTGTCAGAGCAGTCATTGTCGAGATCTTTGGTAGGGGCAGTCTTTCGGAAACCTCCAGCGGAACCTTTTGCTTTGAGATCTTCGTCAAAGAGAAACATTTCTTCTTCATCGACAGTGGCCAACGTCTTGTTAGCATCGGATTCACTGAGTGACCACGATCGGCGTGTACCTCTCCCAGAGAACTGGAAATTTGGAGCAAACTTTGGGGAACTCATCGTGGTGGCAGAATCACTCCCTTCGGTAATGTTACTCTGCAAATTAAGAAGGAAGCTTAATGTTAGAAGACGAAGTATATCTCACTGACTAAAAGAGCTAGACTTGAATCTTAATCTGATCTACGAATGGCTTTATCAGAGAAATACCCCTTGATCTGCCCATTTGTCTGCGGGCATATTTGACTGGCATAGAAAAAGTAGCTTTGCGAGATTTTCTACAGACAAGACATGAGCTAAATGTATTTACTACTAACCATGATCACAGTCTTGTAGTAGGTGGTACCATATCAACACCTGCCGCAGGCAGGTGGGTAGGTGAGAGAACGCTTTACCAAATGGGCAGGGGAAATCCGTCGATTTGACGGATTTTTGAAACCGAAGAAAGTCTTCCCGCACCTTTTCCGCTCCGCTTGGGAACGACTTTCTCCGCTTTCATGAAAAATTCCCCATTGATGTGTGTGTTAATCAGTATGAATTTGGCGGCGGGCGAAGAAAGTTCCCTCTTGCGAAAAGAGAGTGAAAGTT
>Ga0194135_10002522_pt1 | contig 11141 bp, 3 predicted proteins | sample LitLau_LLRF_2013_FD_134024 | JGI IMG/M metagenome (GOLD analysis project Ga0194135, IMG submission 134024) | Freshwater sediment microbial communities in response to fracking from North America - Little Laurel Run_MetaG_LLRF_2013 (version 2) | ecosystem: Environmental > Aquatic > Freshwater >... | reverse complement strand
GACTATAGGCAATTGAAAAGGCAGGTTGGAATATTGGAAGCACTGAAGAACTCAAAATACTGGAAGCACATAGGGCATACAAAGTAGTGAGACCAACTAGGGATCGTGGTAGAAGTGGTGGTAGTTTGGCAGTTGATAGAAATTTTTTTGGTGTCGGAAAGTATATTATGAAAGTGAGCGAGAGAGAGTTGTTGGCAGTGTGTAGCAGTGGCAGGGAGTAAATCGATAAGAGCTTTCTCGTACATCGTTGGAAGGAACACCAACACGACAAGCGACTGGATACATAAAGTCTTATTAAGTTATGTGAGAGTGAGTGGGCATATCTTTCGTTCAAACAGTGAGACTTCTTGTGTCGAGTAAAAAGTAGGAAACTAAAGAAACTGTGTACGTATTATTTGCCTAGTTTTGTGATGTGTGTAGACGAACGATTTCATAAGCGAATATAAGATGGTGAAAATGAACTGGTGGCGAGAAAAGTGTTGCACGGATTGCAATGCAGATGTATGGCAAAGAAAAAGAAAGTGGAGAAAGTTTAGAATTGTTTAGTCTTCTTCGTATGGCAGCGGTTATGGTGGTGGACTTTTAGGGTTGGCGTTTCTCCTTTCTCTCTCTCTTAATACTTTCTCTCCAATAAAAGAATCTAATTTACCTCTATTGGGTAGGAATGATACGGGTTGAGTCGTTGAGTGTGTAGAAACAATGTACATCCATATTGTATGTCTACTACTACTACAACTACTTCTATATGTGTTATAAATGTATAAACTATAAACATGTTATGTTACTCAAGTCTGCAGCAATTCTTTTAATGAAAGTTTAGGTTGATGAAACTAATCGATATTTTCTTGTATGTGTTTCCTACAGTGGAGTCTACTATGATCCATTCTTAGCCAGTGCTGCTGCAGATCCGCGAGTTCAGGTAAGACCACATGAATCCTTTTGTTGCTCAATTTCCTGTTTCAGACTCACTGACTTATTCAAGCCGAAATAAGTAATACCATTATTATTTCGTATTGATGCGATGAAGTCAGTCTCTCTAGTACTGAATACAAGCTGGATTTCACTTTGTTTAAGACCAGTACCAGCTGGAGAGAAAATGTTTCTCTAGGTCTCGCTGAGTTCTGAACAAGCCTGTGTGTAAAGTCTGAGCCTCTCCTTTCAGAAACCGAAGAAAAGAAGGATTACCTGTTATTACTTACGTGTGTACTTTTGGAAATAACGTAATAAGTAGGGTGTGCATGCCACACAATGGAAAAGTGTGTAGAGAAAGTCTTACACAGTCGCGCACTCCCTTTTTATAATTTACAATTTCCCAAGTAGGATGTTTAATGGATATATATGTAAGTTGAGGTGTACTTTGTTAAGGAAAAAGATGTACTACGGTTGTTTTGTTACTTCAAACTTCCTCCAAGAGTAATGGTGATGTGTATAGTTTCTTATATCGGTGGAGGTTGTACTTGCTACAACTCTCTTAGGCCTGCATAATGGCGAATGGGCGGTAGGAATATATAACACTAATAATTCTAAATGCTGATGTGAGGTCGTAAGAAATACACTGAAATACCGTCTTCGTTTGAGCATTCAACTTTTTTAAGTGAAAGGATGTTCTCTTTTTACGTAAAGTTGGACCTGGGGCTTCTTCGTTTCTACTCATTCTTCGTATTCATCTTAAGTGCTGTTTTTTTACTTTGTAGTGTAGTACTTTTTGCAGTTTTTTTTATTTTGTGTCCGATAGTCCTCTTTCTTTGTTGGGTAGGAATTAAGTTTCTGCTAACTTTCTCTCTTCGTTACTCGAGTACATTACATATATACGAGTCGTAATGCATTAGTTTTAGTCTTTAAGTTGGAACTGGAGATTAAAAACGTTAGTTTCTGACATCAGAAGTAGAAGAGAGACATGGAAAAGTATAATTTATCTAATGGACTCCAAGTCAGCATTTTCGAAGGAAGCTTGCTGGGATAGTTCACAATCGAAAGTCTTAAGTATTTATACGAAGTCAGCATGAGCAGCCAATGCAACTTTCATATAGACTTTGTTCTTACTGTCTGTCTTGCAGTTTGCTCTCTCGAACGATTCACAGGAGATTTGAAATGTCTTACAGAACAAAGATTACTGTTAAGACTCGACTTCCTCGCTTCAAGTCCTACACACAGTTACAGATCATTCATTCATAGTCAACAACGAATCTATTCGGAAGTCTAGATTCTTTCTTTGAGATCCGAAGTCAGAGAGACAGCTAACTTTCATACTAGAAGAATAAGACGTATATATCCATTATCTAGGATGAATACATGTAGTTTGAACTTGACTGATGGTTTTGAGGTCTGAGATGAACAGATTTCGAAATCTCGATCCTTTTCTCCTGTGGAGAAATATTTCACTCCAGATATTACAGAAAATTAAAAATCACCCTCCTGTAAAATCAAACACCGGTGATTTATGAGTTTGAATTTCAAATGAAATGAAAATGATAAGAGAAGTTTTTGAAAGCACATCCACGTCTCACGGCTAGTCATAGTTTTTGGTGTGAAAGTTTTGAAGTTTGTTCACTGAAAAACTCGCACAAAAGAGACATGAGATGATGATAATAATATAGTATTTATGTATGGAATCGTGCAAGTATTAGTTAATAATACAATGTAGAAGTTTGCTTCTGGTAAGGTGTTGTGAGTTCAAAGGGAAATATAAAATATGTCAATATGTGCTTGCGTAAATGAAATGGAGAGAGAATGAGAATACACGAATGTGTGAGTTTGCTTGGCAGAAGTTTGACAGGGTTTTGACTTTTGGCATGCAGGATAACAAACACACAGAGAGATGGAAGAAGAAAAAGGGGGATTGATTGGCAGTCGGTAGTTAAAGTTAAATTGGTCTATATCCGTAAACCCAAAGAATTTCGGGGAATAAGCTTTTATGGCTTTTGTTTATTTTCGTTTCAGTCATCTCCAGATGTGCTTTCAGTGATGCGATTCTTGATGCCTTTCTTCTCCTCCACCTCCTTCATTCGATTCCATTTTTGACACAGTGTACTTCCATGATTTCAGTTTCAAATGCAAATATTTGAAATTCGTTCCCGCAGTTCCCTAGTTTTCTGCTTTCCTTCCCATTATACTACACGGATAGGATTAGAGTTATATATAATTTAGCGTGAGGTCCGCCACTATTCTGCGGTTCAGAATTTGGGATTGCCTAAATGTCAGTGGAGAATAGTTGAAAATCTGCTCAAGAGTCTCTCTCATGCTATATTATTAGTAAAGTCTGCTGAATTATATTACTCGGGTCTTCTTCCTGTTATACATATAATCATATAGACAGTGACAAGTAAAATAAATGGAATTGAGCTAGCTTTTATTTGCTGTCTTTTAGTTTTAAGGTGATCGTAACTTTCGTAACTTCCTGTTTGCTCCGAGCTGAGCTGAGTGGTTCAGTGTAGAAGACAATGCAATTACTGTAGAAAGAAGATGTCGACGTGTTGGGATTAAAGGGAGTTTGTAATAGGAATTCTGAAAGCTGCGAATGATAATATATTTATGTAGATCCGTACTCAACCAGAAGTAAAAATGCGAATCATGTAAAGGGACCAAGTCAACAAGGCCTTTATAGAAATACAAGGAGGAGGTAGATTGAAGTAATTTCAGTTGAGAAAACAAATGGAAAATCGTTAAAAGTTGTCTTGTGTATTTCGAGTTTCTGTATTATGGTTACACGCGTTTAATGATGATGATTGAGTGACAGGAAGGTACGCTCAGAGGTTCCGAAGGAAAGCGTGTTTTGTTCGCAAATCAAGATAATGTGATGGTCCGTATGAGTCTGTGTGGACTTGTGCCAAAGCCAAATGGGGATTCACCACGGTTTGTATAGTGAGAAAGCATAAAATTGAGCATTATGTAGGGTTATATTAAATGTCCCTATACTTATATAGCAATCTGTACACGGTATACTTCAGTTTTCTAAAATGATTGATTGCTAACGGAGCGTGCGATAGTAATGTTGATGTTGTGATTTAGATAAACGATATAAGTACTGATTGTGAGAGTAATAACGAGACAAGTGCGTAGATGTAAAACACGCCAATTCTACTTGTGTTGGAAGAGCACCCTATCTCGTCTCTTAGACGTCTTAATAACTTTGACATCTTAATTAAGAAAACATATCTGTGTGCTACACGGTTGAGTTGACTAATGTTTCTTGACAAAAAGGGTGAACAGAAGGTGCGATTCTAGGAATTCTCAGCGGAGAATCTCATCTGTCTCTTGTCTCCATCGGTTAGTTGTATTCACTTTCTCGTAGTGACGTGGACAGGCGTCTCTTCTGTACGTAGTGTGTGTATGTGTGACGTATGGGAGTTGTGGACGGAAAATATGAAAGCCAAAAAGATGAACGTCCACTTGCATTAGAGAACAATGTCGACTAGTAACTTCTCTCTGGATCATCCGCAGAGATAAAGGGAAAGTATTAAGTCAGGCTTTCCTTGAATCAGCAAGATGCATTGACTAATCTCTCCACTATATATATTCTCACTAGGATAGTAGTGTGTCAGTCTTACATATCCTTATAACCTAGAAAAGTCTCGGAGAAAGCCAGAGAAGATATAAAAGACAAGAAATAAGACTTCAGTCAGGAATGAAGTTAAAGGGGGAAATGAGACTATATGCTGACAAGTGAAGAGAGACTCTTAAATATGAACAGACTCGCAAAAGAAGAAAAATCTCTCTTTTAGATTGAATTGAACGCTCATGCTTTCACTTTGGTTTGGGTAAAACGCAAGTAGAGTTGACAGTTGAGGAGACAGTTATTGAACTACTTCCCACACAACGTGAAATAGATCCACTTCACTAGAGTCCTAATTCAAGATGTGTATGTGTGAGTGTATAAGGTTCACATCTTTCATGTGTGTGTTGTGTGGGTTTCTGAGAGTTCCTTTTATTCTCTTGGGAAAGAAAAGACAGAAAAGTACCAAAGGAAGAAAGTAAGGATTACCTATGGATGGTTAAGGAAATGATGATGATGATGACAATAATATTCCAAAGATAATAATTGAACATAAGGAATGTCTGCAATTCCATGCTAGCCATCTGCATTGTCCTCGCTTAACAAAAGTCCTTTGATTCCCCTTCAAATAGAAGAAAGTTTGCTTTCGCATTTTCTTCTCCGATTTCTTATTACGCTGACGAATTCTTACTATATATAGTATACTGGAGTTGTTGTTGGTTCGTGGGAAAGATGTACAGACTTGTTTCCTTCTGTACTTCCTTCCTTCTTCGGTTTCATCTCGAGATTTGATTTTAGTTTGTTTACTTGAGGATATTTGATCGGATGAAAAAACAATCTTCAATTTGTTCGTCGTTCTCGGCTCTCTGCTTTTTTTTCTTCTCAGTATCTTGAGTTCGAGTGGAAAAATCATCTCTTCTGTATTCCAATGTTGAAAAAGCTATCGAACCATCTCATAAAAAGCAACGTCTTTAGAAATATATATCGAGGCTTTTTGTGTTTGTTTCTTCGACTAGAGTGGTTGAGTGAGCCGAATCTTCCATTAGTTTTGCACTAACGTCGCCTTTTGTGTTGGATTATCTTCAGGCATGTTTGTCGCTGAGATTTATTGTATGAGTTACATCATAGTGTGTCTTAAAAAAGTAATATCTTTTCATCTGGAATCTTCTCTCGCGTTTTATTTCAGCAGAAGTTCGGTAACAGTAAAATATGAGACGCTCAGACTTTACTCTCATACAGTGTGTAGTTCAAAGATGACGGCTTGTATAAATATAGCTCAGCGCGATGGAACTTGTAACCAGCAATCGCTGTAATGAATCAGAAATGAATTGGAAATATATTATTATGTAGGCAACATACGCTGCAGCAGCTTCATACTCAGCAGCCGCAGCAGCTAGGGCAGCCTACGCTGGGGCTGCAGCTGCTCAGCCAGCTAGTGTAGCTGGATTTGTTCCTGGGTAAGATTCTAATGGAGGCTGTTTACATGCTATAAAAAATTATATTGCTTTGCTTAGTTTGCTTAGCTTGCTTTTTAAAGCATTTTCTTATACCCATTTCCTCCGTCGTGTCAGTCTATAACCTTATTCTTTAATCCTGCTCCTATTAAATTGTCCTCAAAGCAGCCGAAGTTTATCTGCCTACCTACTAAATCACATTGAATGTGAAGCATCAATAATATAACAAACGCTTATAGTGTAAAGTTGACCATGTGTTGCTATTCAAACAGCTTAATGGTAATGATGACATTCCAAAAATGTCTTATTTTTATGAGAACCTTGGATGAATCTTTTATTCGAAGTTGAACTTGTTGCTTATGATTTTTCTTGTTTATGTCTTCTGATAAACACCACTTTATTGTTTTTTAACATGCTAACGATAGCGAATAGCTATAAAGCTAGTCACCTGTACAAGCTATTGCTTTTTTGCCTGCTCATATTTCTTAAAAGAAGGTATTAACTTTGCGTTCATTCAATTTCTCTTGCAGGTACGGGAGGGAGTTTCCAGAAACCTATCTGAGTCACCACAGCATTGGTCCAGTGACCGGTTACGGGGTTAGATTCGCAATCAGTTTTAACAATTGCATGAAAAGTATGCAGACCCGGATTAATATGATTTAATTTCTTTTAGACGGCGGTGTATCGGAACGGATTTAATCGGTTCGCACCCTACTAAGAAGAATAATCTGCTAATTCATAAAATGAACTCAAACCTTCAAAACAATATAACTCATGCAAATTGTTCTGGGGATATCGTCGTGTGATGCCCAAGTCTTCATTTTTGTGGCGTTGTTATTTGTTAAGCATTTATAGTTATGAGTTAATGTATAAAACTAGTTATAAGTTCTGTTCAAGACGGGCAAAGTCAGAAGAGAAGACTCGTGAAGTTAATTGAGAAAGCAACACAACAATACTCTTGACTGTGTACCTAAATGCACAAAAATAATCAATTAGCCATGCACACGTACATGACAAGTTTTGTGAAGAAATTATCTTAGGTTACAACTTCGTTTTTTGATGCCAATATTCTTTTTTGTATTTGACTTTTGATCGACTCGCGCTAAACGAACATTTACTGTAATGATTTCTGGATTTCTCACAATTAATAGACATTATTAATGATCAATGAAAAGTACATGATTAAGCTTGTGTTCCTACTTAATGTATTTGCATAATATATGATATTATTCGTTACATAAGAACAAAACGTGTGTTTCAAAGTAATTTTCTTTAAACAGAGTGATAAGATTAGAAGATAAGAAAAATGATAGAATCTGCGCAATATTGAATGAAATATTATTCTTATTCAAGCACTGCTCAAATGAAAGGTTGATGATGTCGTTATGAAGGAATCTTAAAAAGATGAGATTAACTAAAAATATAATATTTGTGGTTGAGTGTTAACTAGATGCTTAGAATTATAACCATATGTTTAGAATGTAGTCACGTCGCCCGTTGTCATTTGTGTCAACTCGATAATCTCGAATACTTTATTGATTGATCTGATTGAGTTTTCTCATGCGTATTCCACATTAAAATTACGCAATGAATCTTCATTTAAGCCATGATCTGATTCTAGTAAGAAATAGTGATATTATTGTTGACCACCAGAGATCTGGCGTTTTGGACTGAATTCAGCTTAGCAGCAGATATTGTACATAGATCCATGGTATAAGTATCATTTATACTAAAGTTATTATTTATGCATTTATGTAGTAGATACGTCTTACAAAAATAATTTGTTTGTAAATGCTTGCTTCTTCCTGTTCTATGTTTCTGGTCTTCATGTCCTTAAATACAAAAATAACAAAGTTTGTACTGCTTTTTGGTTCTTTGCTGGACACAAGTTAATCGATAAAAATATTTCTTGTCTGCGATAATTATGTTCAATTACACTGCAAAACCATTTTTAAAGTTCATATTCTTTGTGCCAAGAAAATCCATGATAAGGAAAGATAAGTATAATTACACTCGCTATAAAATATGCATTGCGTAATGAACTTGCACACATAGACACACAGTTCCAAAGTTACGTAAAGAATGATTTACTGTGTAACAAACTTCACATTGGATTTTATAACAAGTTTCGGTATACTCTAGAAACGCACACACAGGTAAATTGTGGTGCATTTTGTCACTCGTGGTTGTGTTCAGCCACTTAAAATTTAGGCAGGATATAATGTACACATATACGAATCGCTAAAAGTCACATTTAGGCAGTTCATTTATCGATTTAATACGAAGTTAACTAAGCAGAATTAACATTATTCTTGCAATGAAACTAAGGGTTGACCTAAGTTTAAATCGAACGCAACAAAAAGAGTTGTAAAAATCAGCACAAAAAGAAATAGAGTAATTATGAGCAGCTAAATAAGTTATTACATTAAGAAGTGATAAAGATTAAGAAGGCAACTTTGTTTAAAGCAGCATAATAATTATTTACGCTAATATAAGCACCAAATTATTAATTACATTTAGTAAAAGTCTTTCCTCAATTTCTTCCTCAGCGCAGAAAAAACAGTATAATTAATTACAGCATAATAACAATGACATTTTAGGAACTAGCTTCTCTAGAGTTCGGACGTAATCAATGTCTTCTTTACTCTGTGTCAGTAGTAGTAAGTGAATTGGACTTCACTAGAGATTATTAATTACGTAAATAACAAAACACGCTACTCAATGTTAAGTCAACCTTCCCTAATCTATTTTTGATTTCTTGTAGCTCTTCATTTTGTGTTTGTAGATCTATGAGTTAGAACTAGAAATATATACATATTATATATTAGCAACTAGGGTCAGTTATAATCAGTGATGAAACAAAATCTTGCCATGTTTTGGATTGTTTAAAAACAGAGTCTTCATTTCAAGTCAGAAAAGTTACACACAAGAAAGTTTAGTTTGCATAGTTTATGTATCAATTTAATGCATTACAATTAACTTGAAGATATGTCATTTAATACTTAGATAAATTATCTGTCTTATGTGGTCTCCGAATTGCAACGAACTACTTATTGGATTTATGTTTTTCATTAATTGTCCAACTCTTAATTAGCTACAAATTAAGTTTATGATTGATCGTGGAGGGGTTTGTAGCAACGCTTTTTCAACTATACCCGTGTAGGACTAATAATTGTTATAGTTAAATTGTCTAGTGTATTTAAGCAGCAGCTCTTCTATATAAGTCAAATTGCCAATGTGTACAGCAAAATAATTGCTACAAATTTATTGTGGGAACAAATACCACACATGAGATAGAATTATATTATTATATTATAATAATCTTATTCCTACTTGTAGCACACACTTAATTATTCACTGTAATTAAGTTGAGTCATTTAATGATTTAATAAATAATTCGTTGTAAAATTGGACTGTTGTCTTTTTGGGGTTACTAAATCTTTTTAACCCCAAACTACACCTACCTACTCTCATATGATATTGATGTTATGATATGATAGATCATACGCCATACGACAGAATTATTTGAATATCATGAAACTACTATTCAGTGTAACCAATGTACGTTGAACTTTGAATTGAGTTCCATTCATAAAAATTAGATCTTGGCATCGGAGCATGGTAATTCATGGAATTATTACGGAATTATTAATTTACGAACGCTAAACAGCCCTCGGGTGAACTTTTTCACGTTTTGGTCATATGAATATGAAGTTAACTATAATTAGCCGCATCGAAAAACCGGGCCAAGAATGGCCAGAAAAACTTCGCTCAAATAAACTAATTCAAGATACTCTTTTATACAAGATCAGGCCACCCTACTGCATAGGTTCACTGATCCCCACCAAAATTTTGTGTGGATCATATAATATTATTTTTCCAAACCGATATTGCTTTGAGTAAACGAGCAAAAAATTCAATGCTAATAGTAGTTAATTTTATTATCTCATTAAACCTTGCGGATATTTTAGATAGTAACTATTACAACAGTTTCATGGCGAAACTAAGCCAAGGGCAAAAAAGTTGAAAATACGGATGCATGGCAAAAATTGCTATTTGTAGTATTTCTACTCAAACTTTTGGATAAGCCTAATGCAAGCCTAATGACCGATTTCAAAGTGAGCAGTAGAATTTAGAATTATTCAAATCAATGATAAAGACTGTTGCTAGTTATACTAATTTACTTTACTATGCAGTGTGAGTTATTACGCGTCAAAGCAGTTTAATGAAAAACAATCCGCCCTCCTGCCTCCTCATCATTACATAAATGTTTGACATAGTTCTGAAGAACAGATAAGTTTAAAATCTTGACGAAAGAAGATTACAGAACATGTGTAAATGAGTATGGCGTTGGGGAGCTTTCTTCAAGTAAATCTCCAAAGAATCTATGGTGGTTTCAAGAGGACTCACTTCACAGTCAAGAGTTTCAGTGCTCTTTGTTAAATACAATTTCGTCTCATAGTCATAAAGGAATCTCGGACAGACACCTAATCGTAAGTAACACACAGGCAAATTTTTTTATTTGATGAGAAGACTGCTGAAGTGTCATTTATAGATCAATATAACTTTATTAACTTCAGCTCATAATATGGTTTAAATGTTCGAATATTTCAAACAGTAATGAATACCTGCAGCCATGTACAGAATATGGCGTCAACATATATTGTTAGAAATTGTAAATGGGATCAACTACAGTTATCAACGTAAATAAATTTTCTACATTACATGTTATTAGATTTTAATAACATATGAAGTGCACGCAATACTCTGATGACTCGACAGGTGATTAGAATACGTGTTCCTCCATCTGCCTGGTGGGTGACTTATCCGAACCTTGTTGATCTCTCTGGGTCACCACTTATCCAACTAAGGTATAAAACTTAGTTTTCAAAAAGACTCAATAAATCATTGTTCCTTCAGGCTTCCTCATCGAAAAAAGTTTAGGAGATGGCGACGGAGATTTAACTGATATCGTTCGTTCACAAAAGTAAAAATATACCCTCAAATGAGTGTGCAACATCTAATTCCATAATTCCAGTTTTTTCATTTCTAAACTTCAATGCTTCATCTGAACATCGAGCACCTCCATCTTCATACAGGAAGTAAAGTTAATCAAATCCACAAGTTTCATCGTAAAACAAAGTGAAAGTTCCAGACGCCATAAGTCATAACATGCAACCAGTTCTTCACATACT
>Ga0194135_10002521_pt1 | contig 11143 bp, 9 predicted proteins | sample LitLau_LLRF_2013_FD_134024 | JGI IMG/M metagenome (GOLD analysis project Ga0194135, IMG submission 134024) | Freshwater sediment microbial communities in response to fracking from North America - Little Laurel Run_MetaG_LLRF_2013 (version 2) | ecosystem: Environmental > Aquatic > Freshwater >... | reverse complement strand
TTATGACACTGGTTAATTTTTTAATTCATTAAACAAAAGTTTCAATTATCAGCCGGATTGACTGAATTTATTACCGAAACAAATTTACACAAGTTTAGTTGTATTTTGTTTTCAAACAAATCTCATATAAATTCACAGGGCGCGAAAATGCTCACTTAAATCTTAAAAGGCTCATTCACGACTTTCGCTGCTCCGAATTTCCGAAATTTTAATATTTCGAACTAGAGGTCTCACAAAGTTTTATTTGAAGTTCTGAAGCATTCCTACCTTATTGGAGAGTAGGTCGAATGGTATCCCCAAAAAAGTAGCGGAAATAGTGGACACTGTCGTCGTTATGAGCGGGAGGGACATCAAAACCTATTAATAAGTGAAAGAAATACTCAATATATATTTGGCTGTAGTGTTCTTGGCTAGTTTTTATTTTTTAAGAAATTTAAAATGAGTTTTAAAGATTGAGTGAATGTAGACTATGTACAAATACAATGGAAACCTTGTAAAGTCCAGTTTGAGTTTTGGTTTGTAAGGAAGTAATTAGAAGAATCAAGCGAATTTGTGATTTCACAAATCTGAACCGGAAAAATGACAGGAATGCAGTAATCTCTGTGTATCCTCTTACAACTTATATCTAGTCTATTAAGAATACTACGACTACGAAGAAAGTTGAACGTTGCGTCAGTTATTATTTCTGGAAGCTGTTCCAGAAAACTGGAATTTTGAAAGTAAAATGTCGAAAATCAGAGCGCTGAATGAAGCTGATAGCGATGATTCTGAAAACGAAGACGAGCCTAAGCAGAGTAGAGAAGCGCAGGTACGGCGACTGAAAGGATTTATGAAACTTTAAATTGTAAAGGAATGTTATTAAAGTATGAAATAATGGTAATTAGGAAGCGCAAGCAACCAACATGTACAATTCTGCACTGCAAATGGTGGCTGATGGGAAGTATGAAGAGGCTCTGGAAATGCTTTTGAACACTATTGGTCTCCAATATTTAAATGTAAGACTCACTATAAGTCATATTTCGCAAATCGTGCTACGTTTTTTCAACTAATTTCATTTAATTTTTAGGAGAGTGATAGTCGAAAGCTGTCACCGGAACAAAACCAGCTAAGATTGTCGTGTTTGAAAGGCCTGGCGACACTATTCCGATCTGAACAGTGGGGCACACAAGATTGGGAGGCTGCTGTGAATGTTTACTTGAAGATTACCGAGTTGGAACCTACTCTACTGAACAATTGGGTTCGCTTAGGGGACTGTGCATCATCAAATGGAGATTTAGTTCTCGCACTAGATGCGTTTAAACAAGCTTTGAGTATCCGTAGCGGTCATTATTTGTGTTTGGACAAGGCCATTACGCTATCATACGCTTTGCACGATCTGTATTCGTGTCTGCACTTTTGTGCCATGGGGTTCCATAAAGATAAGAGATTCGCCAAATCTATCATTTTTCGGGATAACCTTTTCAAGAACCATCCTTGGACAAAGTGCATTGTTGAGTCAAATCCTCAACTTTATAGCATTTTGCTCTCTCCAGAAACCCATGGTGTCCCGTATGATGATTTAATCAAAGATGAAGCTCTCAAAGAGGCAAGGGACTTACTTAAGGTGTCTCGTAAGAATCATTTAGAAAAGCAAAAGCTAAGTAAATTGACGGAGGAAGAAGTGCTAACTTGTCCAGACAAACTTAACAAACCTACATTCACTGAACTCTGTCAACTTCTCCTGACTCTATTGCCAATTGTTAAAAAAAGCGGGGTAAGCCTCCATTTGAGCATTTCAAGTTCAACGGTTTGACCTCAACTGTCATTATGCTTATAAAATGGCTGGCTTTTAGACTCTGCTCCGTCCTGTGAGTTTCAAAAATGTATTGTCGGATTGTAACACGGTTGCATTTGCTGATGGCTGCAGTCAAGGTTCTGAAAATTCCGAAGTGACAGTAATCAAACCTCCGTTGGTTAGGAGTAGAAGTTCTAGCGATGACAAAGACCAAAAAGATGATATGCAGTCTGCTGGTGATTCGGACACTCATTCTCAACCTTATGCAACTCCAGGTTTCCTTTTTAAAAAATCAGATGTTTGTGAATAGTGTAAATAGCAGCAAATTAATTATTTATAGAATGGGACGAGAAATCAGAAGGGAGTAAATTAACGGAGTCGGAAGAGGACAGGAAATTTCTCAAGAAAAAACCCAAGCGCGACTTGAAGTGGTGGCAAATGGAAGGAAAACGGCGTTCCCCTCGTGTAAGGGGGAATTTGGTTTCTGTGCTGCCCCACAAGCCGAAAATTGAAAATACGTTTACAGAAACACTTAAAAACATCATTCCTACCTGCTTATTGTAATTTAATTTATTTTAAATAATCGATGCTAGGAGTCCTGAATTTTTACCATCAAATGTAATAATATTTTATTCTCGTATTTCTTAGGCGTGATTCAAATCGAGCTGTTGAAGGCCACAAGACAACCTCTACTTTCACTGCTCAAGAGTCTGGAACTTTCTTTAACACTAATGAGGAATTTGAAACTGTAAAGGGGCTTGTAACTTCGGAAGAAATCTGTACGGTTCCAGGCATTGTCTATAAAGTAGTCGTTTTACTTTCTCGGAATTCCCATGGGACTTGGCCCAAGGAGCTCATACCTCTATTCCTGCAGTTAGAGTCTTTTTTCAGGTACTAACTCTAAATAGTTTCTTATGAGATCTTCATGCTTACATTTGAGGTTTTTAGTTCCTGTTTTCCTGAACAACGCCTTGAAGACGAATATTTTTGCTCTGGAATTCCATTAATTTCTGAGAAAAAAATGAACCAGTTATATGCTCATCTGACGAGATTCGAATCTCTGAGTGGAAGCCGAAACTCATTTTTCAATACAGAAGACTACATCGAATTACAAACATCTTATATCGAAGACAAGCTTTTTGTGTTAAGGCGAACGTGGCTGGAAATCAATCGAAAGTTACGAGAAGATGAAAAAAGTGTTTTGCCTGTGGATCTAGAGTGGATAAAATCTTGTTTAATAGAAATATCACCAACATTAGTTTGTCACACTGCCTCCCAAGCGAATAATATAATATCCCTACGTACAATTAAAGAAAAATCAGACTTTCTCCGTCGAGTTGAGTATTCGAGTGATATTAATAGCCTATACGAATCAAAGAACTTTAAACAACTTGTTGAAGTGTTTGATGATATCCAGTCAAGCTCACAAGAAGATAAATTCGACATACAACATCGATTGTATCTAGCTAAAGCTTATCAAGAGTTATTGGACATCAGAAGTGTTATTCAGTACGTCAAAATTATCGACTATTGTCTTAAAAATCGTAAAGAAGAGACCATCATTGATTGCATCGATGCTTTACAGCGTGCTTGGTGCATATGGAGAGAAGAATTACTACCTGAACAAACGTCGTGCGTGGTGAATATTCTAGTACGATTGTTGACGGAAGGCGAGAAAGGAAAATTACAAGCCAGCAAACTCCTTCTACAACCGTGGTTATTTTTGCATGAAATTCTGTATTACTTAGAACAAAAAGAGCCAGAGTTTTACATTGAAGAAGAAACGGTCCCAAATTCAGTATTGTTGCTCCAGTTGGCACATGAATTTTTGAGCCAGTCTAGTAATTGCTGTATGGAAAATGGCCAGCTGTTAACATACTCTGTGAATCATCTAATCAGTCTAAGAAACAAAGAAGATTATTGGACTTATGAAGAAACAAAAACGTGTCTAGAGCAGTCGGTATTTTGCCTGTATGGTCACCCGAGCAAAAACAAAACAAAACTAAAAAATATCAAGGACCATGGATCACCTGGTATCGAGTTGGATTGGCTGATGTCTCTAAAACTTGTTGAATATTACAAGCTAGATCCCTTGCCTGAATTTGACAGCAATAACAAAGGGATTTCTTCGGAAATCAAAACATTGTTTGATCGAATTTTGGCGAACTTGCCGGATGAGACAAAACGAGTAGTTGACTCATGCTATAAACACATGCAATCATATATAGATGGTACAGAAGTGAGCAAGCCAAGTCTTCAAAGTTGCATCCCTAGTGAGGTATCAGACATGTTTTATCTGATCGGCGACTATTTCTTCCGTGATAGTAAAGAATTTTCTGCCGCCAAGAAGTACTACATAAAAGACTTATCCATCAATCCTACTAGATCAGACTCTTGGGCAGCTCTTTCTCTCATAAAAGTTATTGACTTTAGTTTTCCAATTAATTCGTGCATACCAATGCCCGTGGATGAAATTATCTCTAAGTCAGCGGTTGTAGCTAAGTGCTTCGATGAAACATTGCTATTGGACACAAGAAATACGAAACTTAGGGTTGAGTATGGCACATTCTTGTATTCAGTTCACTCTTTGTTTTCACGGGAATTAAAGTATCCTCATGAGCAACTGAGTATGGAAAAATTTGAAGATATCGAAAAGAGAAAAGAAGAATTTTTGAGTGCAGCTCTCAAGCAGTTTGATATAGCTCCTAACCCTCCTAGCACTGGACCGCCTGCAAATGATGAAGACGAAGCAGAAGTTTGGATCAATCATTATATGCTTGGAAAAGTGATGGAAAAAAAGTTTCCTCTGAAACCACGTTGCTATTTGGATCACTATGAAATGGCAGCCAACTTGCTCAAAGAACAAGGAGCTTCATACCCATCTCGTATAAACTATAACAATCCTCCAGACCTTTCTATCGAAGCTATAGAAATTCATTACCGGTAAAAAGTAATCAATTATTACCAGTTTTGTTCATTTAACTAACATACACAACTGTTTTATAGGATTCACGCAAGTATTCTCTCGTATATCGAAAGATTAGGCCTTGACAGTCTCACTCCTGTTGATGAAAACATTCTATTTTATTTGATGGATGTGATAGACCGGGCCAGAAATGGCCCATTTGGGTCTTCAAAGTTCAAATGTACTGACACTTCCGATACTATTCGAAAGAAAGGAAAAACACTCGACGATAAAAAGGTTGTGTGGTTGACAGTCGTTTTAGTAGACACTACTGTGGAAAATAGCTAAAATTCCTTATTAACGTTTTGGTGTATTCTTGATTTACAGGATGAATCAGTTATTCAAGGGCTTTTGGATGAAATTGTAAGCAAGGTGGAAGAAGGCCACATAATCGACTCTTCTTCAGAATCACAAGACGTGTGCTCAGTTTCCTCAGATGACTCTAGCTTAGTTGGAGCAGGAACCAATAAGTGTCTGGACAGTCAGCAATCATCACCTCAGGTCATGACATCTTTCTCTCTTTCTGCATTCAAGGAAAAAATGCAAAGCGAAAAAGAAGAAGCAGAGGCTGCAGAGGAAGCAAGAGCAAAGAAAGTTGGAGAGATCGAAGAAAAAAAATCTTCATGGTATCATGATGCATGCAAATCTTTTGAAAGTGCTAAGAAGTTTTTGCACCTTCCGTATGGAATCCCTGTTGTATTCTGCCTAGCAGCAATGATCGAGTGCATTTCTCGCTTTCCTCAGTGTTTTAAAGCCTACTATCGTCTGGCATACACCCATAAATCTTTCATACGTGATATGATCCATGCAAGGCGATATTATCTTGGCCCAGGATCTAAACGAATTCCAGGACTGTTTGGCGACCGGAAGGCTAACAATTTTTTTTATGTACGTTGCTCATAATTTACGAAGCCAAGTGTTTTTAATTTTTGTTCTAACATGTTTTTACTTTTACAGAATATTTGGAGGAATCCAGTGGATGATATTGATAGAGTTGGCAGTTTTCCTTTTCATATGGCAAAAACTGTGCAACTTTTAACAGAAATATGCCAAGAACTATCAGATTTTCAGACTTTAGCCGATTTAGGACTTCACTTGCAGAAGATTCCGGACTCTCAAAATGTTTATCTTTATCCTCAAGATAGAGAGCTGTATGCTAAGGAAGCTATCACCCAGTGCGTGAAGAGTGCTAAAAAAGTTGTAGAATCCTGCAGGGCTGATAAAATAGCTGACGAAGGACAGCGCATTTATGATGCATATTTAAAGTTTCAAAAAGCAAATACTAAGCAAAACGTTCTAGCGCCAGTCATGTTGAAAGTATACAAGAAGTATATTACGGTTAAGGTAATTGTTTTTCTAAAATTAAATTGCAAAACTCGAAGTGCCATGTTAGTTCCTCATGTTAGTTGATTTTTATTTCCAATCAAGTTTCCTCATTTGATAAACAACGCCGCGATGGATGTACAGTCTGCAATAAAATTTTTCCAACATCGCAGCTGGGCACCTCGAGGTTCAGGAGATTGTCAGGAAGCCATTGCCATTACGATGTTGCCCAGTGGATTTAACTCCGAATCTCAAGTTCGTTTAGTTTTGTGCACACAGCATGTATTTTTTAAATTATCTTTTACTGTTTAACTTTACTTTTCAGAAGCGGATCACCGATAACAACGGTGAACTGTACAACCAAACAGACAGTGCTCAGCCTAGCTGTGCAAATAGACCGCCACCGTTGGGCTCTTCTCCACAAGCAGGACCTTCCCCAGTAACCAGTGTTATGCCAGTAGATAAAAGATTTCCATCTCTAGCCAAGAATGCCATTGCAAAAAAATCAACTGCAGGACCTCTTAGTGCTCGCTCCCAGAAAGTACAACAGTTCAGTAATAATATCAGCAAATCCGCAGATACCAACGGCACAGTTCCCAAGCTCTCTAGCCCTACCATGGGCTCTAATGATCTCATGAACTCATCTAGCGGGATAGTGACGTCTCAAAGAAAAGGCTCTAAAGCAAATGAAAAGCAGGTGCACTCACAGGAGGGACTTGGCAAGTCATTCGTCATGAAAAAGATTAAAAAACCCAAGCTATCATTGAGTCAATTAGCGAAACCACCAGTTGTTTTGTCGTCATTGATTTCGGATTCGAATGTAATTGTTACAATATTGCACAAAATTGGTCTGAAAGTGAGTTTTACTTTGTCTTTTCTGGGGGTTTTAGATTAGACCCAGCTCAGGTAACGCTGGAGTCATCAAGCATCACATGGCAAAACCCTTGACTGCACGAGGATATCAGTCACCTGCTGGAAAGCTTACTATCACACCTATAAGCCGAGGGCTGGCAGGGTCGAAATCGTCAGTAATGGAATCTCGATCTTACATGAGTTCTTCACCATTTAGATCCCAAAGCCCTCTTGCAATAAGAAGTATGTCGCCTCCGTCTATACTCGGGCTTCCAATTGGTGGGCTGAACTGTAGTCCTCCAAAATCCCTTAACACTCCTCCAGCTGCCCATTCGCAAGGCATGAAAATAACAAACGCTGATAAAACTCCCGAGATAGAAGTTGTAGACCTATCTGTCTCCCCAGAAAAAACCTCAGATCAAATTATTACATCCCGTACAGCTACTAAGCCATTTGAAGCGAGTAGACCATTACGGGCTCCACTTCCGTCTCCACGAATAGTTGATATCAGGAGCTTAGCACCGAAAAGTAAGTCACAATAATCCAAGGACTAATTTAATTAACTCAAAGCTTGTAACAAAATTTCTCAGGACCTGCGAATCAAGCGATATATGAAAGAGGAAGTCCGATATCTTTACCGCCTAAAAAAAAGTTCCACATGCGTCCTGCAAATAGTCCATCTCCCTTAATATCCTCTAGTCCAAGTTTGTCTCAAGAAGTTCATCCAAGAAGTCAAGGACAGTCTTCCTCCGATAAAGACGTAGATGTAATCGTTATTGACTAATTCCAGTACAAGTAGATTTGTACATGTGCATTTCCGTTGATTTGTGCAAGTAGGTTTTCTGTTTCTTCAGTTTACTCTTGCATCCATTTATTGCATTGCATGCGCTTTAGTTGTATTGCTGTCTAGCTGCTGAGTTTTTTCATCTAGTTTCTCTTAAGTTTTTTTTTCATTGAACGGGCCTTTTACTAAAAAATTATGTTAATACTTTCTGCCCAATAAGTTTGAATTTGTTTCCGTTCCTGTCTTGACTTAATTTCATATGAATGTGTCATTTCTATATTTAAATGATAACAACATTTTTTGCATTCCAGGAGATGGATCCATTAGACCTGACTGGTCATATAAATCCAAAACAAGACTGATTGCCCAGATGTCTGATCCCGATGTTGTAGCATCTGCTGTGATTTTCTTAATTTTTTACCCTAAATAATTTCATTTTACATTAATTGACTCAAACGAATATAATTTCACCTCTGTAATTCAGATTAAACTGACTAATTAAGGTTCTGAGACAATTCGTAATGGCTTAATGATTCATGCATTTCATATTTAGTTTCTAGTCTCTGCATAACATAATGACTTGCGAACTCCCAAGACACCTAAATGAACCTACTAGACAACTGTTCCTATGACTGAAGATAAAGAAGTGATACATAAATCTCAAGTACTTAATGCGGTTTCATTTTGAAGAAACTGCAGAAGTAGATAGATTACTTTATGCAGTTTAGGTGCGCAAGATATTTCATATTTACTATTGAAACGTAGAAAATCAAAGACCAATGGAAACTTATGGAAATTGAAACCTGTGATTTGTGTATAAATCAATTGTCAAGTCTATTACTAAAGCAAAGACAAAATAACCATTTCGCTATTCGGCATATTCACCGAATTTTGTTCATATTAACAACTGCTGCACAATAATCGTATAATTGGGAGACACATTATGCATAACAGAAACAGAGCTCTTGTATGCACACAGATACATTCCCAACTTAAGGAAGTATTTTTGCCAGTACTGATGTCGATGTCACTGAGTACCCATCGGAAAAGGAAACCTGATATTGGCAGTAAAATATTTACCACAGGACCAATTTATGTAGTGTAGTGTAGTGTAATAAATATGACAGCTTTTAGACTACGCCACATATTTTAAAATTCAAGGCCCAAATAAATATTATAATTGTTTAAACCATGCAACTGCCTCTTGCGATTAATGACAATGGTGACAGAAATACTGCGAAGTGTATTTTAGACTCCGGGACAGCTATTTGCTTAAGTTAAAGAAGCGAAAATAATGGCGAAAGAAAAACCATTGACCAACGCCACCACAAGACCAAGTCACTGCCGTTAGTATAGTGAGAGGGCAAGTTTTGTTTGCAAGGGTTTATGTCTAAAGAGATTTCTAGTTAGTAGTTGGCGATAGTGATTTTACTTTCAGTCATATTATGCTAGCATGACTCTTCATTTATGTTCAAAAAGATATGATAATGATTAATTGTAAACGTAATTAGACCTGTCTTCCTTACAAGCACTTTGTGCAATCAATAAATATACCGAAATTAAATTGGAACTAAAACGTACTTATGATTTCTCATCAGATTTACTGTATTGTCAGTTTAAAAGTTTAAAACCAGCCATATCAAATAAATAAGCATACGTTTTAAACTTTTAAAACAAGAACTTCTACACATACACAACAAATATAGAGAAGTAGCAGTACTAGCAGTTAAATAATTATTAATTAAGAAAGAAGATCCAATTGTTTGTGAGTTGGAATGAGTCTCAAAGAACCCCTGTGAATAGCAATAATATTAATATAAACAGAATACGCCCGGAAAATGTTCCAGCAGGAACTCAAGAAGAGTATTAAAAAGAATTCAGTTTGCCAATAAACTGAGGAATTTTGTAACGATTGATAAGAATGAAATGATTGAAGCATAGCCGAGTGAGATCAAAGGGTTGAAAACTCATAAACTCCGAACAGGGTTTTCTACCCGTGTGACCAGAGAAGGGTAACTCCAAAAGCATGTCGACTGTACTTGTACTCGTTGATCTGACAAATTTGGGCGTTCCATAAGAAGCCTTTGGACTGGACGAGTTGCTATCATTTTCCATATTATTTTGCAGCCTATACTTTCTCATCGTTCGCGAAGAGCTTCTATGATACACCAGCATAATTCAATGATGAAAAAGACGGCCCAAGCGAGCATATGAATTCTCATGATAGCATTGTTACGTATATCCAGAGAGTATGGAGCAATGGAGATGTCAGTTTCAAATCGCTTTTATTCTGCTTTCATCTGTGGTCAAAGGAACATCGCTTGGAAATTCTTTCTTGCAGTCGTAAACTCATGTGTTCTTTTACCCTGACTTCGGATTTTACATTTTTGAAGGTTTCAGCTGAATGATTTTCAGCTTTCTTTCCTTGTAAAGTATTTTTATAAAAAAATGCCAGATTTTGTAGTCAAACTATTTAAAAATCGATAAGTGCAGCACTAGACGTTTATGCAGATTAGTTTTTACTTGTGGTACAGTAAGTGTCAGAGCACATAGTGAGCATTTGGTGTCATGATTATAATTAGAATTTTCAAATAACTTGACTTAACTAGAAGTCTCATAAAAAACGCTTCATCCATGCATATTCAGTGGTCAGTGAAAGTGATATTTCCCGTTCCTTGTTCCAATGAATGATACATCCGTGTTGTGACACTATGCGCTTCATCCACTATCTCATTGTACTTGGAACGATACTCCACCCAGCAAATACAGCCTGGTGGTAAGTGAACTGATTTGAACCGCAATTGTTTTCCCCTGCCGACCTGCATTTTAGTTTTAGTACTAATGCCGGCTTAATCTGTGTAAATCAACACAAAATGTATTTTAAAATCTTTTATTGATTTAAAAAGGTATCTCAGTCAATTTGATTCGAATTTAACACTTGGATATCGAGGATTTTGCGAGATTATCCCAAACTTATCTAGGAAACAAAAGCAAATATGTCATCGAAACCCAGGCCTCATAAAAGTTGTGGGGAAAGGAGTAAAAGAAGGAATAGAAGAATGCCAATTTCAGTTCCAATATCATCGTTGGAATTGCAGCACTTTTGAGAATGACTTGTCTCTTTTTGGAAAGTCCCTTGTGAGAGGTCAGAAGTTTAACAAACCAATAGTCAGCTATGATATTTCCATGATGCGTAGTAATTCATATATTAGTCGTAGCCACATCTAATGTTAACTTGAATTTTGAAGGTGGTTCCAGAGAGGTGGCATTTGTTCAAGCTATTACTTCTGCTAGTGCTGTCTACAAAGTTGCAGTTATCTGTTCAAAAGGTCATCCAAAATGTGGATGCTCGGCTGAATATCCGGTGAGTCCTTATCTGCCACAAGTTCATTACCTTAGCAAAACTGATTCTTTCTTACGTTGCCCCAGAAAGGGCTTTCCTGCT
>Ga0194135_10002520_pt1 | contig 11146 bp, 9 predicted proteins | sample LitLau_LLRF_2013_FD_134024 | JGI IMG/M metagenome (GOLD analysis project Ga0194135, IMG submission 134024) | Freshwater sediment microbial communities in response to fracking from North America - Little Laurel Run_MetaG_LLRF_2013 (version 2) | ecosystem: Environmental > Aquatic > Freshwater >... | reverse complement strand
GAGTAAGTGCGATCCGAAACTATTTTATATTTTATACTTTAAAAACGATATTAAAATCTACGGATTGAATCGCAGAAGGAGGCAGAGAGAGAAAGAAAAATTAAAATGGACAACCACGACTAGCAGGACTACAACCACCACCACCACCAGAGTCCCTTTTACGACCTCAAAAAAATGTAACTGTGAGATATACTGTTCTAGTTCTGTTGGAAGTGGCTCTGGGTGTCTGAGAAAACATGATACTAGCAGTTGTGGCTGCAGGTAAGAAGAAGTTGATAGCTAAAAGTTACCCTAGTAATTTAATGATAATTTGTGACATTAGGTCTAATGGGAAGACCGCACTGGTTGTTGTTGCTGGAATCGGAATAGTTCTCGTCCTTGGAATTGCAACCACTTGTTGTTGTAAATCAAAAAACGAGCATCCGCAACGGCAAAGTCAAATTACTTCAAATGCAGGAGTAGAACGAAGCAGTTTATTATTACAATCTACCCAATTACCTTTACCTTCGACGACCCAAATCCCACTCCAACCAGCAGCATCTGCTCCACCTTTAGAGCCAAAGCTATCCGTTGATGAAGATCCACCACCACCGTATCCTGGCCCACCAGAATATGCACGGATCTAATAAACTTATGCTTCCAAATAAACAGGATTTTTAAATTTTAAAATTTAGCAGACAAAACCAAAGTAGATAAAAATCCGGATGTGCGGCATAAGGCCTAGAAGGTTTGCTTGGTTTAAATTAAAATCTTGCCCCGTAGACATTTTATAATAGATTGAATCTTTCTTCCTCTGTGGATTCAATGTTACCCAAGAACCTCGTTTTAAAAGTATAAGTTTTAAAAGTTCTTTCTCGCGTCCAACACGGTGGGGAAATCAACTCATTGAACCTCTGTTGAAATTTAAATTTGGCATTTTGTCAATTAGTCAGGATTTCTATTGTTAAACAACCAAATTAGACAATTAGTTTAAAAAAAAAGAGAATTATGAAATAGAAATTCATTCATTATTATTCATTTTATTTCAATTTAAAGATCTGTCTGGTAAAACTGGGCGACGTGGTATGTATTCATTTAAAATTAATCAGTTGAATCCCGAGTACTCTACTGTTGATAATTAGTGAGTATAGTTGAGGATTGCACGGTGCGGAGACGAGAGTAGGAGAGGGTGGAAAATTATTTTGATTTGGAATTATCGAGTTATGGCGAAATTCGGAAGTAATTGCAGTGGTGAATGGTGATGCATGAGGTAAAGTTGATGCTTTTTGCCTATCATTCTCCAATGCAAGTCGGCTTTTAACCGGGAATGGAATAAAACTGTTGATTTTTTCAAGAGTGAATTTAATGTAATCCAAATCCCAACATAAATAGAAATTTTCCTTGCAAAAAAAAAATAATTAACTTGGGAGATTGGGAGAATTGGATAAACGGATACAAAAGAAAAGCCAATAATTATTGGGAAATGGCTCTGTCTGTTAAGAGGTATAAGTGTTTGTACAGCAATCAGGTGAACTATAAGTGTTTTGATGTCCTCAGCATGAAATCCAAAAATAGCGTCTCTTCTGTTCCGAACATGGAAATGAAATGAAGGTCACGAGTCACGCCTAACCCAGCAATAGAGAATACCGTTATACCTAAATTGACCTCCTGTGGGTGCGGGAGGTTTCAAAATCATGTTTCTTGTAGAAATGTGCATTGGTAAAAGAATGCTAAATTGCACGAAAGCAGAAAATTTTGCTGACTGAACGTTGACTCGAGACGAGATTCCAAATCCTATTACAATTTACAAGGCCCACAGATTCAAAAATCTAAGAAAGATTTGTTACAGGAATTATTAATAGTAATTTGATGACAAACACTCTCATTCAGTTGGAAGGGACTGTGGAATAAAAGTAGTATGTCAGAAATGGGACTGCTGTCTTCAGTTGAGTGGAATTGTTCCAATCACGATATCCAAACACCCCTGTAAGGCGATCCCACAAGGAATTTTGACGGTGGCCTGTTCAAATAGTTGGGCTAATTTAAATCCATCATACTGCCGAATGATAATAGACTAACAGTTGCATTTTTCATACGCAAAGTTTGTAGTCGAGATTGATGATGGTTGAGTCCCCGCCCAAGCGACTCGGGAGCGTTGGTGGGATCACCATCGGTGGGTTCGGTCGCCAGTCCAAGATTTCACCGGGACCAACCGGAGGGGCGTTCATCTCCAGCAGCGTATCGAGATGCTCTGCAGTCACCAAAGCACGAAACGTCACCTCCTATATAATCAAACAGCACACTCATGTTATCCAAGTGAGCTGGAGCCTTTGACCCAAATGGGGCCACATAGTATTGCCATACCTCGGCAAGCTGGACAGAAACATGCTTCAAAGATTTCCTGCTCTCATTGTGGATCCACAGCGTGAGGTCCAACTGCTCTCCAGGAATGAATCCGGCTTTTGGCAGTTTCAGCTTCAACGTGATTGGTCCTTGCCGACAGCAACAACAGCATCGATACTTTTGGTTGAACACTTCAATCGGGGCACGGAGACTGGGAATGATATTCAAGTCCAAGGTTCCAATAACAGTGAGAGGTTTCTCCACTTCGGTGATCCCTCCCAAGGAGGCCGTGAGGGAATACGTGATGTGGCCACGGCCTTTGACACGAATACCTGAAAACCGCCTTTGTAAGGAATGCGGAGCCCCTGTTGGGACTTCGAACGAAAATGGGTATTCATAAGATCCTGGTCCAAGGTCAACCGGGGACTCTTCTATATGCATAGTGAAAAAACCAAGTTTTCTTTAACTCTCAATCTTAACTTTATCCAGGTTACAAACATTCTGAAAAGCTCACCGGCGTCACCAACCAGCTGCGTCCATTGAGTCACATAAGTTTCACTGTCGGTGTAGGTGCTGTTATAACTTTCCCGTTTAGCGTTGCTTGATTCCCTTCGAATGACTTCAACGTCAGCAACTCCTAGAAATGTGAGGCGGAGACCTTACAAAAACAGAACAGATTATTCGGAGTTAATATTTTGAGACTCTCATTAGCATATGAGTCAACTCACCTTTTGTAGATACTCGATTAGCCAGAACCAAGTTGACACGTCCTGTAAAAACCTCTCCGGGCTCATACGTCCCTGTAGCTTTGTCCAACTCAATTTGGAAGTCCCTGACATGGTCCCTCCCAGTCATCTTAAATTTCAAATTTATTTAGTCTCACTTCAAACAATTCACAACTTGGTCTTGACTGAATTGACTTTGGAAATCTGGCGTTGATCAAATGCAACGGAGTTTAATTTTGACGAAGAGGAAACGCTGCAAAAAAAAATCCTGTTCTGGCTCGTGGCTCATCCGTCCGTCCCAAAGAGGTTTAAACAAATAATTCGTTACTACTACTACAAAACGGTTGCCATGTCTCTGGTCCGTCCTGCTGCCGATTGTCGAACTCGAGTTTTTGATTGGCTGGCTCTGTCTGCTGTACCCTGCCGTTTATCTCCTAAGTTGTGCCTACTAAAAACAAAACAATGTAGGCATACACTTTCGTGAGATACATCGGGCGGTGAGCCTTTCGTGGTACCCCGGATGCTTCTGTTGATTATTTGTTTTTATTAATGCTAATACAACTGATAAGTTTTCAAAAAATAATACAATGTCAAAAATTTTAATTATTTGGAATTTGAAAGAACAAACTTGAAAGAGGGCTTAAATGAAACCACACGTGATCCCAAGTCGAAGATACTTGACTCCTTTCATTTCACAGCACAACCTAACCTATATGACCTTAGCACCAGTTTCTTTATACGTCATCTCCTGCTTTCTCCGCCTCATCGCCTTGTGCCGGTTCCAGGATTGGTAATTGATTTGAATCTTCAATATCAGTCTCGTTCTCGTTCAATGTGTCTAAAATAAAATGAATACAAAAAAGATAAATTACGGAGGGAGTTGTGTAATAATGAGCCAAGCCCTAATACAAAATACGCTTTAGTATAATTTAAGCTAATCCACGGGAATTTTCGAATTTTATTGTTTCCTTTTCCTGCTCTCACTTCACCATTACCTTCAAACGAGGAACGAAAGGTTTGATTCAATTCATCAAGTAAGTGTGTATTGCGTGCAACGTATTGCTTATCAACTCTCGTGTGGCATTATTGAATCGGAAGGGATGCTCCTGTCAGACGTTGTCAATAATCATAAAGAGTAATCCAGTTGTTGTATTCAAAATGCTTTGAGGTGGAACCCCTATAACTGACTCTGAGTTCCAGTAGGAGAATCCAGATGAAGTTGCTCCAGTATAACCACAATTCCTATAATATGGATATAGGAGATAAAAACCGGTTTCACAGTTTGTAAAAATCCTGGCACTTTGTCCTTTTACTAATTTTAACCATTCCTAACTAATGGGAAGTATATACTGAGAGGGTGGGTGGGAGCACGAATTTCCAAATCCAAATTACAGTGGTTGGTTTGGGTGAAGGTGGTTACTGACCGCAGTATTTTAGTATTGCATTGGCAACATCGGACAGTCCGGGTCTTCTTCCTCTTTTCTCATTAATTAGCCGTAAGTTAATTTGGTAGACTTAAATTTTAATCATTTCATTCCCTTGTGTAGCAGGTGTGTATTTTGACTCTCTCCTTAATTTTCTAGTCATGAGCTTGCCTAACTGTTTGAATTATTTGATTTGTAGACAATGGTGGATGGAGGCCGAGAAACAAATCCAGTGGTAATTAATTACTCTTCGCTAAAGTAACTTTTGGAAACATGAGATCCACTGCAGAGATAAATGTGGTCCGATTCTCGAGGCAAGATTACATCTACATCGGAGCCTTTGCCGTCTCTAGTTTCTTTCAAGCAATTGTGGTAACTCTCCAAGGCCCGTCTTATGGATCGTTATTCCATGTTAGTCCACTAAATTCTAACCAAAACTAGTTAAAAATAACATGCAAGTTGAACTGAACATTTTTTTCTGCCTTTCCATTCCTGTTTCAGACAAACAATGGAAATGGAACTTCCATTCCGGTGAGTTTTGATTCATTCGTCATTCATCAACCATGGAAATTAATTTCTTACTGAGAAATAATCATAATATAGCGGCCGAGACCAGATGCAATTGGGACCGTCCCCATAAGTAACTCACCCATTGCGGGTGAGGCAAATGATTTTTCCGCAACCTTCTTTGGTTTCGTGCTCGCCGTCTATCAACTGTTCAGTTTTATCTTGACCCCCATTATTGGCATATATGTAAGTAAACCGTCACTAAATTTAAGCCCAAAATTATTAAAAGGGGATAAATTATCCTGCTGATGCATTTTTACATCATTTTTTTTCAGGTTGAAAGTATAGGGATGAAGAGAGTGTACATGTTTGGCATTTATGTTGCCGGATTCTCCCCTTTTTTATCAATGTAAGGAAAAGCAAATTTCTTTTTTTTCTTTTTTTTTTTAAATTCATTATTTACTTGATCCGGAATACGTGTGAGATAAAGTGTGATGTAATTTATTATTTCTCTGTTAGATTTGTGAATTTTTTCACTCCAAATTCCTCCATGTATTTGATTGTGTCCTTTATTGTGCGTGGAGTGGAAGCTGTCGGCGGCGTTGGGATGCAAGTTGCAATGTACATGATGATTACAGTGCTATTTCCTGGTCGGATTGCCACAATTTTCGTAAGTCAATTTAACTTGTGTAGACTTTATTTGCAATGGCCGATCCATTTCGCAATTTGTCAGAATTATGTTGCATACCCAAGAGTTTTGTTTTACCAGGCATTGAATCAGGCCATGACGGTCTTTGGAATGGCTCTGGGGGGACCGATTACTTTTATTATTCAAAGGGTAGGAAGGAATTCCCCTTAAATTTAATTTTGTCCTTTAAAATGAAAACTGCATGTTACAAGAATTTACATTTCCCACAGTTTGGAGGCTTCGCTCTCCCATCAACGACTTTCTTAACCATGGGTCTCGTCTTTACTGGGTTTGTACTTTTGGTGAAACGAGTTTTACCAAACCTTCCGCCAAGAGAGACTCTGGACGTGACGACTAGGGAGCTCCTGATACGATTTTATAAATTTTTAAAAGTTCCGCCTATTCTACTCTTTGAATTATCCATAATTATCACCGGAATCGGAAGTGCCTTTCTCCAGGCTATAATTGCTCCAGATTTAACAGACGTGCGTAACACGGCAGCTATATGCTAGTGACTACAGGTATGAAATGTATGAAAGCTAATTGAGAAATTGTTGGTTTTAGTTAAACGTGGGTCCTTGGGGGGTTGCCTTAATTCCCTTACTGCCATCCCTCCTCCAACTCATCTCACCCGTTTGGGGCTACGCGTTGGATCGAATACGAAATGGGGAAGTGGTTGCCCTGATCGGATCCCTTATCGCTGTATTGTCCCTTCTCATCATTGGGCCCGTCCCATTTATCCCACTCGTTCAGTAAGTAACCAAAAGCATTCGTATAATTTCAAATTTTTTTCAAAAAACCGCTCACTTTCGGGAAACTACCACTTTTTTTTATTCTTTCCCTTGAAGAGATCTTTACTTGACCTGTTTTGGCCTCACGGTGTTCGGATTCGGGCAGGGGGCCATCATTGTGAGCTCATATGTCCTGCTCATTGCATTGGCAGCGTAAGTCCTCAGAATTTTAACAAAATGGTTGGGCGATGAATAAAAAACAGATGAATTCCTGCTAGCTGTTAACTAAACTTAACTTTTAGCGAGAATGATTCCGTGCCAGATGACATGATTACGACAACCATAATCTCCACTTCCTACGTGGGGGCAGTCTCTCTCGGAAGCGGACTCAGTGCAATCCTCTCCTCCGTTTTTTACGATAATTATGGATTCCAAGCCGCAACGTTATTTCCCTTTAGCCTTTATACATTTTTGGTGAGTGACACGTCTACATTTAATATCAATTTTCTAGAGAGCTTTTCCATCGGTGTAAACATGTTTTCAACGTTTTTCCTTTCTAGACTGTGCTGCTCATAATATATGCAATATTTAACCACCGGAACCCACGACCATTTGTGGCAGAGTACGAATTTGTCGAACGAGAGGAGAAAGAGACCTCACCCTTGCTCAGAGATCACGCCTAAAGTCCTGGAATTCTGTGTCGCGTTTATCGATTCAAAAGTTTAGAACTGGAACCGGGCTTAACAGTTTTTAGAAATTCTCATATTTATACCAAAGTAGGTCATTTTCCTGCTCAACTTGAAAGGTTCAACTCATAATCCCAAAGTAGGGGTTGAGAAGGGGTAACAAAGTGATATTCTTTTTAAGTGTTGAAAATTAATGAGAAGTTTGCGTGTGAGAGGGACTCAGGAAGGGAAATGGGTGTCAAATTCAGTGTTTTCCGATGCCGAGCCTAGGAATGACACAAACAGGACTTAAATGGCTTTCCTATTTCCTATTTTACTTGACAATGTCCTACCCCGTATAGCGACGCGTACATTTGGGATAGAACGTGTTATTCGTCGTCGTTCTTCGTTGCAACTTGTTTTTGAGAATCGATTTTGACACACTTCGTTTGTGATGTAGTGAAGGTCAGGTGGGTATTAATTAATCGTAAACGAGCGTCCGCCGTCATCAGGCACACGACTGAATTTCACTATTCTAAAATTTATAAAGATGACAAAGGGCCTTGTTTTTTTAAAGAATGGACAAAGAGCCAAGACTGACGATGAGAGGAATAAATCATGTATTATGTGGGGGAATATGGGAACAATTTCTCCAACTTATTGATTTTTATGCCTATATTTATCGTCACTTGCGGAAAATTGGATTATGCATCTACTCGGAAACTAACTTATGAATTAAAGGAACTACATTGGCCCAATTTATTTTTTTTTTGTGGAAATAAGAAGCTCATTTTAAATGCAACGGAAAACGGAACGCGATTTTGTTAGCATGCAGAACTGACAGAGAAAGCAATTATTTTGAAATGAAATTGGAAACTAGAAAGGTCTTTACCTAAAGCTGGAATCGGAGTATTGGCATTTTCCAATTCCGTCGTCGTTTCTATTTCCATTTGCTCCAGTTGGGCTTGGATGGGATGCATATCCACGATCAATGACCTCTCGGTCTCGTCATTATTTTCGGTTTCAACTTTGCTTTCAGCCTCGTCGTCGCCCACATCACTTTTCTCCGTTTCAGTTACCACCGCCCCATTCGAATTCCCGTATAAGAGTTCGTTCATCCCTTCGTTCACGGCTAGTTCGAGTCCTTCTCCAACCTAAACCCGCCGCGGAGAGAACAACAGAAATGCTGAACTAACTTGTGAAATTTGGGTGAATTGGAAAAAGGGTAATTTTTATAGATAGACCGTTTTTTTAACTCTCAAATTTTAAGACTCACTTCGGGATTTGAAATATTTGCATGGTAAACTTACCGGCGGAGAGAATTATTTTTATTCCAATTTTTAGTTTAGTTTTTGTAACTTGGAAATCTAAAATTTAGTTGTCTAAAAATAGTTTTCTCAGTTTCTACTAGCTTACCTTTTGTAGATCCTTCTGTGCTTTGTTAAAGTCCAACTGTGCCATATCATTAGCCGTTTCCCGAACTCCGTTCCTTATTTTCTCCGGCCCATTCCCATTTTCTAGGATGGGTTCAGAGGAGCTCAAAATGTCCTTTTCCTGTTTACTCGTGTTGCAACCCATACCATATCAAAATGATGAGTGGTGATATTCAATTGGTTCAATCAGAAACTCCGAATTTAGTGAGGGGAGGTCGAAGTTAGATGGTGAAAGAGAAGGGTTGCACGATGAACTGTTGGAATGCCGAGGAGAAAGGTGGAATTTCCTCCTGGGATGAGGAGAAAGTTGAGACGGTGTGGAGGTCTGTGGGTAAGGTGACTGACGCGAGTGGACGGATGGAGGACAATGACTGTTTTTCTGAATCCTGGCGATTTACTTTCCTTCACTCAAATCGGACGGACGGACGGAGGGGGCAATTTCATTTCTCGGGGGATTCTTGCCCACTTTTTTTGTGTTTCACAATTGTTTAGCTCTAAAGTTTTTCCAATCAATAAATTGGGCAGTCTAAAATAGAATCCAGTTGATATAATCATAATTGTCTACATTAATTCCACTGTTTGCTCAATCCTGGTTTATCCCTTTAACAACTCATGATGGAAGTTTTCTTATAAAATTTTATTGTCACCGCCCCTTGGTTGAAATTATTAAACTCATTCGTGTGGAACAGAAAACAGTGGAAATGGAACCGGGAAATCGGGAAACTTAGCCTTAATATCCATTTTCCTTGAATTCATCTCAGCCTCAGATGTTTTGCTATAAGAATCCTGTTAATAAATCACCAATTAATACTCAAGATATTCTATTCGAGTCTCGCGTACATAGTACGCCTGAGTGTAGATTCTGCGGGAACTTATGCCGGTGGAGGGAAATGTGCCTTGAAAGCGAAAACAAAAGGACTTATTTACCTATCATGGTCAACCATTTCAAATCCGTCTCCTGGAATGTCTGGAGTCATACTTTGATGATGGCTTAGGGTTATCGCGTATATAAGAACACTTGAAGCAAAACCATTCTCCACTACCGGCATAGTCATAATGTCATAAAATAGTAGCAGTTCCTTTTCTAACCATGAAAATAAAATGCATCATTTCAGCCTTCCTTTGTATTTGATTATTTAGTAAATGTCTGCCACTGTCACAATAAGATAGGATGGTTATTATTAATGGACTTTAATTAGATCTCAATAAAATCCTCCTTCCATTTAATTCAGCGATTAGTAATAAGCGTATCTGTTTTCTTTCTTGACTATAAATATTCATAGGAATCAGCCAATCAGGTCGATGACTTGGGAGGAGGAGGGCACTGAGAAATTACAGGCCTGGAGAACTAAGACCCCTCATTAACCAATGGCAGCAATTCAATAATTCAGGTTCAGTCTGCCACACTTGGTTTCATGAAATTGATACTCAAATTATTAATATTCACGAACGTGTCAGATGTCCGATGATAATTAAGGATTAGTTGAAATACATTTTGGGATAAAACCTTTAGTTGTTGCCCAATTGCTGGAGAGTTTATTAACTTACTACCAAAAAAGATCGGTGTGCAGAAATAGAAAAGGCTTCAGCCATGTCAACATTTCCCATTTCCATTTTTCTAATTGTGGTAAATTTGGAAATTTTGCTATCGTTTTTCTCCAGTAACAAATCCATTGTTGATAGCCTTTACAGATTTCAAATTCAATTGTTTTTTTATTTTCTCGACAGTTTGCCTTTTCAGAAGTTCACACAAGAACTGATCCCATTTTTCATGGAGGCTCAACTTTCCGTGAGAGCAGAGAGTCTAACTTGCGTAAGTCATTTTTTTTTCGGAAGGACACGACTTTCTACAGAGATCACAAGATTTAAATTAACTCACACGCAGGCAACGCCGACAAATGTGGATACTATGGATTAAAGAATGGACAAGTCTTGACAATCCAAAGTTCGGAATTTAATAAAATCAGTGCCAAGTACGAGCACTGCGATTGGAGGATTCTGGTAAACCAAGCAGGTCTGAAACTTGTCGGGTCGATTTACCAACATTACCATTTGCTATCCTGCCACAGGGTCACCGTTGCACCTTAAAGGCGTCCTGCCCCTGTTTTGACGTTCCGTACACAGGAGAATGTGCGTCGGATTACTTGAAAATTACCGACACCTCCTCCTTCTCACAGACGTAATTTAAGAATTCATTTCCAATTGAATCCACCCAGGCATCTTTTGGCAGGAATGAATTTTTTATGGAAAAGTCTCAAATTTAATAAATAATTGATTTTCAGATTCTGTGGTGAAACCCAGCCGGTCGGAATTTACAACTCAACCACAAACATCCTCAACTTTTCGTATCGTTCGGACGGGAGAGACGTGAGCAACGGATTCATTTGCTATATCAGTTGTACCGGCAAAGGACAAAGGGATCCACCCCTTTTGCGAACATCCCGGGTAACATGCCGAGGTAAATTTCGTAATAAATGCAGAATGCGGCCATATTTTGATTCTAATGCGTCTTACTTATTTTCTTTTTTTCCTTTTTCTTTTTAGTCTGATTCGTCAAAATTACGAATTTCGAAACTGGTTTACTATTTTATGAGTTGAACCCAAAATCATTGAAACTCAGATTCAGTTAGTTAGATTACTGTGTATTTTCG
>Ga0194135_10002519_pt1 | contig 11148 bp, 8 predicted proteins | sample LitLau_LLRF_2013_FD_134024 | JGI IMG/M metagenome (GOLD analysis project Ga0194135, IMG submission 134024) | Freshwater sediment microbial communities in response to fracking from North America - Little Laurel Run_MetaG_LLRF_2013 (version 2) | ecosystem: Environmental > Aquatic > Freshwater >... | reverse complement strand
GAATTGCACGTGGCAGTAGTTTCACTCGAGGAAAAAATGAATGCGGAAATTATTAGGTAAGGTGATTCCTAACATTGGAAATCGTTTGAATGCGGAGAAGTTTTCCCCATTATTAATTTAAAACGGAAAAAGTGAGGGCGCCCACTCGGAAGGAATTCCTCAGCCCATGTCAGGTCGGATTGATTCTGAGTTGAAAGTTCCCCTCGTCGTCGTAATTCCAAGTTTGCCTCGTGTCTTGTCTGCCCTATAATTTAAAACTCATAAGAACCGTCTCGAAAGCAACCGTTTTGAATTGCTTTCACTCTCCATCCCAACTCCGAGGCCTCTCCGTCCTGCCTTCCCCATTGGTTCCTTTAGTTGTGAAAGTGTTTGTGAAATATTTGACTTAATTGTTAGATCCGTTCCAGAGTACCACCGCTGCTCAAACGAGCTCGAAGCCTCAGCCCATCAATCCTCCAGACAACGCCGACCACTTCACTCAAGAGTCCGCATCTGGTCCGCTCGGTGAGCAACTGCGGGGGAACGGTGAGAGGAGGCGGCGGCGGTGGGCGAAGAGGAGCTCACCAGTCTCACGGTTTCCACGGTGTTTCGAATCCTACCGGTGGCTTCACGTCCAGGAGACTCAACATCACTGGGGCAGGAGGCGGAGGACCGAGGCCTGGTCCGAGCCTTGGATCTGGGACAGCTGGGAGTCTGGGAAGGATGAGCCGAAGCCTAATCCCAATTCGATCTCCACCCGTAGGAAGGCGGGCTGGGCTCTTCCGGGCACTCACCCCCAAGGGGCCACCAGGAGGAACAACTCGAAACTCATTTGCAGGTAAAGGATTCCCCACTTTCGGTTTTTCTATACTTTCCCTAAAAAGTACAAGTGAGGCTCCGCACGGTCCAGTGGGCATGAAAAGGAAAGGGAATAAAAGTGACACGGTGACGGCGGCGTTTCCTAGGGAGAAAGGCCTCCCGCATTCAACAAAAGAGAATGTCGGTGGTCCGCACAATGGTAGACAAATGAGCAAATTTCACTCACGCCTTTTATTCCAGTTTACTCTCTCATCCATTTTCTCAACATTTTTGAATCCGTTGCAACTTCCGTTGCAGGAATGACCATTTTGCACATTTCTACCATCAAATATTTGGCTCTCCTGTCATTTGTGAAAACTGAAATTCAGGCGTATTTGATGAAATTAAAATTTCCATGATTTAGTTGGATTCTTTTTACCCAAGTGCGATTGAAAGTGTTTGGAAAGATTAATTCCCGGCTCTCTCTTTAAAAGACAAAAAAATCCATTTCCTGTGCGTAAGAGGAGAGTAGTGGCGAGGAGAAAGTAAAGGGAAGAGAAAGTGTGGTGGTGGAATGAGGACATTTGAGGGGAAAAGGAACGGAGACGAAGAAACGAGTTGGGAATTGGTGTGAGTCTTTCTGAAATCCTCTCTACTTTCCCCCATGTAATTGAATCCCGCGGAAGAATGATGAGGACTTTCTCTTTCCTCCTTTCTCTTTGTAATTTTAATAAACAACAAAGGAAAACGGGGCTTGATACATTTTAGTGACACGATCCGTCTGACCTTTTCCTTCCCGGGAGAAGATACTTTGCGTTTCAAATTTCAAATGGAGACCTTTGAGTGAGTCCTTCCGGGGAGAAATTCGGGTAAGGAAGGAAGAAGGAGGGGAAGCCTCTGAATTTTCTTTGGTTGAAGAAGAAGAGAGACGACTCCGACTGAGATTGAATGTTTCTCTCTTGTTTCTTTTCCTTCTTCATCTCTCTCCTTTGTCTTAATGATCCTTTTCTTCTTCAAAATGGTTTTTACTAACTTTCACTTCCCGGAGGCTCCAAACTTTCCCTTGCCCCGACTCCTCCCCCAACTTTCTCTCTTCCATCTCGGGAATTCAATTTTCTTTCTACCCAAACTCCAAGTTTTCCTTCCGGCTACATGCACACATGTTGGGAAACAGAGGGAAAAACAGGAGCGATTACAACAACAATTCTCACTAAGATCGTTTTTCGCTTAATGAAATTGATGGGAGTGGGAGTCCTTGGACCGTTCTTCCGCTTAGTGTTGTTGTTATCCTTGTCTCCGCCGAGCTGAGCTTGTTGTGCGATTTCTTTTCAAATCCTGTTTTTGCAAAACACCATTCAAGTCTTCACTCCAATTTTCCAATCATTGGGAGATCCATTGGAGAAAGTTTTGTTGTTTTGGTTGTTGTGATGGTGGTGGTGCGGAGTTGAGGAAGATTGACAAATGGGTTCTGGAATCACTCTCCCGCCTTCCTGATTGATTGATCTGACAGGTGAGGGACTTATATTGGAAAGCACCCGGGGAGTGTCAGAGTCCTGTTGTTCCAGTTTCTCTCCATCCCGAACGTCTTCCTTTTGTGACAGAAACTACTTCTTTTTGCTGGAAACTTGTCATGGAGAAAGTTGTGTGTCACTTTTGATCCGCTTTTATTGGGACCTCCTCTGGGAATTTCTTCCTTGTCCCACACACTTCCTGTTCTCCGCACTTTCACCAAATTCTTTCCTCCTCACCAGGTTTCTTGATAGGAAAGGTACAATTTCGGAATTAGGGAAAAAAAGTCCCTCTCTCATATTTTGTATCGTTTCGGCTGCGTTATGAGAATTCTTCCGGTGAGTTCATTAACTCCGATTGTCTCTTCCTTCCTTCTCGCCCGTTGAACTCTACGGAGGAGGATTTCGAAGAGAAAGTGTGGGAAGTTAATGTGGATTTGCATAAAAAATGAAAACGGAAATATAAATCGACATTTGATTACGACCGACAAACTTTCATCAACTCTTGGATTTTGAATTGAGAATTATAATTTTCTAAAGGGTGTTTTTTTCTCAGACTTGAATTAATTTTGAAAAAAAAACTAACTTTCCCTCTCTCGTCCCCGAGTTTTCAATTTGCTCAATTTGCAAACGTGGGAACTTTGCAAAAATCCAATGAATGAGGAATCTAATGAATTCAGGGATGACGCGTGTGCTGGGAATTGAATTGTAAAAACTCTGTTCCTGGGACTGGAGTTGAGAACGTAGGATTCCCAACAGAGTTTCACTTTGTGAGGAAAGTATTTTCCCATTTTCTTCAAATTGGCTGAAATTGGATCTCCTCATCTCTGACTTTCTCCGGATTCCATTGGGGACAAGACAGAATCGATTTTTGTTAATGATGTGATTCGACTTCCTTGGCACACAGAGGAGGACAGGAATGGAAAGTAATTAATCACGGGCCACCCAGCCTCCCTAGTCTCCCGCATTTCAAAAAAGGCAACAATGCCCCATTGTTGTAACTCCCCCATTCCCACGGTCTGCCTCCTTGGATTGACTCAATTGAAACGCACAAGTGACAGGGAGGACGTGCGTTTATGAGGTTTGGGTTTGGGTGAAAGTCCGACTTGGGTAGTGAGCCGATGAATCCTAATTTCCCATTTCCTACCTCCCCTCCTGCCCTACTTGAAAATTTTCTTCTCCAGCCCAACTTCCTCCAGTCTTTTTTTTTTGAAATTTTCCTTTTCGAGATTGTGTGATCGTAACAAGTGGGAAAGAAGGAGATGCTGGCGGAGGTGGTGGTGGTGGAAGGAGTATTGGCTTTCTACCCTACGCATGCGATTATTTCGCAAAGATTCGCAGCAGTGTAAACTCTTCTGTCTTCCGTTCCTGGAAACTTCCAAACGCAGAGCAGAACGTACGGAGACGGGACACGTTGCTCTCTTTTTATTTTGGTAGCAGAAGGAACTGGGAGATGAGCTCGAGGAGACCCCACATCTCCTTCCTCCCAAAAATATCAAAATCCCCAAACCAAAAACTACTCCTGCTGGAGAATCCAGCGGCGGAGCACTTCCTCCAGGAGCGGTTAGACTCGTTTTCTGAGGAGTTTTGCAAACTTTTTGCTCAACATGACACAAAGTAGACACGAGATTAGGCAGACAGGAGTTTATAAGTGGGCTTAGACAGAATTAGAATGTGGATTCCATTATTCTCCTCTCCTCAGCCGCAGCCACCACCACCACTTCAACCTCCCGCAGTCCTGATTCTGATTCTTCCGATTCTCATTGTTGGGGTGAGAATGTGATGGTCACAACAATGTGCAGCATGTGTGGCGACTGTTGTGTTCATGGGGGAAAAGGGAATCAAAGGAATTCGGGTAGGTTCATTACGTCCGACCTTATCCCCCGCCCGCATTTCAAAGGTCTTACAACTCTCCGCCAAAATCCTTTGTTTACTTTCACCACGAGCTAAAACTTTCACTTCCGCCTCTTCTTTGTGTTCTCTGTAGATGAGGAAGATGCGACGGCCTCGATGGCACATTACCAACAGCAACGGAAGAAACAGCAGATTGCACGGCAGGAGCACACGGGTAAGTTAACCCAGGACAGAACAAAGGAAGGTCAAAGGTCTCAGCCCGCGTTTTGACTTGAAATCAGACATTGAGTGAAAGGTGGGCAAGGGTGAACGGTGATTCCTGAAAATATTTACTCTTTTCACCTGTTGTTGTTAGTCTACCAAATCTGGAGAGTGGCTAATTGAATTGTGAAAGTAGGACGACGACAGAACTATTCCATGCCAAATAGCTAATATTTCCTCCAGGGATAACAGCTATTTCGTCCAATACTCCGTTTTGCGGAAGTTGCCCAATTAATTATACCATTTTCAAGTAATTAGTTGCTCCCGCCGAGTACAAAAGGATAAAAGATGATTAGGCTTGAGCAAAGTGTAGAGTGTAGCCGGAAATGGGACTCATCAACTCGCACTTTTGTAACAGGAGCGGAAGGGTGGATTGGTGGAACCGGCGTTACTTGGCAACCAACGTCTCCTACCTCTGCTGCTTGTGCTTGATTTTTGGTTCCTTCCAATTAGTGAATGCGGGTGGGCTGTAGGAAGAGATTCCTATTGTCTTTTCCTTCCAAGAGAAGAGTCATGCATAGCCAAGTAGACATGGAGACCGTGGAGAGACGTGAGTGTGTGTCTGCACACTGGAGTTGAATAATTAGTTTTAATTTTCACATTGAATTAAAACCAGGAAGTTTGTCCTGACTCGGGTCTCCTCTTTTTGTCTCTGGAAGAGTTTCTAGAAGTTTGCAAAGGAGACTACTGATATGAGGCAGAGAGAATTTTTTCACCACGAGCTCCGGCCTTCATTTTGCATGAAACGTTTTCTGAGCAACATTTTGCAGAAGAGAAAAATTATACTCTTAAGCCAAAGAAATTATGATGCTGGAGACATTTTGAGTCGGCTGCGGCGTTTTTCCTTGTGAATGAGGAAAGTTGCAAAAACTTTCGCAAGTGTCGCGTTGGCTGTCATTGTGAAAATGATGGATTTGGGCGGTTGTTGATCCACGGTCGAACCGCTTTAGAATTTGTACACATTGCAGGCTCTCCTCGGCGGAGTGCTGGAGATATTCCGGGATCCACTAATTACGAGGACTCACCCCCTTGGGGCTTTTCCCTGGAAATGATGAAACTCCTTTTTTAGGGTTTTTGGGTGGATTGGTGAAAGTGGGTCTAGAAAATAAACTTGGGATCGGAGGAAGTGGGGAGCGAAAGAGCGTAATAAGCTCCCAGCATCAACATCCACCCATCCGCCAGCACCATCCCCTCCTCTTCTCCCATAATTTATGGCCCAGTTGTCCTCCTTTGAGTCGCCTTCAGTATTCCAGACTCTGAATTATAGATTTCTCCAGTACCTTCCCAGGGTAGTAGTGCGAGTACCAAAGAAGTAGGAAGTAAAGAACTCCTTTGAAATGGATGCCGTGGTGAAAGTATCTCCAGGCACCGCCACTCCGCCGTGTCCTTTCGTAGGAAAGTGCCGTTTGGTGCACAGGCTCCATTCCAACAACGTTGGTAAAGTTGTACTGTAGGACAGACAAAGGAATACCGTGGGGGTTTATTAAGTTTTCATTCCTTCCTCCGACAGTTTTCGTGTAGACTGCTGGTCTTTAATTATGCAAATACTCTGAACAATCAGACAAGAGTTGGCAAGTCCAGCAGTCACCACCACCACTTCATTTTTCCAAATTAGCAAAAGTCACCCGCTGGCATGAGGAGAGGAATCCACTTCCGGTTCATCTCCATCTCGAGCAAGCGATCCCAGTCTGCGCGGACTTTGGACAAGTGGAGATTATGTGGGTTTTCATTTCAGAGAAACGCTGCACCCTCTCCAGCTAAACCTGGACGAGGTTCGAGGAATGTTGCACAATTCCAAAAGGTTGACAAAGATGAGATCAGGTTTATTTTTAGACCAAGTGCAATTTGCATCCTTCCGATTACTCCAACCCACCAAGCAACCAAGGGAGATGTCGGACAGAATAAATCCCAATTCTTCTCCTTTCTCATTCTCTCGACAGCTCCAGCTCGTCGTCGTTGTCATTGAAAAGTATTGTCGAGCCATTGGATAAAAAACGTTAACAGTCACATAAAATCCATAGGTAAACTCAGATCATCATGGGGTGTTGTGTGTGGATGAACTAGACTTTCAGCGTGCCCAATGATATTGCATGTGAAAAGTGAATGAAGAAGGTCTTTAGCCTTTTCCTTATCGTTCTGACGCTTACTTTCATTAAGGTTAATAGCAGGAATGGAGCGACTATTAAAACAACACGACGAACAGAATTAATTGCCAATATCCTCTCACTCTCCTCACCGTGTACACGACGGCCATTAATTAGAAATTGCCCTTTTCCACCTCTCCGCCCTCAAACAGACGCCGCGACGTGAGAGACAGGCAGAGATAGCCAGGGGAATGAGCACCCGCTGCAAATAGGCGGAGATCATACAGAATGCAAATATTGGCAAAAATGAAAACGAAAAACTCCACTTTTCATAAGCGTTTAAGCTTCATCTCTCCGTGTCTGTTTTGTTATCATCTGCAGTTGGAAGAGAAAAAACAGAGGAGAGATAAACCAGTAACTGTTAAGTAAAACTGGGGTCTTATATTGCAAATTACAAATTGCTAAAATCCTTGGCTCATCATCTCCATCAGTCATTCTCAGCGGGGGTGTTGTTGGTGATGGTGGGAGTGCTACTGGCCTGGAGAGCCTAAGAGCGTTTTTCTGCAAATTGAGCGATTCAGGTGAAGCGGTTGATCCGAGTCCACTTCCTCTGCGTGAGTGAGTAAATCAAAGGAAATCAAGTAAAGCCTCTGGAATCCGCTTCCGGGTAATAAATTAATAATTGACATGAGAAGTATTGTTTTGACATTCTTTGGTCATCCGCTTTTGTTCTCAGCACCGCCTTCCACTCGTCTCCCAAAACTTTAGCAGCGTAAGCGTCAACGGTTGGTAGGGCTAAGGACGTAAGGAATTCTACGGGAGGTCGTTCGCTCGGTAGAGTAAGTAGAGGGAGGGCTGTGGCCCGCAATATCGATCCAAATACCCGAAATCCGGATACTTCTTCCAACTCGTACTGGTTCTCTACTGTGTTCGCATCTTCTCTCCTCCTCGGTCCTTTCTCCCTTCCTTATCCTTGGGTATCTTGGCTATCATGGGTAGTCGTTCGTCGTTATAAGGAGGGATAACAAACATGAGATTCCAGTTCAGTTCTCATCGTCAATCCCTCCGGTGTCGTTCCTTTGGTCTTGTTTTTCTTGGTTATCCCTCGTAGGAGTTCATCTCGGTGGATTTCCATCCTCATCTGTCAACAATTGACAGTATTATTACGATACACACAACACACACTACCTATACTATACACTAAGATTAGAAGAATATAGCCGTAGTAATCAGTTAGGCGTATGAGTAATTACGCTCTTGCTCAACTTACCACCACCGCCCTAGTTGTTGTCGTCCCTATCTGGCTGACGGAGACCGGACGTAGAGATTGGAGATGCCGTGATTAGTTAGTGAAGGGGGTGAGAAATTGACTGATTTCATTCCGACACGGCCCGTCACGTCATGCTCGTTATTGGTTCCTCCTGTTGGCCTCAGCCCAATGTCAACAAATAAATCCCGGCTCCTTCATTTATCTTACAGTTTTTATGGGATTTGTTGGTTTACAGGGAGTTTGAAACCTACGAGCAAGTCAAGACTCTTCCTTCAAGCACTCGTCGGTGGGGGTATGGATACCACTCAGGTCAGTTAACTTTAGGATTAACTAGAAACTCCACAAGGGATTCTGCTATCAATTACTTACAACACAAGTAGAGTCCCACTCACAGTCGAGCACTCACATGAACGGTCCAAGTTAATTAAGTAGACACTTAGGTTTGACAGTTTTGTACTAACCGTTAAACGCCGCGTAATTAAACTTGATTACGTTGAGTTTTATTTTGTCTGGTTTATAGTTCAGGTTTTCGCTTATTTTCATTTTTGTTCGCAAGTTATGTTTATGTTTCATTTTGATTTGATTTTCTTTCCGAAATGGATCCGGACGCTGCTGTCACAACAGGCAGGAGGATCTGCAGATTCGAGGCCCCAAATGTACCAATACCCACGACCGCGACCACCGTCGTCCCTGCCAATGATGCTACCCCGCCAGCAAGTACTTCCGCAACAGCAACAGCATCACCAACCTCTTCCGACTCCCTCCAATCTTTTGTTTCGACGACAATTGAGTAGTTCCAATTCTGTTTTCTATGACCCACCCTTTAAGCAGGTTTGTTTTCAGTTTTGATTTATTTATTTTTCTCGTCATTTTCTTAATTATGAGAGGAGGGCCCAAGACCGTCTATATTCCAAAACGAATCCTAATTAGTACCTAATGAAGTATGAAGTAATTCATAATTGTGGTTTCTGTTGTAATTTGTGCAGGGACCACGAGGTTTTCCTGGTCGTCAGCCGTCAGGGACCCCTTCATCAGCCCTTTTCGATGATGATCCGGGTATCTGTTCCGAAGCTGAAACGTCCTCGACTGGATTCCGACGGGGTGGGAAATGTCGGAGCTCACTTCCGGTTGTACGGACGCCTTCTAAAACACTCGAGAGACCGTTGGGTGAGGAGACATTTTTCCATTTGGACAAAGTGGGAGAGGAGCGGAGACGCCGCGGCGGGTGGGGTCATAAAGTTTCCTCCCTGAGTACTTTGATCTAGCCGGTATAGGATTCCGACAAGTCCCAACGTTCCATTGCCAATTCCAGCCTGATGATAAGGGAATGTAAATAAAAATGGCAGGGGAAGTGATAAACAGAAAGTAAAAGTGGAGTAGGTTAACGCGCTTCGGGGGTTTCCTTTTATCTCTCCTCCCTCTTTTGATCACCACAACTACCCTCCTCCCCCTCATCTGTCATGTCACTCAGGTCACGCTCTCTAATCTCCACCTTACATTTTTCTCTTATTTTCCAGGACTCGTATTTTTACAGTATCGAACTGAGACCAAGAGAGCCCTTCTGCCCAACGGTAAGGAGAAATCTCATAACAAGTAGATTGCGTCCTCGTAGCTTCCTTCCAGGAGGAGCGTGAACCGGGAGACTTGATTGACAGTGCGGGAGATTAATTGTGTCCCTGTTTTGTATTTTGGTTGCAGAAATTACGTCGATGGATACCGTGAAGGCACTATTTGTGCGTTCCTTCCCGAAACAGTTGACACTGGAATACTTGGATGCCATGAACTCAAAAATTTATATCCATGATAACGGGAAGGACATGTTCTATGAGCTCGAGGATCTCCGGTCAGTTATTCGTCTTACTACCTGTCAGTTCCCTTTCCAATTAAACGTCTAATGAACGAAGAGTAGGAGTGGCAGTAATGTATGTCAGCATTTGGATCCTCCTGGATCGGATCAAGATTAACCTGTGAGACGTGACCCGAATTGGGTCTAACTGGAGGAATTGGAACGCTGATGAATGATCCTTCTATTACTATTTTTTTTTTCTATTACACTGTTCTCTGTCTCCTGTATCCTGTCCCTGGTTGTTTATTTTGTCAAAATGATAAGGGACCATTAATTATGTATACTCACTTTGCCATTTGGTTGATTATGCCCACACAGGGACATTCGTGGGAATTCGGTGCTTCGGTTATTTGAGCCTCACGTGAACGGGAACGGTGCGGTAAGTAAGACTCTGCTACTCCACACACTTAAACGTTTGATTCCTTCATGCAATTGATGAATTTCATTTTTTGACTAAATTAATAGGTTCCCTCATGGGACCAGGATCAGTCCTACTTTAGTGAACCCGAATTTGACTCGGACTTTCAACACCAACACATCCATAAATCAAAGGTAATCCACACGCATCCTCATTTACTCTTCTCCATTACACTTCTTCCCAAGTAAAATAGACTAAGATTACACTAGCTACTACCAATATCAGCCAATGGGGATCGGATTTCGTGGTAATTTATCATCCATCCCATCCCACGGTCTTTCCTGAATATTATTGGCCAGATCCCACTATGTTTACTCGTCAAATGTAAAAAGTCAAGAGTCTTTCCTTTCGTTTTTGAGTAACTCCGTAATTCGGCAATGAGATTCCAGCAGGAGCGTCTCCTTTGAAGTCCAACGGGGAACCGCCTCTCTCTGGAATGATTTAAAAGCCAAAATCGACTTTCCCTGTTTGAAGACCATTTTCTGTTTATGCAATGTCAACAAAAGTGGAAATGGATTGGTAAACAAATCCAAGGGAGGTTGAAGAGACGCTGCTGACTGGCTCAAACTCATCTCAGTCAGCGCTTATTTCATTCTGCATACCATTTCATCACGGCTGTGCTGATGCAGGGAAATTAAGAAAAGAATCGTGGGAAGGTCAAAATGTTGTATAATATTAAACCGGAAAAAGGCCAATCTATTTCATCTGGTAAAATCCTCAATGACGTTTGCAGGCTACGGAATGAATGAACTTTGACCTCTTCTGGATTCGGTGTGATTTGGTGCGGGATTAGTTGAGACTTGAGAGAGTTTACTCTTGGAAAGATCCACAAATGGGCTGAACCCCATAAATCTCAGCACCACCAAATAATTTCAAATGAGTTTTCCCCCACGAGATGAGATTTCCGGAATGGCGAGGGAGGCAGTCGGACTGGAGTGGGCGAAGGGACGCTGAGCCTTTCGTCCCCACCCCGAGTGCCACATCCTCCATCTCAAATAGAGTAATCTGTCAAATCAAAAATTAATCTCAAACTCAAACTCTCCTCCCCCGTAGTTTAAACTTTCACAGGATCGCAGAAAGATTTGACAGGACATTGGGGTTGCGCAGGGTGAGCGTGACGGAGGACTTTG
>Ga0194135_10002518_pt1 | contig 11149 bp, 7 predicted proteins | sample LitLau_LLRF_2013_FD_134024 | JGI IMG/M metagenome (GOLD analysis project Ga0194135, IMG submission 134024) | Freshwater sediment microbial communities in response to fracking from North America - Little Laurel Run_MetaG_LLRF_2013 (version 2) | ecosystem: Environmental > Aquatic > Freshwater >... | reverse complement strand
GCCCTGCCCTGTCATTCGCAACCCTCCTGTGTTCTCCCTCCCTACTACTACCTCCATCGTTTTTTACTCTTTACAATAGGACTTATAAAGATTAAGATGCATTCACCCATCCATATTCATATCGGATTGGAATTAGGGGAAAAAGCTGAGGTGAGTGAGAGAAAGTGAAATATGAATAATACGCACTGCAACTTTTTGTATAGAAGTATATAAAGAAGCAACTTCCCTTTCACCCTCTCCACTTCACGAAACGAAGAAAGAAAATGACACAATTAAATGTATATTTTATTCCTAAAATCTGGTATTTTCAGGAAGCTCCCTTTACCCTGCATTTCTGTCATACGACAGATCCTGCCTTGGATTCACTCTGTGTATTATTGAGTATTGTATATATGTAAAGCAATATTAAGTCCTTGAGTAAAAACAATTTTATTTGCACATACTATTAACATTAATTAATACTGCTTGTGATCTACATGCTGAAAACACACTTTTATCCGAAGACACCGAATAATCTACTGAAAAGGGAAGCAGTGCACTTAAGTTTAGCACCAGCAATGATACGAATGGGATTGGTTATTAACCATGCAACTAGGGAGTTTTTAGGATATTTGAAATTTTGAATTTGTGAAACTACTTTGTCATCATTTGGCACACGGCAAACAGGCTTGTCAGGGTATCCTGGAATTGTTCCACAAATCTGATTGACTCCACAATCTGAATCTGACTCACACAGACAATTGTCTAGTAGGGCACATCTGTTAACTTTCGGGTCTAGGTCTATCTTGGTATCTAATCCTTTAATTCGACGGCCAAAGTTGTTCATGAAGATTCCGTTGGGGTCAAATTTATTCATTGCATCTAAAACATAACAAAATTATGTTTTACAATATGTATTAAACTGTACAGTGTTCTTTACAGCCTGCAACTCACCAATAAACTTGCTTCTTGCCTCGGGTTCAGTTTTGCTTTCAATAAATTCTTTGTTATGAAATACCATACCAGCTTTAGCCCAATGTGCTCCAGCGCCGAAATCTCGAACCTAAAAATTGTTCAAACACAATTTATTATTATTGATTCCATTCATTCATGTATGCCATGTATGAAAAATAACAACAGTACAGCGATTTGTATGATAGCCTGGTACGCTGCTAAACTGGCTGATGGATCTCGATAAGGGTTCTGCCGTTTCATCATGTAAAATTCGAAATGAACTGTATCTCGTGCATACGATGCACTCATGTAAGATTTACTTGCGCGAGAAAACCGTAACAAAATCCCTTGAGCAGCAAAGAGCGAAGGAACTTTCTTCCCAATATCTTCAACTTTCTTAATGAATTCTGGAAGATCTTTCAGTGCAAATGAGAATTCAGTGTCCAAAATTGTCAAATTGAGTTTATCATGAGCCCAAATGCATTTCAAAGGTGCGTATGGATCCTCTCGGCAAATAGGGGCGAACATTAGATCATAGTACCCAACTGCAGGATTCTTTGTTGTTTTCCCATCTTCGGTATATATTGGCACAAAGAAGGGCACATCGCCAAGAAGTCCATACATAAAGTACTTTTCAAAAATCGCAAGCATAGTGTATCCTGCAGCAGCCATTGAACTGCAAGTTTTGGAAGTCAAGTGCATGAAATATTCAACACCAGGTGACATAAATAAATTGAAGAACCAAGAACTCGGAGGGACATGGTCGTTTGTGTATGCATTGCCTGGAGTTTCTACATCGACAATTGTCCAATTTGAAACCACAACTTGCCGAGCTGAAGGAAACCAATATAGAGCCATTTGGTCTGTTTCCAAAATCCATTGATTAACTATTCCACTTTTAAGGACGTCATCGGGCACGAGGTAGTTGTGAGCTGAGACTTTATATAGTGGAACAGTGTCTAGTGTGACAGATACAACAAAGCCAAGAAGTCCCAAATGCACTCGGAACGCGTGGAGATCTTCCGTGTCCTTGATTTCTCTCACGTTCCCCAGTCCATCTACAATAGTTAAAGACAGCACCTGGTCTGAGATTGATGAATTGTACTTGAGTGTCGACCCGTGTGCTCCAGTTCCTATTGCACCAGCAATGGTTATGTTTCCAAATGCCGGAGTTGTTTTTAAAGCCCTGCCATTCAGTCTCATAAACTCTGTTGCATCGTGGAGACTAACTCCTGCTCCAACGGTTGCTGTATTATCTGGATTCATATTTATCCATTTGAGATCATAAGTAGCCACAGGAATTCCTTCCGTGCAGATTATATCTGTTTGCGAATGTCTAGATCCAAACGGCTTCAAAGTTGTGTTTCGAGAAATTGCTTCCCGAACTATGTCAACTACATCTTCGATTGATTTTGGATAGCGGAAGTAATCCGATGGATTGCATACAGGGTTCCGTCTGTATGAGGAGTAGGTCTTGGGTGATTCACTGAGGAGTAGAAAACAAGGAATACTTTATGCATTTGTAGTTTTTCATAAAGAACAAAAACTAGTAGTCAATTAGATGTATTATTCAATATTGAAGAAGAAGCACAAATTCAAGAAAATTAGCTCTAACGAACAACTTACAATTCTTCCTGAGAACGAGCCCTGTCTATTAGGATTGTCAGGAAGAAACTGCACACCAACAACAAGACTGATGCTGAACGAGTCATGATGCCCATAATCTGTAGATGATATCTGATTGAGGCATAATGGGCGAATGAATAATTCTCTTGGTTTCGTTCACAATATATCAGTAGATGAATAGTAAAAGATGCTGCTGGACAACCTTTGTGTGCCAAAAGCCAGTATACATGCTTACTTACATATTATACTGTCTGTCAGTCAAACAAAGCACGCACACACTTGCAAAAAAATTGCACAGTATGACATTTGCACTAATGTAAGTAACTGAAACTTAAAAAGGGTTCAAGATTTAGTTGACTAATTTGCATTTCCTTTACAACTTGTAGCAGTTGATTGCAACTAGTAATGCGTATCATATGGCATTATATAATGCACTTTTAATTTTATATATTCTTGCAAAATAACCTCCAGAAAGGTCACACTAGTTAACAAGTCAGCTCAGTAATTCAAGTACTTGCAGTTTTGAAAGGTGAACTATTGTGAGATCAGTGCAACTAGTGCAAGTCTAGACAAGGTACTCGTGTCGAGTTTGTGCCCATATGGTTCTCATGCCCCTTATTTGAGTCCCGAATCCTATGAGCCTGTGTTATTTGACTGCACTGATTTAGGATTATTAACACAAGTAAAGACGATGAGGAAAGGACGAGTAAACATTTATTTTTATTTTTACAGGGTCGCAGTCACAGGGAACTGCTGCCCGTTATCTTAATCAGGCCATGTAGATCGAGGAGTTCATCATAACTTGCATTCGTCAGCAGTCGTCTCATTGTAAAATAGAAAGCGAATAAACTTGACTTAAAATAGTAGGAATATAACTTATTAAGTGAATTAATATAATCAACACATTATGATACTGAATCACATTGCTGATTCAGTTCTGTACACTGCAAGGTGTATACAATACACCTCATATGCGTTCCTACAAAAGTTAAAGCTTGAGATCTTCCTCAAGCTCTCATGCATATTAAAATCACTATATTATTGACGTAAGGTCTGGATAATTTTTAATATAATAAGCATGTGGTAAAAACAAATGTGTAACAGGTATACTTATAACTATCACTCCTTCTATTCGTTAGACGCCATCCAGAAGGTATATATGGTCTTGATTACAAGACAACGAAGGAAAACTAGTTTCTTGCATATATACTAATAAAATAAATTCATCGTTCATCTTATCTATACTTCGGGTCATTAATAAACAAGTCATATATCTAAAACTGCTATCTAGCACTACCTTCGTCACCATAAAACTCCGTCAGGATTTCTGTAAAATTTATACATCTTTATAATTCTTTAGATTTCGCTCAAGTATTCAAGGTCTTCATCTGCTACACACTCAATATTATGCATCTGTCTAGCTAAATCAACTTGGGTAAACTTTAATTTTGTAATTTTGTAAAAATGCTCCTAATAATTTATACAAATCATCTTTGTTCGTGTTTCATTCATACAGAAAAATCAATGGATTGAAATTTTCTAGCCGTCTATAAATAAAGAGACATTTAATGAAAAAAAGGTGCTATGTAATAAATATTACTTCTACTTTTTGACAGGAGAACAAAGACTATGAAATGTCTTGTAAAAAACATGCATGCATGTTGGCAGGTATGTTTATGCGGAAAGTAAAACTGTTTGGAATAGATAGTGACTCTTCAGTAATCTAGTTACATAGCCGATGAAGCTTTGAAGAGGTTTTTTGCTACTCCGATTGGCCCTATATCCAATGGGCGAATTGTACAGAACACTTTTTACAAAATATGAGTCCTAAGAAATAAACGTCATCGGAAAGTGTACTCGTTTTTCTTATTAAAATGTTATTATACCACTTTTAATACGATTTTGCAGATTGAGACGATAAGGCGGCCAATAAAATGAATGGTAGGGATTTTTTCCGGTAGCGATGGATCTGCGAATAAGAGGAAATCCATCCACCTACAGCCTACAACCTGTCTTGAAATACATATTTAATCCTCATCTATAGATAAGGAGATTCCTAAATGTCTCCACATGATTTGAACTGTAAAGACATGGAAAGTGGCAATATTTTAAAAATTTGTATAAGCAAAGGACTCGTCCGATTTGCATAATTGAAAATCAATGAGTTTTTGCATCAAATTTCTGACAGTTATTGCCCCCACTTCCTATATCCTTTATTTCTACCACAATCCCAAAACCATATTCTTCTCGAGTTTTATTATTTCATGAGAAAATCTTTAAAGCTTTTTCAACCTCTTCGCCGTCTTCGTAGTCATCTCTGCTTGAAGACAAGTGTTTGACGATTCTTATATCGTTCTCTAGTTGGTTCAAAAGACAGGAAACAGAGAAGAATAAAAGTATAGGAAAAGAAGTGCGAGCTGAGAAAAGAAGCAAGAGCCCACTTTCCCACAAAGTCTTAAAGAGTATTTCACATTTAGAATTCTTATTTTCCGAGAGATATCTCGCGTGTGCTGGGAAGATCCCGTCCACATTATATGACTGCTGCTTAAGTATACTTATCTTAATGGGTAGAAAAGAGGGAAGTAACAGTCGAGGTAATGGGAAGCGAAGGAAGCAACGACGAGTAATTCTCAAAGGCATTTGGTTTAATGCAATTTTTCTTGAGTTAGCTGATTAAGATTTTGAGAAGAATGAGAAGTGAGGAGAAAGTCTGGTGAAAAGTCAACTTTTTCTTTTACGGAATTTTAGTGCATGTTTCAGAGGAATTTCTCACGAATTGAAGTTGTGTATGATTTTTCGAATAAACTATAAGCCCAAGAGCTCTCAGAACTTTTCGGCCTGTGTAGTTGGTTCGTAGGCTGCTCTCTCAGTTTGTCGGTGAAATAGCAAAATTAATTCTGCAAGTTAACTGCGAGCAGGATATAAAACGTTACCCAACTCTTTCAATTAGATTTAGTTTGTACAAGTCAATAGTTTAATTGATAGGATAAGTAAAACATTAAAGCAGAATGTCCCTAGAGGCACTACTTGGAAATGTACGGATTTGATTAGTGGCTGACACACTCAAAGAATAAGAATCGGAAAGTTGCCCTTCTTGTTTTGTTTGCCTTCCCACTTACACTTTCCCTTTAATCTGTAAGTAAGCGTGGGTCTGATCATGATCGGAGGAAGGCAGCAGGAAGGATGCTGGCTTGTTTTTCATCCTGGATCTCTCATTCCGTCCTCGACTCTCCTATTGCCATCGCTTTCTTGTCGAACTACGGAAATGAGTTTGGTCTATACGAATCACTCGGTTGAGCAACAGGTTCAATTCAACCCCGCATCGCGTGGTGCATTCTTAATTTTAGTCGCTACTTCATCTGCCACCACTTTCGTCATTTTCCGATGAGACAGGAGACGGGTAGTATATGATTACGAGACGTTGTGAAATGTCCAGTTAGGTCAGGACAAGAACTTAATTTGCGATCAACGGCTGTTTGGGGTACATGCACCCCTCACTTGCTGGAATAAGCTGAATCATCTCTTGAAGCTCAACCGACGTACCTCTTTCTCAAACACATGATTACTACCAACAGCAAGTCAGCAAGGAAAATAGTAGTTAAAACGGCCATATCATTATTGTCATTGAGAAACCAACATGTCTTGTGTTGCTTTTGTCTAAATGTGTGCGAAGAATTTAGTAGGCGTAAAAGGTATGAATAGTATGAAACATTGGACTGCCAATTTGATTCGTTGGTTATGTCACTCTGTAAGTATTTGCTAATTACAATCTGTGCAGAATTCAACGCATAAAATAGGATTGATGAACTTTGGTTTGAGACAAAATGTGTAGGGACAGATTTGTTGGGACACAAAGGTATTATTGGGCTTGAGTATGATTAAGGTTAGATAATTTAGTGCCAAGTTGTAAAGGTAAGCGTAAATGAGCAGTTGGATTGAGTGAATAGTTTATAGTCCATCGCTAAGATTTGAAAGGAAGAGCAAAGTGATGAACTTGGCCGTAAAAAGATTAAAACCCATAAGGCTTGAGACTGCGGAGGCCACATAGAGAACTAACATATAATATATATACTCTTTGTTCATATCGAACCTGCACCCCGCGAATTCAAATTTACATGGGGATCTTATAGACCGATTTGCCCCATCAAGTGCAGGAGGGTCGTGTCTAGCGAGTATATACGCGTTTACCCAACTCTCAGTCTTCTGCTGCAGGTACTCATCATTCCAGATACTTGTAAGGAAAGGAGAGAGCGTCTTCTGAACGATGCATTAAGTGAAAGTAAAGAAGTAAAACTCTGCCATTTTTTATGTGCTGACTGGAATAAAGACTCGGTTTTTGTTCGATCGTCATCTCATTGGAAAAGTTGCGACTCAACGCTTCCTGAATGAGAGATGAACAGCGAAGGTTCCCTAAGGTATCCACTGCTCCTTGTATCCAAAACTGAACACTCCTCATCCTCACTTTCCAAATCCATCTAAATATATATATATAATATATAGCATGATGCACTTAATGTATTTCATAAGGTACACTTCAGAAAGATAAGTATTAACGCACGAACTAATTTTCAATTAGAGTGCAAAAAGAATTACTCCTGTGAATAATAGCCAAAGTAAAAGACTTGATTTCATCTCTATGATATGAACTTCAAGAATTATCATTTGTATGTGCCACTCTCCTGAATATATTATTGAGTGATTTCCATCGGCAGAGAAAGCTCACGAAAACAGATTTATAAATACTGGATGAAAAAGCTTCCCAAAAACTTTAGAGCTTGAGTAGAGGAACATTCTTTGGTACTTAGAGGATGAGAAAGTACGGGGAAAGAATTCCACCCTCGCTTATACTTTTCTCTTAGGAAGAAAATCCTGTGGGGAACATGAAATGTTCGAGTTTCAGAAGACAAAATGAGGGTAAGCCAATCGTACATACATACACACACACACACACTTTATTCTTCTGCAGACAAAAAACTCCCATTGAATTCGAAGTCTTGTGTTGACTTGTGTGTGTGTGTGTGTGTGCGTCTTCCGAAGAAGTCATCAAAATTAAATGCCATCATCTACTCCAGTTGCCGAACTACTGGCATTACTATTGTCGAACCAACTTTCTCTTTGCAGGTGAGCTATCATCTTGGTCGATTTTATGACTCCAGTCCAATTTGCACCCTTACTTTCATATATTGAACAGATCAGCAGCTTACCGAGTGTAGTAGTAGTATGCATTACTGCACATAGTACATTTCTCTATGTAGTAAACTCTTCCTCACTCTTCTTGAGTCCGATATATGAATGAACCAATGTACGAAAAGTTTCAAGGAGGATACCACCGCACCTTTGAATGAGTACAATTTTATATTCCATCGTCCGTTTTCAATATCTTTCACCCTCCAGCAGCAGCAATGCATCTCTAAATAGAAGGGATCGAGTCTCCCGTGTGTTCCTTCTGCTGAAGTTGCAAGGCTATTCATAAAAATTTTCTTTTTGACACCTACTTCTCTTCTTCACACCTCTGCCATTTCTATTCCCAGTGATATCTAGAATCATAAAAAAATTCAACTCTATCCTTCTCTCTCTCCCCTTTCAATACACAAAATAACTTTCTCCAATCCATCTATTTATTGGGGTCGTTTCGAATGTTCCAATTCCCTTTTGGCTATTCGCTTGGAATATTCTTCCCATCCTGAATTTACTATCCTTTTAAAAATTGTTGAGCCATCTTCAATAAAGGCAAATACCGAAATTCGTGGAATATGAAAGATAATGAGTTGGTACTCTGATCTCCTGCGATCAACACTGCCACTTACGTTGAAGTAAAAGTACGGTTTATAACTTATCCTTATCTACAGTAAAACAACATTTTCTGAAAGCCTCTGTAAATATAAATGTGTTATTTTTTTACGTATTTTCTGAAGAATTATTCTTGCACTGAAATCTTCAAAGTTGTATTTTATTATTAAACTTTGATAGGATACAGGGGTAAATAACTTTCGTCCTCATAAATCAGTATTATCTGTCAACAAATTATTACATTTGTCAATAATTTAATACCACTCACTCAAGGAAACGCTTAACCAACACTTTTGGGATTTATTCATTAAAATAAAACTTAATTTAACTTCCATAATTACAATACAAATCTGATGAAAATAACACTTCCAACTTGTTAGCAGGCTATTACAATAGTTCATAATCGTCTCTCTGTAAATGATAACATGAAATTAGTTTTCTGAGACACCATTGTGGCAAATGATGTTTAAGTTCAATTTTTTAAAGTATGAATAAATAAAACCTTACCAGTCCATTATATTCCATAATGTGTCGTTTGATAGCGGAAGTATTGACCCACGTAACGAAATCTTCCATGTTTCTAATACAGAAAACTCGAATTAAGTACTTACGTACAATAAACACACTCATTCCTTCAACGATTGGTTTATGGACAGAACAACTTATTGTTCCCTTACCTAGTGACGAGAAAAGCCGGATCTCTGATAATATCCATACCTACTCTCACATGTCCCTGCTCTATGAATTTAACAGCGTCTTTAATAGTTTGGGCCATGTGACTCCTCACCATTACTACTGGAAGCCGTCTTCTGCAAAACGACGAAGCAGTAACTTTGTCACATAATTCTAGCGAATCTCTAGTAGGAATGACTCCAATCAGATACCTAAAAACAAAAAATTAAACTTAACTTCTGTTTTACCAAAAACATAAATGCAGTAATCAACCCAATAAAAGTAACAGCAATTCCTCACTCACAATTTCTCCAGAAGCAGCGCTCCCGATTCCAACCGAAACGGATCTTTTGGATCTAATTCTTTTATTTTCCTCGCTAATTCTCTCGCCTCTCTAGACAATTTGTTATACCTGTAAACATCCAAAAAGTTCCCAAATCAATCAGTATCACCCATAAATCAATCATCAATCAATATTCGTTTTATAAGTAAATGCTACAATTCGAATTCAACTCACGCTGTGTAATCTTCTCGCTTCTGAATGTGATATTTCCTCATGACCTTAACTTCGTGGAGATTATTATCAGCTTCCCAATTGATGAAGTCGACTTTCTTCAGCAGCTTCTGCTCGTGATATTTTAATTTCCTCATTTTGAAAGACGTACAGAATGAATATAATTTGTACTTAAGTGCAGATAATTTATAATTTACACTTCACAACATTCGAACAAAATACACCTGAGCTTTATTAAGCACGTGCATTCGTGATTCGTGTTTACAAATCGACGATGCATAACTTGACGAGTTGAGTCGTTGCGTGTGTTTGGTGGAAGGGCGCGCTGGGAACTGCTCCGAGTTTGAACCCAACTGGTCTTTGGCGCCACCAAGCTGGGGCAACTGGAACTACTTTCTCCTGCGGGATATCTGCGGGGATATGCGGGATCTAGCTTTTACTTTACTACTGTACTAGGGTCCTCGGCAGTCTGAAAAAATAATTTCATGACATTCATGATTTCGAATTACAAAGATGAGTTCAGGATATCCGGATGAATGATACATGAGATGATCACACCAAGACAATGTATGGAATGAAGCTGACGGTGGTGAAGAACTTCTAGTGACCACTCCAGTTACCTACTTATTATGCAGTTTGAAATGTTTGACGATTGAGTGCGATCATAGAGCTATCGCGAATATTCATAATACATTGTTTCCTTGATCATCGTAAGATGGAATTTCGACTCTAGTGTGGAGTAGCATTATTTTGGCAGCTTTCACGACTTTCTGAGCAGTTGAAGGTTTCGAAGCGAGTGTATGGAAGAGTTTAGAAACTGCAGAGGCAAACTCTGAAGTTGGAACGAGTTAATAGATCGATATGAAACTTGCAGAGTATATAGAAGTTGTAGAGAGGGGAAGCAGAAGAATCAGTAGAAACCATGTATGAATTCAATAGTTGGATTTTAGTTCAAGAAGTTAGTGCTGCTGCTGTTTCTGAGAAGCTGAGGATTGAGTTTTGGGTGGATGATAATAGTGTACGTTGGCAAGTTGTGAAGCAGATAACCTAGGTTGTGACATAGATATCCCAGTTATCTTTCGATTCTGCTAACTTTCAAAGATAAGAGAGGTGCAGTGTATGTAGTTAAGTGGTGCAAAGAATATTCATGGGAATATGAAATCATGTCGCAGTTTTGAACACATACCAGCTTTGCTCTACCAGATACCTTGCATAACTTACAAAATTGCTATCTGCACTCGACTCTAATGCACACAGCTTTTAGCTAAGTTTTACTCTAAGGTGTACTTTGGTAGATCTCTTGTGTGAGTTGGCTTGGGTTTGATGTGTTCTACGTCTTTGTTTCAGGGGCGTTTACGGTGATGTAGGTTTGTGTGTGTGTTTCGAATTGACCGAAACCGTGGGGAATTATTGGATGAATGACTTCCACCTGTGAGATGGTTTCCAAAATAGACAGTTGACAGTCGGAAGGGTGAAAGGTGAAGGTATGCCTCTGTCTCGATACAGAATACGAGTACAAGGACGAAAAGAGGTGAAACCTTCCATTCTGTCTGAATCGAAGTCCAATCTCCCATTCTGGTCGTCTCAATTCAACTCGTTCGTATAGTGTAGTGT
>Ga0194135_10002517_pt1 | contig 11151 bp, 4 predicted proteins | sample LitLau_LLRF_2013_FD_134024 | JGI IMG/M metagenome (GOLD analysis project Ga0194135, IMG submission 134024) | Freshwater sediment microbial communities in response to fracking from North America - Little Laurel Run_MetaG_LLRF_2013 (version 2) | ecosystem: Environmental > Aquatic > Freshwater >... | reverse complement strand
TCTCACTAATTATTTCCACTAATTTTAAAAGTTTAAAGCAAAACTCATAACATTTTAATTTCATTCAGACTTACCAAACTCTGCGTCAACCTGTAAAACTAATAGTCGTATAAACGCGTATACCCTGTACTTCCTTGATAAGGCGAAAGCCAATGTCAATTAAAATGATTCATTCATTTATTGCTTTGTTTGTACAGTGTTAAGTCATCTGTATAACCCAATGGCTACAATGTAAATAACATTAAAAAGGTCGTTGATGAAAGCGATGAAAAGAAGGAGACCTAGTTCTTTCCCTTGAGGAACAGAGTTGAGCTCATCAAACTACTGTGATTTGAATTGTCCAATCCTGATTCCGAATTTCCGTCCAGCCAAGTAGCTTTGGATTAGTTTGACTCATGGGACATAGGAAGATCAAATTTGAAGGCCCAACTTGGGCAGAGGAATATTTTTGTTGACGGATGAAAACGCTTTTTTAAAGTAAATAAACACCGCCCACACTTTTCCATTCTTATTATCAAGGCCATTCCATACATCCTACGTGAACAGGGAGAGCGGTAGAAGGGTAGATACGATCTACCATTCCGGAAGCCATGATGATCTTGGTGAATGAGAGGATTCAACTTCAATAATCACTTGCTCCACGATTTTTGATAATTGTGACAGAATTGTTATTGCACGAAAGGAGTGACATGAGTTCCGCGGTCCTTTGCATTTACACAGCGGAGATTCTGAGCCGTATTTGATAAAGTCCGGAATTGAACACGTTTTAAGAATGGAGGAAAACAGTACTAAGAGGATTGGAACCGATTGAACTCCGCAAATTTTGAAGACTTTCATCGGGGTTAGACCCGGGACCAAACCAGAATCGGATCTGACTTGTCGAATTACACAGTCCACTTCCTCATCGGAGCATGAAAGAAAAGAGGAGTCTCATTCCCCCTCCATGGGCCAAAAAGTCAGCGAGTTTACTGTGGATGAATCCTGGCGAACCAATTACCAATTAACAGCTGCAATTTATGAAATAATAATAATAATGTAAGCAATAAAGCTATTCGTCAAACTAGTTTGGCTTATACCCATTAGCCAACTTACTCAATCGATGCAGTGAGTCACGCGTGTGCTCTTAAATTATGCGTCTTGATTTTAGAAATGTCTAGATTTATGATTTCTTAATTTTCGGTTTCTAGATTTTGCGTGTCTTAATATTCGATGCTCATCGATGCCTCGATGCTTGCTGAACAATCCAAAAACCTGTTCGGAACTGTTCGGAAAGAATTATTAGAGATGGATGACAAATCTGTGATCAAATCGAATTCCCATTACCGTCCTTTTGCGAGGATATTGATTTTCCCTTTTTGCTTGTCTGCCGCGTCAGCAGATGAATGTTCTACTACAGAGAATTGTATGGACATCTCTCAGCAAACTTGTCTAAGAAAGAAATTTGACATGGAAACAAAACTCACGCTTGCCGTCTTTACAAACCTGAGGAGGAGGACCATATATTTTCCAGGCTAACCTCGTCCTCGTCAAAGATAAAATACGACTCAGGGCTGCGGCGGTTATCAATCGGACAATTTGAAACATGTTTTCATTTTGGAACAATCTCTGTTGCCGTCTGCGACCATGAGTAATTCTGAAGTCAGTCAAGAAACTTGGGACCTAATCTAAATTTATTCAAAGTAAATATCGACTAGGGGGACTGTCTCCACTAATCTGTTCTAATTCGACTAAAAATTGGGTTGTGCAATTATAATATGTTTTTAAATGTTTGCTAGAGTCAAAATTGATCGAATTGTAACTTTAGTCAGACAAAGAACCTGGTCCAAAAGAATATTTTTAAGCTTTGCTTTCTTGAAACAATTAAAGGCGCTTGCGGAGCGGATTAGAGGGTTATCATAACACACGATCAACACTTTACCTTTTTGTCATCGGAGCAATGGCCTGGGTGGGCCTCCTGAACGATCGAAGGCACATCTTACTTAGTGAAGATCGTGAACGGCAACAGCATTAGCCTTTCATCACCTTTTCACCTTTAACAAAAGCAGTTTCTTGTAAAACTTGTTTTTGGTTTTCGTTTTTCTTCCCGTGCTCTAAGAATTGCACTTAAACTTGTACGATGAGGATGAAAGTTTAACTTTTATAAAGTCCTCGTCTGTAACTGAGAATTGTGCTTCAGTTGCTATTTGGAATGATACATGTAACACCAGTTGTGTATTTAACTGAAAAAAGTTAAGTCAGTAATTCGAAAATAGCTCAGAAATGTACGGACTAAATGAAACGTCCGTCCTTGGGCAGCAGGAGAATAATCGACAGAATTGGGTCTTGCGGAATTCAAAATATGTGATGGGAGGGTATGTTTTTATTCATGGAGTAAAATAATAACTAAATATACCTGAAATTTTATCTTTTTTTATGTAGAATAATTCTAGTGTTACTAGCATGTCTTGGTGTCTCTGCTTATCATGGAAACACGGAACTCGTCAACGATGTGAAATTAACAGAAGATGGTAAGATCCCAAAGTACTTAGCGAATTGAGTAGAAATTCTCCGAACATAGCGTTCGGAAATGAAAATGGCAAGTGATAGAGAAGCGGAGGAGGAAGGGCATTGGCCTGAATGTAGAGAAAGGGTAGGGTCAAATTTTTTTGAAATTGTAGGGGTGTTTTAATCTATACAGAGTAATTATTACTTTACGGCCATTTCTTGGTGTAATGGTAATTCTCTTTGTTTAATTTAACAACATTGAGTCGTTTTCCAAATTTCAATTTTTAGGTTTCAACGGTTTTGATGAATGCTGTGACGGCATTTTCTGTAAATTGCTAATTAACTCCTTTATAGAATGAATTTAATCCCTGCATTGTTGCTAGTCCTTTCTGCTAGTAGGTTCCGTTCCTCCTCTTTTGCATGCAAAAATATAGGCGTACGAAAGCGGATGCGTATAGTTGCTGAGGTCACAAATGGTTTGAAATGATAAGAATCGGATCCAGCAGTCCTCAAACATACTTTTAACAAGTTTAAAATAAACGTGAGGTCCTCAAGATGATGAATCCTTTTTCCGTTAATATATAATATAAAGTTTAATTTTATCCACACTAATTGCTGACAACTAAAAGTACCAAATGAATCATCAGAACAAAACCTCGATCACTTATTTTTAATTGAAAGCAAAAGGAATGGGCTACATTCAACATTTTTACCGAATAAAATCAAAAGATCAATTATAATTAATTATTTCTAGTTTTGTTAACTTAGGGCAGGTAGACAGTCGTGAGGCGGGGTCAGATAATAGTGAGTGATTGGGGCGTGAGGTCCTTTTATTCAATTTCGTGAGGGGCGATAAATCAGGTCCTCTGCTTTTGGAAAGTCGGAAATAGGAAACCAGGTGAAATTAAAAGCGGGTAAGAACCCATAGTACTTAATAAATTGAATAGAAAGTCAGCAAACTATAAACAAAGGGCTTGGAATTCAAAGGGGCAAGGGGGTGAGAAAACTGAGCAAAGGTATTGACCTGAATCCAAAGAAAGGATACGGTTGAATTTTGTAAAAATGTAAAAGAGGGGTTATAGTTAAAAAAGTACTGAAGCGACATATAATTTGAAGCAGATTTGTTTGATTTTGAACATTTTTTCACAACAAACCGAGAATTGTAACATTTTTGGTTTAAATTGCAGCACCAATAAGTGACCTGGACAAGCTGTTAATTGGGAATGGACTCGAAAAATGGATAGGTATATGACACATCATTTTTCCAAAGAACGTGAATGATTCAGCTCTTTCCTTACGGTTTAAAACTCTCTGAATTCTATAATCATAGGACTTTTTGAAAACGAAGGCATCGACTTGGAAACATTTGCCACACTTACAAATGACGAATTGCTTAGGATGGGTGTACGAGGTTATGACAGTCGGCAGAGAATGGTTAAACTCATTGCACAGCTTTCTAAAAAGGCTAAGTAACAGGTATTTGAGAACTGAGTGATTTGTAATATGATGTAAACTTCAAAATTAGAGACAATCAGTTTATAGATCTAACAATAATGCATAAAATTTTCAATTTAGGTTAACATATATGCATTACAGTTATGAACATCAAAAATCAAGTTTATAGTGAAAGTTTACACAAAAGTCTTAATATAACCTAAATCAGCGAAACATTTGTCGATCAAGTTAAATACGAAATAAATTCAAATAATTAACACACGTTGCACAAATAATGTTTGGCCGAAGAGTATGACAAATTTTTTGCTTCATCGCCCTTATCCGGTCTCTACTACTGAGGCTGAATCATATCGCAGAAGCTGAAGCTTTTTAGTCTTCATTGCAGCGGAACACTTTCCCTCCATTCAACAAAAGCCACTGAGTCTGGGAAGGCACCACAAGCTGTCCTCAAAGTCCTCCAAAGCACCTCCAATGAGCATAAATGCCATCAAGACTGTCTTCCGCTCCATGGTCAAGTCTATCTCCCTCTACAATGCGGGAATCTGGGACATCGGTGACGAAGATGCGCTGGAAAAAGTCCAGCAAAGCTTCTACAAGAGAGCCTTTCACCTCCCCATTGCCACACACCGGTACTTTAAACGGATGGAAACTTGCTAACTGTCCATTAAATACGACATCTGGAAAAGGGCGTGGCATCTGTACACCAAACTTAGCTCCGCCGAAGATGGCAAACTCCCCCTCAACGCCTACCGAGAACTCAGGAACGTATCCGATAAGTTCCCTGTGAAGAAATACAGTTGGTGTCTCCAGTTGCAGGAATTACTCCACAACGTCAGCCCCCCTCACCTCGACACTCACCCATCCCCGGCAAGGATAGCGGATAGTACCCCACGAGTGCTTTGGAAATTTCGGCTGCTCTAATCCAATCTGACGTCAGACTTGCTCAAAAGTCGAATCAATACCCGCACTACAAGTTCCTTAAAAACTCATAGACTCCTGCGCCATTCCTCAAATGTGGACTCATTTCTTGCTTTGCCATTCCAATTCTCCAGGTCAGACTAAATTCAATTTCAATTTCTAACAATGGTTCTTGGTTTAATTTAGGTTATTTCACGGAAGAAAATTGTAAACTGGGCGGAAACGTGCTTTCATTTTTTCATGCTATGTGGGAATGCCCTGGTACCAAGCAGATTCGTTACAGCATCTTCTACAAAGTCACTTCGGCCCCCTATCGGACGTTTCTCGGGCAGTCTTCGGAATTTCCACTCAAACTCCATGAACTTTTTTCCACAATCCTCCGCACATTTTACCATAAGTTCGTCACTTCCAATGTTCATTTTATTGTTTAATTTAGTATAATTTTTAATTAAGACACCAACTCAAGACAAACCCCAACCTGTGTAATTCGAAACTTGATACGGCGGAAGCCAACATCAAATAAACAATTCATTCTTAATTGGAAAAGTAGGGTTAAATATGACTTTTTGTAGAATGCGACCGATTCTGTAATTGGGTCATGATAAATTCCTTCCCATGACCAGAATATTCACAGGATTGGGCGAAGGTCGACTGACTCGAACGCGATTTCTAACTATTATGCTTTACGGAATGGTTTACGCGGCAATTGCTTTAAGCGCACCCACGAACATTAATAAATTACTTTACCAAAAATCGGAAGGAATTTTTATATTGACTGAAGTGAGTGAGTAGGTGGTTGGTGTCCTCATAGGAAATGCGCTCCGGATTTTGGAGTTCTTACAACCGAACCCCTTCAACTTCTTCTCTTTTCCGCAACGAAACTTTCCACTGCCACTGCAACCGGGGTGAAGTCACGGGAGAATGAGACAACTTATACCTTCATATACTCTTATACCGAGGTAGCAGGTAACTTGGTAGATTCAACTTGCAGGCGGATCAAAATGCTTGCCATAATGAAATCCTAGACAATAATTTTAAAATAATAAAGGCAGTTTCTTGATATTAGAAAGTAATTTAGTACACGGAATAAATTGGTTGACAACAATGCTGTTTCCAAATCCAAAGGCGGTGATAACGATGCGACGAGTGCAATTATTAGTCGTAAACCAGAAAAGTGAGTAGAACCTTTCATACTCTTTCTCGCTACCACCGTCAGCCTAAAAAGGTATTTGAAGGGTGGGAGGGTGTTTAGCTGGATATATTTTATTCTCCAATTCGTTTAAAGTTAATAAAAGGTTGAGAATAAACTTGATATGTGAAAAGTCGAGTTAGAGGCCTATTAGCTAAAGCCTACGTGCTAGGAAAACGATTTCTAATTGTCATTATTTCACTACAATTCACTTTTGGTGCGTTAATGACTCACAAACTACTTGCATTCTACTACGTGCGTTCCTTGTTTTACCACCATCCGCATCTACCGACGTGGCTGAAGGGTTTATTAAAAGCGGTCAAGGGTCATTAGTCCTTCCCCGTGCTAACACGGCGGGCTCGTTGAGGTAGTCTGCAGTTGCATTTTGACCTTAACTGTAAAATTTATTTAAACACAAGGCTTGTTTAAGTTTGAACACACAACCACAGTTGAAGAGATCAAAGGGCACGCTGTGGTCAAAAAATATCCGGAATAGAAATTCAGTGACACCGGACAGGAAGGGAAATGAAACGGAGAAAGGGAAACGAGAGAGATAACTCAAAGTGGGAATCGGGGGAGTGAGAATGAATAGATAAATGGAATAGGATTCTGAGTAACCCCTGACAGATGGAGCGCCAGTGAGGTATCAGCTTGGGGAAGCTTGGCCTGAAATTGAGCGAGAGTAAAGACCTCTGGGATAGTAGGAAACTACGGATCGAGTGGTAAGGAGTAGGGAAATGGAATAGGATTGGCCACAAGGGCAATACATGATTATGAACGTTTTAGGAAGGAAGAAGAATTAAAAGAAAGAGAAAGAGAAGGGTGAGGTTAGGTTAGATTAGTCTAATCTACAAGAAGCAACGTTTATCCCGGCAACTCCTTGCCAAGCCATAGTAGACACTGTCTGTCCGTAGTTAAAAAAAGCAATGTCTTCGCCTCTTCCAAACACGTCCACATCCGGGATATGAACTCCCGATCTCCCACCGAAAGTGAGACGCCTTATAACCACTACTCCAGAGATGCTTCGTTGAGAACCATGAGTTGAAAATTTGTGAGGGCTCGACTACTGGAACGCACACTAACAGCGCAGTTATTAGGAGAATACTTTATTTGTAGGGAAGGACATTATTTTTTGTGGTACAATATGAGTACCGGTAATAATATATTTCAAGCATAAAAGATACAATTGTAAAGCCTAAATACCCACACCACACTGTAAACACAGTTGTGAGTCGTGTGCTTAGGCTTAATTTGTAGGGATCCCGCCAAACCTCCTTAATGGATCCAACTCGTTTCCGTGTCTGATGGGCTAACGTTCTGTATAAACGGAGTTGCGCCCAGCTTTGAATTATTCCATAAGTTCCTGATTCGTAAAAGAAAGTATTGCAAATTCGTCTTAAATATTCCGGTGCATAAGTAACAGGAATTATTTTGACAAAATTTGGGTTCCCCTGTGTCCTTCCTTCTCGTATTTCATAATATTCTTTTCCTTCAAATCTCAGCCAGTCTTTATAGTATTTAGCAACTGCAGCGTGTGAGAAAGTTAATATGCCGTTACACTCTGTATCCACAGACAGAAAATTGTGTGCGTTAGAGCAACTATGTGGCTCAGCAATTTTTATCAGCTGTGCAATAATCCAATCTGAATTGGTTTTAAAATTCTGTTTCTTTGGCTTTATAGTACGGTAGCCTTTGCCCAACTCTGTGGCCAACACATTGAGATAAAGTGACGTGTCTTTATCTAAGAATGTGCTGAAATAAATTTCCGTCAGCTTGTCCTTCCATGTGGACTTTGAAAAATTTAACCCGTTCATATGATGTGTATCCACATATCCTAATAATCCCCCCGGAACCTCCAAGCAACAGTAGGCGTAACTTCTTTGAAAAACCTCCGTTACTTTGAAAGTGTCGTATAGACCAAACTTAAGTGTATAATTTGCACTTATCGCCTCTGCAACTGTACTCATTCCTACTCGTGCTAGGGGACTTACAATTGCCGGAATCAAAACACCTTTGTAACCGTTGGATAAAACTATACATGCAGATAGAAATGCAACGTAGAAGCTATTAAAGGCACACCACTCGGTTAGTTTATGTCTAATCTCATAGGGATGCTCCAAAAGAGCCGAGATTAAGAGGATTAGAGACCTAGTATTGATATGCTTATATTTATGGAAAATTTCAAGTAGTAGGCTACCTATAGCAAGAGCTATTGCGACTCCTATCCATACGCTTTTATCAAATGGAAACAATAGATCCATGAATTGTATTACGGCTAACCTATTATCACAAGTCTGCAGTGCGTAGACTGGTCTCTCGAGATACATCGTATAGCCACGGCTACTTTGCTGAAGGTAAATGTCATTAAAGGAATTCAGAGTTATGTGAATAATGCGTCGACGACTAGTGGGACGGAGGTAACAGTTTGACGTCGCCGAGGCGTTTAAAGCTAGCCCTAAGGATTTCGCTAAATTGTCGAACCCCATCAACGTGCCTCCTTTGAAACAAAATAATATATCCGCCCGTCTTAAAATTGTCAGATGGGCTCTCATAACATTGGTTCTTGTTAATCCGCCTAGATAAATAAAAAAAATATACGTAAAAATTTGATCTGTTAAAATTAGCAGTAATAGTGAATTGCATGACACCTACTTGACTCACTAACTTCCAAGCCTGTGTCGGTGGCCCCATGTCCATCCCATGGTTCAATATATAGCTTCGCTTTGCCTTGACTCTTGCTTAAATGGAAATATTGTATAGGAATCTCGGAGTATAAAGGCCGTAATTTTAAGTCTTCATCAATTTCCCCGAAATGACTCATGTTTACGTCATGCTTTAAAATTACTTGAAAGTAGATGGTAGGAAGGATATCGAATAGTCTGCTGACGAACTGAATTCGATTCCCATTCATCCAGACAACCTCAGGACGGAAATCAGCTCGATTCCAATGTCGCCAAATGTATTCGTCTAAACTGCGAAGTGCAGATGGATTTTCCATAAAAACAGGAATTATAGATACACAATTGATTCCTTTAATAAGGTAGTTTTTCCTGACGGGAATGCAAATATTCCCACTGTATTGGACCTGAATCCGTTCAGAAATATACCTGGTGGTGACAGGGCATTCTTCGCTATAATTTCCTGTGTATGTCCTTGTAGTCCAACTGAGCTGAGACAGTGCAACTGGATTCTTAAACGGTGCAAAGTCCAGGGAGGTAACGACGATCAATTCCGTATAGCAATTTCTCGTGTAGGATAAAAATGGATTCAGGTCGATTGTAGAAGATTCTGAGGCTGAGCCGGGTATGTATAAGATCCGGATATAAAGCACCACGTATATGCACAACCACCTTTCAGGAAACATACTTTTCATACTGAAATGTTTGTTGTTGGAATCTAGAAAATTGTGTTGATGCCAGAGTATGTATTAGAGTGTATTAACAAAATATGTTTATTTATGATCCCGTTTGGTGGAATTTGAATCTAAAATCGTAAGCAGAGCGGAATAATTAAAGCAACCTTCCATGTCAGTCAATTCATAACACAGTTCCGATTAATCTACCGTTCTTCTGGCCTCCAGGGGTTAAGAAGTATAATACCAAATGACTACAGTCCCTAGAAGCCGGACTTTGGGGTCTGACTTTTCCCTTAAAATCACGCGATCAAACGACCGTCGGCATCAGATACACTCCACCTAAAAAAACCTCAGTCAGGTCTACCGCTCAGGTACCATCCTGCCTTTTCAGAAACTGGGTCAAATGGCATGCCTCGCGAACATTTTTGCAGGCAATATCAGTTTTTCATTCAATATTTTTCAAATATAGCAAATATTCTAGAAAACTGTTCACCACGACACGACCTCTTCAGCCTTGACCGAATGCCCACGAACACTAGCGATATAGTAGCAGGCTCCAAATCTCACGTCATTCATTAGGTGAGCAACTATACCTTTCTATTGAGGAACTCATCAACATGAAAATCAATGCTGGGTACCATACATTCATGTTGGTGGAACTCACAGTCCACTACAACAGGCGGCTTATGACCACTGTCTTCCTTTGAAAAAAAAAATGAGTAAATCGGAGCAAATTTTGATCTCCTAGCATGACAAAAAGAAATTTTTTTAACTGGCAAAACGGACTCATTTCCTGAAAAGACAGGATGTTAACTGTAGCTGTAGACCTTCAGTGAGACTTTTTTAGCGTGAGTTGATCTGATGCCGACAGTGGTTTGCTCACGTGATTTTGCTGGGAAACTAAGACTTCCAACTGCGGCTTCTAGGAACTCTATTTGGACCGGATTATTTTGAACAGTTTTTAAACAAGAAAAGCTACGGAGGAGATAAAAAAACACAGTAGGCAGACATGAAACCCTGATGAGAATGCTAAGTACTAGCAGCGGCTAAAAGTTTTTTTTTCACCTGGAGTTAATCTCGCAGACGTCCATCGCTTTCTCTAGCCAGCCGTGATGAGAAAAAATAACAGTTTTGAAAGACGTTTTTTTCTTGAATACATTTTAGGACACCGTTCGTTTTAAATGTATCGGGAACTGTAGGGATTCAATCGATATATGGTGTTTGTATATCTGCCTATCTATATTTATATGTAAGCAATTTGTTAGTTTTGGAAACCTTTAAATCGTTTTGACTTCGGGTATCCTGTTCGAGCGGAAAGAAATTTTTTCAAGGAACTTAATTTCCCTTGAGAAAATACTTGTTTTCCAAACAGAAGAAACGGCAAACGAATTGGGAATTTTTAAATTACGAACATGAACATCCTTGTGTTTATTTATCGGGGACAAAAACTAGGAGTTAATGGCAGGCACATGCGGATGTCAACAAAAATGTAGACATTATATAATAACAACATTGGATATTCTTCGCAATAAAATGGTATAAATGGGCGTCTACTATGGATCTGGACAAATATACTTTGGTTCCGAGGAGATAATTCATGAATTTTTCAGTATATTTTTTTTTCTGGAAAATTGCATGTAAAACACTTTCGAAACATGTAAAATGATCTCAAGCTTCACTCTGAATTTTCCTTGGCAACGTCGCACTATTTACAGGTAATAAAATATGAAAGTATCATATATCTTTGTCC
>Ga0194135_10002516_pt1 | contig 11153 bp, 6 predicted proteins | sample LitLau_LLRF_2013_FD_134024 | JGI IMG/M metagenome (GOLD analysis project Ga0194135, IMG submission 134024) | Freshwater sediment microbial communities in response to fracking from North America - Little Laurel Run_MetaG_LLRF_2013 (version 2) | ecosystem: Environmental > Aquatic > Freshwater >... | reverse complement strand
GGCGGAAGCGGCGAATCAGAAAGGGGATGATGATCCCTCCGACGGAGCCTTGAATGCCAATGAAATCAACAATGTCAACAAAGATGCACAAAATCCACTCGGCGTTGGTCCAGCCCCTCCCCATGGAAAAGATGCCCTTGCCCCTCCTCTGCCTCAAAGTGGTCAAGACAATCGGGAAGCAGCACATCTTCAGGAGTTGAATGCTTTATGATTCTATTGCCCCTCCTCATCCTCCAGTACTTGTCCTCTCTTACTATTCGGGTACTAATTCATCCGCACTCGACGACAGTGGCACCCTTACATTAGTAATTCCAACAGTTCTTCTTTCACAACCAGACAAACGTTTTTGTCCAATAAATGTGTGTCATTCTGAATCATGTAAGTTCAAAAGTATTTGCATGACAATAGAAACAGTTCATTTCATCAAGTTATAACAATTAATTTCAACCTGCCGATTTCTTTTAGAGCTGTAAGATGGACAGACAGGAGGTCTTGTGGATTTTTGTAATCGTCATTTCGATTAAGTTTATTTGAGTTAGGATAGGATGATTTTCAGTCAGTCCTGGTGGAAAGCTCTGAAAAACAGGCGGAAGTATGGACCCGAGGAAGACTTGTATTGGAACTTAATTGCCAATCCATATTATCCGTTTGAGGATTTAGGGAATGGATTTTATTACATCCAGACTCGTCCTACGTCTTTTAATCAAGGATTCGGGGTTCTTGGTATGGTGATCTTCTTTACAATCCTTTACCTAACTTTAGTTGGATCTTACCCTCTGCCCACCTTCATGTTTATCCTTGGACTTTTATTTGGACTAAATTTCCTCTACGGAAATTTGTGTACCCGGGAACTCATCATCTCTCGTGTAAGTCACATTCTTCCATTCTTCTGACGCTAATTTAGTTCCATAAGAATTTCAAATGCACATGTACTAATTAATGGGTTCTTTTTGTTCCGTGTAAGTTGGGTGGCTACATGATCCGAGTTTTGGCAAACAAGAAAGTATTGGCGGAGCAAGAGATTTACAACGTCTACATTCGCCTACAACGAGGAGTTGACTCTCTTTTTGAATTCCACTACTACCTCGTCCTCGGCGGGTATAAGTTTAAATTTAAACTTTCAAACGTTTATTTCATTTTTACCTCATTGGGATAAATTCCATTTATGCCGTAGCTACCTCTTGGATGACATTCAAATCTCACGGTATGGAAACAACGAGCAAATTATGCGGCAACTGGGGAGGAGACTTTCAAGAAACTTGGGAATCAATTTCTTTGACTATGATGACGTCACAGTAAGACAACATAAATTCTCCCTAAATACCGAAGCCTTTCCACAAAGTTGGGTTAAATGAATTAGGTAATCACGTGGATGATTTGTTTTGATTGATTCCTTCTAGTCGAAGCATACTGTTTACCACTATAAGGTACAAGGTAAGAATTCCACCAATTTCCACCAATTCTAGGCTGGGCGCGCCGACAGGGATGATAATGATGGCTTGGTTTGTTTACTTTCAGCATTTGCCTACCTGTAATAGCGTTTTAGTTTTCAGCATAATTTGATTCATCCGCATTGGAAAGTTTCAATCTGCTTTCTTTACCACTATAAGGGATATTCAAGACTTCAGTGGAAGAGAGCCGACCTTGCCCAACTATTTGCAGTCCCTTGGAGTCTCGACTCGGAGGAAGAGATGGAACTCAAGAAAAGCGAGGCTGTGAGACAGAGAACAATCGCTCAAGCGATGCATGCCGCGAAGAACCGGAAGGAAACGATTGTGTTCTCTCATGATGAAGCGACCGGCCAACGTCGGTCAACTGTCCTTCCGCGTCAATAATATATATTCAAATCCAAGGAATCAACGGTTACGAACAGGAAAGGAAGAAATTTCTGAAATAAATATGGACCAATTCAATAACTTTCATCCTGCAACTTTTGTTCATCATTTTTCCCAGGAAAAATAAAACTGGTATTTTTCTTGTCTCGGCCACCTGTCACCCAGGCACAACTCCGCTGGTTTCCAATGTTATTGTGATTGTGATTTGTCTTGGGGTTTTGGCGTAAGAAATTTTGGAGAGGCACGTACTTGATCCAATGCTAAGGGGGTCGGGTTAGGTCGGACGTCGTGTGAGTTGACGGAATTCCCAATTAGATAGAACATTGACAAGTATCCTAGTTTCATTGTTTTATATTTTCCTACTCTTGCCTCCTACTGTCTTTATTAGGCTAGGCTAGAAATGCCAATCACGAGCAATGAGAGGAGATTGAGAGAAATAGATTTGTTCTTGGAGCAAGTTGGGTCAGTTTGAGAATATTTCTGGAATCGAGAAGACTGTCCCTCAAGATGACTCCATTTCGATTCGTTCTCCTCATTTTAATGCTGGGAGTTGTGTGGGTGGAGTCAATGCCTACTCAAGAACAAGAAACACGGTTTGGTAAATATGGACCGTACGCTCCTCGTGGCGGGCGATATCCAGATCGTGGCAGGAGTAAGAATCCGTTTCTGAGAGTTAATGAATAATAATTAATCTTTTGTAAATTAATCTGAATTTATGTCGGCCTTTTAGTTCCTTGTAATTACAATTACGGTTGCTACAAAACCAACTGTGGAGTCACCACGTGTCCAACGGGATATATGGCAACTATGCAAACTAGTTGTTATGGGCCAGGCACTGCGATCCAGAGAGTAAAATGTTGTAAATGCAACGATACGCATATGACAAACTATATTGTGGCTAACGGGGGATAAAACTTCCCAGTGCTAAGTTTATTCAAAATCAATTGAATAAAGCCATCATTATTTACAACAATCAAATAATTCAAAAAAAGTTAAAAGAATGATCGAAACCCAGAACGCCATTTTTAGACATAAATTAACATCGTGTACAGTACAGCCCACCTATCAGTAGGTAATCATAGCGTCATTTGCCCCGGAATAGATTCCGGACAAATCCATGTCGAGCCTCATTCGGTATTACTACAAGTGGAAGAAGACTAGGAATAAAGTTGATTTCAGTGGACAGGCATTCAAAACGAATCAGTGAAATGGATACGGATGAATCTCTCTCAAGCACATCCTCCTCACAACAAAATCTTTTGTCGTCCATAGGAACGGCAGCAGTTGGAACTACAGTCTCTGTGTGATTTCACAGCGGCAGGCTGCAGCTTACCTCTCGGACTCGGGCGGTGCTCCTGTGCATGGGTTACTGACCATTCAAGAGATTGCGGAGACGAATGACGTTGTTGTCGCTGAAGTATCCGAACCTGTTGGTCCGGTTACAACTTCACTTGAGGCAGGGATTCCTGAAGAACTGAACGAAGGACTAGTAGCTCCAAGTCTAGTGGAGAAACAGCGGCACAATATAGAGGAAATACTTCCACCTGTTGAGACCATTAACACCGTTACCTCAGTCTCAGAGGTAATCCATTGTTATTAGCAAGGTTTAGCTAATGGCGTTGGCGTACATCAATTTAATTTTTCACTTCAGATTGATGAGCATCGGAAATTCAAGCGTCCTTTGAGCTTTATTAGCAAGGAGTCCGAGACCTCAGTGGATACGGATTCCGAGAAGACATCAGTTGACCAACCGGCTCTTCCTCCGAAGAGGGTAAATATATGCATGTCTGACGTGTTAATTATGTACGGATGTTCCATTTCCGTTATCCTTTCTAAGTTTCTCCGTTTTTATTCCTAGGGATCACGTCTCCAAGCCTTGTTCAATGAGGCCAACACATTATTTCCCTTGGAATCTTTGGCAATTGAAGGAGTCGAACACTCCAGAGACAAAACTTCTCACTCGGTAAAATTTTTTTAATAATTAATGATTTACCATGATGGGAAGGAGTAGTTTAATTATTAGTCTCCACTACCTTAGCGCAAGAACAAGGAAGGTTTCAACACCTACGCCTAAGATAGAACCTGTCGAAGTTCCCAAGATTGAAGAAGACATACTAAGCGTTTCTGTGATCGACCCACTGCTATCGCTGCCCACTGTTACCGCTACCCTTCCTCTTCGTTTTGGGATCAATACTGAGTCTCTAACTGAGATACTGAGACTAACTGAGACTGACCCTAACCTAACCTTCCGAAATCCAGATGCAACCTTCGCTGCTCGCACACCTAAGCGCAGATCCCGTGCTTCCGGTACTTTGCCACTCCCTCGACCCACTCCAGAACCATCAACTTAGGACGTGAGCTGCGAGGGGAGCCAATTAGGAAAAAAAGCTATGAGGTCTTCGCGCCAAAGTAAAAGGGCCTCAAGGGTTTTTTCTTAACAGGCTTCAACTACCTGCAGCCGGAATGACCTAAAGCAAGAATACTAATTAGTACAGTTTAATAATATCTCCAACATTTACTTCGACTCACTTATTTAAATGAAATCATGGGTCAACTTTTGTTATTTTTGTAGCAAATTTCCAGGCTTTCACAACGAAACTGCAAATGAAGATTCTACGTTTATGCTAAAGTTGTTGACAGGAAGTTTCCCATATTTAAGCTCCAATTTTTGCTTGTCTTATTACTTATTTCAATTAAGATATTCTTCTGTTAGGCATTTATGATTGTTGCTAACCTTTTTAAATAATTTGGGGGGAGTTGGTGGATGCGGAGTACGGAACTTATTAAATAATACTCATTATTCCCAAAAACGGTACTCATTACATAATCTGAAACCAAGTACGGGTAACAAATAAAGTTTTCTTTCCATTTATTAGCTCTCGACTGTTCGAATTTCGAATTTTAACAACCAAGTCTTTCTTAAATACATAGGAACTTCTGAAAGTACATTAAGAGGGAAAATTGTAGATTGCACGCAAAAAAGGTCGCAACATCTAACGGAATTTGTCATTAAAGCGAATGACAATTAAGCGACTAGGAATATACGTAAACTCTTATTCTAAAGCCGGGACCGGCTATTAAGTGACACTTAAGCGAATGACAATTAAGCGACTGGGAATATACGTAAACTCCTATTCTAAAGCCGGGACCGGCCATTAAGTGACACTTAAGGGTACGACAAATAAACGACTTCCACTTTACGAGAATTCGCGCCAACATAGGACGCAAACAAGTTTTCTAAGCGCGAGTTCTAAGCTAACATTTTAAAAGCCATCTTCGACTTCTTCACTTAATTTGGTACATGCTGAATCTAGTATAGTATCAATTTCGGATCGGTCGATCGGTAACTCGTTTCCATTCTTATTTTCAAGGCTAAAGTAATCCTCATCTCCAACGTTGATTGATAACTAAATTATTGAATGACCAACTCGCTGCTGCAATACTCACCGCAGCTAATACCGAAATGAAAAGGAGTGGCCGCACATATTCTATGAATATACATATACGTTTGAATTTTATTTTATGGTTGGAGGTGATACTTTCCTTGAGCAAAGTTGGCAAGCATTTGCCTTCCAGCCTCTCTATCACTCCCATACTTGTTTTCATACGCATCATACAACATGTAGTAATAAGGTTTGGTAATGTACGGGAAATATTGCTGCATGTCTTTGGAAGGAAAGATTCGAATGTAGAAGCGGGATCGGTTGAGCTCGTCTTCGGCCAGAATCAAATGTCGGACATCATCCGGTGTCAAATTTTCCAAAATAGTGTCCAAGTACTATCATCCAAAAAAAACCGTAACATATCGTTCCCATTTATGCCCGTTTGCCGTTTACGCTCGCAAAATTTACAATATTTTATAATTATAAATGTACATACTTGGGCTCGGGAATTAAAGAGGGGCTCAAAATCCATGTGTTTCTGTTTTTCTTCCGGCGTCAAGCCAGCTCGGTATAATTTTGAATTAAATGTTGGATCCTCCATGGTATTATTCAATACATCTGATACCATTTTCTAATACAAATATTTAAGATCTACATTTCTAAATTAACTTGAAATTGAACTTGATTATTTTACCTTTGCTTTTCGGGAGAGTGTGGGAGGTAATTGGAATCCAGCGAGGGTGAGTGCTCCAGAAATTTGCATCATCCTTCTCTTGTATAATCCCATATCTCGACGACCGTCGAAGACAGTCCGCATAGTGGGACTGTAATTTACTTCGAGGAAATAAGAGTTTCCTTTGGTATCAACTGCAAAGTCAATTGACATCCAATGGTAGGCATTGTATTTGGACGAATGGTATCCTGGCATCTCATTTGATCTCCCATCAACTAATTTTGCTGCCAAAATGGACTTGATTATGGAATCAACGACTTTACCCATAAAGTCATCTTTCGTCATATTGTTCCTTTTCAACATTTCATAAAATTCTGAGTGTAGTCTAAAAAAAGTGCAAGGTTTTGAATTCTTAGTAATAGATAAATTAAGATTTGATATTAACTTTTATTTTAAGAATATAAATTTCTTACTCTTTTCTTTCTTCATCCGTCCGATCCGGCATCACATATCCTTCATTGCATTCCAACTTGTTGAACGTTGCAAAATTTGGGATGTGTATGCATTTGTTATTAATGGATTCCAAATCAGTTGAATATTTATTCAATCCCACCGTCAGAACCAAATCATCCCGAACATACATTCTGGATGGAGAAAAAGAAAATGAATCCTCTTAATCACTCCAACTATTTGTATTGTTTAAAGTGGTTGATTACCGAAGTGGATTCATACTTGTGATCATAGCGTACATCGTCAAATGGGACTTATTCCCTTGTAGTGTAAATGTGTCCGTAATATATTTTTGAACCACGCGATACGCTTTTTTTGTCACCTCATTTGGATGCGTGATTACTTTTATCCCATTTCCTCTGGCCTGCGTTGGCTACCACAGAAGTACGTTGCGGTCAAGTGTTACTTATATTAAATTACTTATATTAAATCCCTCAGCAGTGAAATTTAAAAATTACCACTTTTTCAATCCAGAATTTATCCTCATTCTCTTCCCATGCCTTCTCGAATTTCTTTTTGTCACGCGGGAGAATAAAGGTGGTTGGGATAAAATCGAAGACTTCTTTCCCAAATTTAGCCTGTGCCATGTGAATTGCATGTGCCAGCCGATGTTTTGTAAATAATGCGGCTGCTCCCGGACAATGGCGAAACTTTTGATATGGCTTGAGTCGGGAAGTACCATTATTCCCAGTTATATTCTTCATATAGCCCAGAATAGCTGAAGGAGTTCCCCAACCACCCAGTGGCATATCTTTCGTGTCAACCAGTTTGAACCCTGATAGAATATTTCCTTGGAATTTATTGGAATTCTTAAAAACAAAAGTTTGAAATTTACCAGCTTTCAATGGAACATCTCTAAGGACACCCCCACTTCCTTTCCATTTCAACTGTTGGAAAATCTCTTGCGGTAAATTCCGTCTACTCTCATTGGGTGCTGGGAATTGAATGTATGGGGCTACATTTGGAAATAAGGACGGGATCAGCAGTTCCCTGTTTATTATTTTAAGAAAGCTTTCAATGATAACTTTCAAAGCTTCAATTATATTTTAAGATAATAATTGTTAAGTGAGAGAACGCATGGAGAGAAACTCAGGCATTCAAAAGATGCGTTCCATGTGGTGTCGTGTATAAGGTAAACGAGAAATTTCCTTACCGAATTGATTGCTGTTGATTTTGTGTAATGGAAGCGGATTTATCGACTGAAATGATTATGAGGAGAAGGGTCCACTGCAAATTTCCTTTGTTGACCATCATCCCCTGATTTCCAACTGAATACTACCCACACGTATCAAATCCAGTGATCTCCAGCAGACTAGACTGATGCTGATTATGGCAGTGACACCTTAATTACTAGCCAACGTGGACCTTCATAGATACTGAAAATGCCTTAATTATCAAATCACCAGATGCTCCCTTTTGGAGACGACTCGAGTATAATATTTCCAAAAAAAAATGTCGCAGACTGTTGCAGACTGTTGTATATATTCTTCTGGAATATTCCAATATATGCCTAAGTAATAAGTAAAGATACATAAAGCAAAAAAGGGCAAGAATAGAAATGCTCGCCAATGGAAGTAATCCATAATATTGTCATTATGCAGACAATCGAATAATTTTCCTATTTCAAGTTCGAGGTGTTGTGTATAGTTTTCACTTTGTCGAAGACTTTAAATATTATTCATATAATTGCAAAAATTATTCCAGACGATAATTATTACTAACTGCAGGCGAGGAAACTATTTTTTACTGATTTGTTTTATACATTTTTTTAAACGAAATTATGCCCTGCTGTTAATAGGAATGTCGCACTAAGTGTTTTTTTTTCAGGTGTTGCTTTTACAAAATCAGAATCATATTTGAAATCTTATTAGTTTGGAATAAGTCCGAAGGAAATTGGTTCTAAAGTTTTCCCAGATTTCCATCACCCTAAAAACGTTTGGGAAGCCATCATAATAATTTAACATGATGCTATTTAGATAAATAAAAAACTTTTCGTGTCGTAGGAGAAACGTAGACCCTGTGGAAAATTAATTCAGTAGAGTTCATTCATGTAACTGAGCAATGGAGTGGTTTCATCATTTTCTAATGATTCTTTTTTGTCCAGGCATTCCCATTTTGGTTTTCCGCAACATATCCAAAGAATTGCCATCTAAAAGAAGGAATGTAGGATAATAAGTGAATTTGATAGTCTCACTCAAGACTTGATGACGGTTCTAATTTAGACTCACCACAATATATGTTCCTGTGACTGAAAAATAGAGGATTGCATCCAAATCCGAATCCATTTTAAAAATTTAAACCACCGCCGGCATTATTTTGTAACTTCACTCAAGTATTTCCTCGACATGATGAATTGACGCGCTAGGTAGGCAAGACTACGGGCAATATTCACGAGTAGACAGGTTGTGGCAAACTGAATGCCAAAACACTACTATTGAATTCAAGTTTTTCGAACCCTCCCGTGTCACACGTAATAGATAGGAATGGCAAAATTAAATTATAAATAAAAGTCATTATTCTCTCCCCACCCACCAACTCCAACTCTTTAAACCTGTTGAATGAAGCAACGAATCGAAAATTGCAAAATAAATATATCCGGCTCAGTTTACTCGTTAGTATGATAATAATATTATTACTTGCATACTTCACAAAGACTTCCACTCTAGTTAGTACAAAACTCAGGATTGTTTATTCGCCATTGCATTACTTTCGTCGTATATATCTTGTTGTTTGCTATATTGTGCTATTTATAGTAACCTCTACACTCTAGATTTGTTTTGACTGTGGAGATAACAATTTAATCCCAACTTGGTAGTAGTAGAGTAACATAGTTTCAGAGAGAATTATCCCAACTGCCAGGATCTAACGCATCCAACACGACTTGAATGATCTCTTCCGCTCTATCCACATTCAACATCCATTCCGATTGAAATGCTCGCGTACCAGGTAGGAAGGCAATTCCAATGACCCACATAAAGAATCCTTGGATAACTAACATAAAGATAATTAGAAAGAGCCCAAAGAAAATGTTGACCATTCTACCCGGTTGGAAATCAGTTCCAAATAATGCAACTCCATTATGCTTCGTGTCATCCTCAGTAGATGTTTTTGATTCTTCATTCGAACTTTCTTCTTTCTTCTCTGCCTCCTCATCTCCATCCTCCTCCTCCTCTCCGTCATCTTTCCCATCCTGTCGATTCTCTGCATATTCGGAAGAGTCGTAATAATCCACCCCCTCTCCCCCTTGCATGTTCATTGGAGGGAAGATGTGTGATGCTTGGAGTGTGTTGTTGCTTGGATACACGAAGTCCATTCCTCCCCTGATGTACATCGCTTCAGTTGTACTTGGGGTTGGGGTGGTTGGCATTTTAATAAAGTTTGACAGTGAAACCAGTTTTGGAAGCTGGGCTTGATGGGGCTTGGAGTAACTTAAATTTGAACTAAACTTTGCACCAACCGGGGAAGGACCCAAAGTTTGTGACGTTGCAAAAATAATTGGGGATGGATGTGGATTGTGGTAAATGGGAATGGAACTTGATTGAAACTTGTTTTGATTCTTGACATGATGTGCCTGGAGAGTATTGGATCCATAGTTTAATTTGCTATTAAAATGCTTTTGAGGAATTTCGTAAACAACAGGAGCGGAAGCACTAAAACCTTTCCCAACTCCATACTCGTTAATCCTTACTGAAAGGACAGTGAGAGGCACGCACAACAAAATAATTTGAAAACAATTGATATTGAAGATTGGATTCCGCATTTTCCAAATGAAATGTTCTGCTGATGATCACACACTTTGAAAAGAAAAGGAATTAAGAGTTCCTAAAAGAGGTTGAATGAAAATTGAGAGGAGCATTGAACTCAGGTAGGTATATTTTAAACGGATGCACGGGACTTAAGGGACTCCAAAATGCATCCCGTTATTATGTGTATCCCTCCTATTTATAAGTGTAAAGAAATTCCAGATTTTACTTTTCATTTCAGCCAACTCACCATTAAACAAACATTAGTTCTAATTAGACACTGAACAACTAGATTAATTGATGCTTAAAAATCAAATCAAATTTATATTGATTCTTACAACTTATTAGCAACTTTTTGAAGTAAATCTCATCCTATGTAAGTGCTAAGTTTTCCAAGTCGAGGTTGGGGGTATTTGTTTATTTGTTTTTAATTAATTAACAGTATCAAAACGTAAATTTTCTTTGCTGAAAGGAAAGTTGTTGACACTTAAGCCGTGGACTGGAACATGTTGCAATTAGAGAACAACAATTTTTGAAAGACTTTAGAAGTCATGATTGGATTCTTTTCTTGTAAAAACCCAGAAACTAGTTATTTTTCCATATTCTTGATAAAAACGATGAAAATCTTACTAAAAATCTTGCAAAAACTTGGCAAAATGTGACTGTCTCGCCAAAACTGTCCAAAATTCTTATTGAAAAAAAGAGAAAAATCTTTTTGCAATTCAGATTCTATCTGAAAAGCTTAAATAAATCATCGGTAAAAAAATTCACCCATAACACAACCGATAAATTTGAGGAATTTGCACTCCCCATTAAGGACTACACATATAAACAAGAATCTTTTGTTCAGTTGCCCGTAGATTTAATTAATCATGAGCTTCCTCGTTCAGTTATTTTCTCGGATATCGGCATCACTTGCACTGCTCCACTCCTGCTCACCAAAATGAGAAACAAGTCAAATGTGCACTCTTCTTAGTGTCACGTGCGTCTGAGCGGGCTCGAACTTTAT
>Ga0194135_10002515_pt1 | contig 11157 bp, 9 predicted proteins | sample LitLau_LLRF_2013_FD_134024 | JGI IMG/M metagenome (GOLD analysis project Ga0194135, IMG submission 134024) | Freshwater sediment microbial communities in response to fracking from North America - Little Laurel Run_MetaG_LLRF_2013 (version 2) | ecosystem: Environmental > Aquatic > Freshwater >... | reverse complement strand
GAGGTTTATCAGTAGCAGTTCCATGGTACTCAGCCGTATCATACGCTGCCGGTCCAGGTCCGTCTGTTTCGTCTTGAGGAAATCTGATGATGTGAGTGAATGCAAATGTTTCAGAATGCTCCACTAACTGAATTTTTGTTACAAATACATTGCAGAGTTTACCTTGGACTAAAATGACTTAAATGGTATTCACCAGTACACTTGACACAGTCCGGATAATATGCTCCTGGACCGGGTCCTGGAGTCTCAACTGTAAATCCAAATAGATTAAGTAGTCAACTCACCTATGACACGAGAAAATTCGTGTCAAAAATAATGTCAGAAAGTAGAGTCAGTTACATATGCTTTTCTTCCAACGCTGGACAAGGTTTACTCCTTTGGGACCTGGCTTCACCGCATTTAAGCTGGGATAGTAGTCAGCAGGACCAGGAGTAAATCCAACTGCAAATTATGTCAATCATCAGCTTTTAAGCTTTAGAAGTAATAAGAAAATTGTTTTTTGGTCTCGTTCAGCATTACTCACCTTGCGTAAGTGGTTTGCCCCCTTTAGGAACCTTGTATGACCCCATCGGACTTCGCTTTCTCACCGCAGCCCTCAATCTATCTTCAATTCTTCGTCGCTGTGCTTGGACACAAGTTGCATAATCAATTCTCGTGCAGACATCGTCCTTCACTTTAACTACTTTCTCTTCAGGTTCTGCCTCCTCCTCATCTGAGTCTCCACTTAACTCAGGTGCAGCCTCAGCCGTTGGCGTTTTCCCTTTACCCTTTCCCTTTGGCTGTTGTTTGAAGAAGTTTTCAAAACTAGATTGACTAAAGTTACATATAGTTTAGCACTTCTATGAATTATACCTGCTGAGCAGCTACATCGGCCGCTTGCTTTGCCTTTTCTCGCTGTCTATGAATTGGATCTTCATTAAAATAATCAAAATCAGGAGTAAATGCCGAGTCAGGAAGCTGTCCATAGCTGACAGCATCAACAAGAAACGAGTCATCCAAATCATCCATAAAGTAGTCGAGGATTTCATGCTCAGCTTTTGTGTTCTTTAATGATTGCTCCATTGCAACTCGTTGATCTTCAAGTATCATATGAAGAAGGGATCCGGCTCCCTTTACCTTTTCATCACTTCCTTGGCTGTTATTAAGATTTCCGTGCTTTGATGATGCTACTTTATCTCCCAATTTACTGTGATCTCCTCCATGATGACTTGAATGATGCGCAAATATGTTTTGGAACGTACTGGCAACTGACGCGTGTAAAGGATCCATTTCCACTTCATATTCAAGAGTGTCATCTTCATCGGAGTCAGTCCACCCATGGTAAAGAGATGTGTTATCATGCGGCTCAGAAACTTTTGTAGAAGAAGAAATAAAGCTTTCCGTTGACATTGAAATCCTAACGTCATTCCACATTTCGGAACCTGTCGCGGCCAAACCCCCTCCAGCTCCTTTCCTCTTTCCTAGCTCAGCTAGGGCCATTTCATGCAACTCCTCTGCATTTATTGTATGCTTCCCAGTGAAGTCAAAACTCGATGTGTTCATCTTTAACCGAGGAACAGAAACTTTTCTCTTGTCTACAAATTCAGTTGGAATATGTTCTTCAGATTTAGAAGTGGCGAATTTAGTCCAAAAGTCATAAAACTCTGGTGGGGGAGGTTCAGTCATTCCTAATGTGTTTTCAGTGCACGCCATTCTTTGCATGAGACGAACCATGTCGCCCATTGACGAAGATATGTATGGTTTTTTTGTGTTCCATCCACTCTGCCTTTGCCTTTTTTCAGCTGCTGTGCGTTTGGGGAACTTAGCATGATGACCTTTCCCCTTGTGATGATGCCCCACCGCATCTCCAACTCTTACGTCTGCCATGTTTCAAAAAGACAAAATGCTACTCTACAAATTACGCCCCAAGAATGAACAACGTCAGTTCTGGATCTTCTGCGGCATCTGAGAATGAACGAAAGTCTTATTTCTGATTTTGGACATCGCCTCTGCATCTGCAGTTTTGGACAGCTTTGTTGCTATCTGCACTTGCTATTGAGTGGAATTCCTTGGGAACATTTTGCGGAGTTAAGTGAGCCGAGTCAGCGAGCGCCAAACGAGGCGGTAAAGTCCAACACATTTGAATTTCAGAACCACTCTCGTTCGGGCGATTTAGTTTAATTTAATTATTAATCTGCGTTATCATTTCGCCGGTAGGATTGCAAAGAACGTAACAGGACAACATGAGTGACGATAATAACAAACGGGAGTTTGAAATGCTCCAGACTAAGTTCCAGATCGAAGTTGATAAGTACACGAAGCTTCAAAAGAGTAAGAGATTAAGAAATAGTAGATCTGAGGCTCATTTTTCATCTTTGCAGAATCGTGAATAAAAATAAAAATAAACTATTGGAATTTTTTCAGAGTATGATAAGCTGGTACGGGCTCATGGGGGACTGGACACTCAGCTGAATGAAAACGCAATGGTGAAGGAAGAACTGGAACTGGCAAAGGATGATTCACGTGTGTTCAAGATGGTCGGTGATGTTCTTGTACCGCAGACATTGGAAGAGGCACGAACTACCGTCAACTCCCGTATTGAATATATCCAAAAAGAACTGTAAGCAGTGGTTATTCTGACCCAGAAATATGTATGTTGTTCTGTAGTAGTATTGGAAATTCCGTATAAACTTAAGTTTGACTGATTTTTAGGAAACGAACAGCCGACTCTATAACAGAGTCAAAGAATGAAATGAATTCTGCAAGAGAGCTAATTGGATCGATGGAAAAAGATCTCCAAAAAATGATTGCGGCGCAGCAACGTAATCAGTAATTAGGTATAAGAGGAATATCGAACTTTAATGTTATCATTACTTAATACTTATCTGTGGTGGGAAAAAGAGTGTTTCTTGATTTCTCATGTTAATCCTTCTTAATAAGTCATAATTATATGTTTGATGATTAATCTTGGAGTAAAAAAGACTCTTAATGTTAACCAGCTAACGATATTTTATACTGATAAAATACTGTACCTCATCTAATTTTAAATTCTCTAAATACTGATTGCACGTGTTTAGAGTTCTGTGCTTGCTGCTCGCTTACGTTAATGTAATAAAAACCTCATTCTCGTTGTATGAAGTATTCGTTTGACTGGTGTAATGTAAGAACTGACAAATTCGTGGAATGTTTTGAAAGTAAGCACTTGCACACACATCACATTAACTTGAATCAGGGTAAGCACCATTTTATTTGGTAATTTGTGTGATATTCTTCACAAAACTCATACAACTCACAACAATATTGTCTTTATAATTAAAGTTGTCTGTATGCATGCATAGTATTGGTCGCACCTTAAAACAATAACTTAACTTGGATAACTAAACATTTCTTTACAAGTTTACATAAATAATTAATCATGTTGAGCATGATCTGTTGAGAACAATTTGATTACACACGTCCCAGGCTGACTATTAAGCATAATAGTAGGTCATAAGTTAATATTATACAACTCAGCATATTAATAATTAGAAAATAGTTATTTCATAAGATTCACAATCCACGCTTGTTACAAAAGCCTTGGTCGAGTAACTGAAATCATCATTTTTCATTGCACTTGACTTGGATAAGTCGCACTTAAAACAATTTAATTAAGCTTGCTTCATGTATAGCACAGCTCTAGTATAACAAAGTAAACTACAAGAAATGACGATAAGTTCAGTCATAATTCATAATCAAAAATCACGCTCCTGACTTGATTGTTCCATATACACAATCATTCTGTCCACATACTTAAACAATCTTTCCAACCTTTATATGAAAATATCTCACAGGATTCCTTGAATACGAATGTGTATGAAGACTTATCGTTTAAACATTATTATTTATATATGAACATCTTGAATTCATCTTATACGTCAGTATATTAATTGATAATAATGGATTTATAAAGATTGTGTACAAGAATATATTTTATGTAGACTCTGTCTTGTCATATATAAGCATGCACCTTTATCTTTGTGTCTTCTCTTACATATTAGCTATAACTACTACCGGTAGAAAGCTTGGAATTTAGACATTTGGAGAAGTCGGGTGTGTGTACATGATATCAATATAGCGAGAGATTTAAGAAATTGATTATCGAGAAGGGGAATAGGAAGGTTGTAAGTGGAAACTTCCAGTTAAGTTGTGTTGTGTACTTATCTACTAGGAATACTTAAATAAGTTGTACATTAGAGTAATGACTTATCTTTGAATTTTATATGAGATAATGACTCACATGAAGTCTAGTCACATTTATCTATGAAATCAGTCAGTGACACTCAAAAGGTGTCCATGAGAGACACGGTTTTAAGTTTAAATGTCTGTGATTACGGTTGGATCTCATATACAGTGTGTTAAGGGCTCACACGATCCACCTTCTTGAAACTCGTATTGATGGTGTTCCAGTCCTGAGACCAAACACTGACCGTTGTTTCATATCACACACGTAATTTACCGACTGCACTATATAATTCGCGTAGCTAAAGAGTTGCTTGTGCCAAGGAGCAGAAGATTGTTAGAAGAGCTACGAAGAGAGCAGCCACCGAAATGTACTGCACGACATTGGAGATCTTACGTCCATCCCAACCTACTTTCTTGGCTACTGCAGCTCGAAGGAGGGCGTCTACTATGTGATATCCGTCCAAACCATAAATAGGCAACATATTCACAACAGCAAGTCCCGCTGAGAGTCCTGCAGTAAGCAGGAGAACTGTTTCCAATTTCTCTGGAAGTTTGGAGAACATGCTGAATCCGAAGAGTCGAGAGAGTGGCCAACTTCGAGGGACAAAGTCGCTTGTTCTCAACCCGTTGTATAAATCCATCACGTTTCCAACAAATAAAACAGGTTCAAGAGGTTCATGTTGTCTTCTATAGATCTGGACTATTCTGAATCTCGGGAGGTTACGGACGAGTCTTGGGAGAAAACAATTGTTAGAAGAGTTTATTCCATCTTTCTCAAATCCATCTTCGAGCATGTCGCCCTGTTTGCTTGTACTGCTTGAGGTTCGGTCAGGTGAAGAACACTTGTATGTCGGTGCGTGACATCTCCCAACCTCGTTGAAGACAGCTCGTTTCCCATCGTCACTCAGGATGAACGACGCTTGAGCTACCAAAGGTTGAGCTGGAAGACAGTATGTTGTAATATTCTGAACGAGCTTTTCTTCATTTGTGGGGGCTTCGGAGCTCACGTTGGGATTTGGATTAGGGGTATTCGGAGAACCAAGACCTTCCAAGGAATATTTAGGTACGTCTTCTTGTTGAAAGCATAAATGGGTCATAGAAGTGTCTCCATTGTCCACACAGCATCCTAATAATGCAGTTCATAAGAATTCATTTACATAACTGGCATACAGAAAGTAAAACAATGAATTTGAATGTGAAAAGAGCGAACCTTCAGAATTGTTGGCGAATCTGACGATATTATCGTTACTAACACAATATCCTACAGGTTCAGACCCCCAGATATCTTCAAGGCAAGTGTACCACGAATCTAAGTCTTTGACTGGACAGTTTTCGATTCCCGTTATCACATCTCCTTGCATCAACCCACTTGGACCTACAAACACAATTTGTGTAATGAGAATACTTTCGCCTTCATGAAAAATTGCAGAACAGATTCAAGTCATACTACTGTATTCTTACCGCCTACGCCGGAGTGAGGCCAAACGGCAGTAACAGTTAAACCGTTGCCCATGGAATGTGTCGGCCATAGCATAGCAGGCAAAGCTTTAGGTACAATGAAGTAAGCAATGAGGGCGAGATAAATGTTCATCCAGACTCCAGCTGTTAGGATATCCAACTGTTTCTTGATTGGAGATTCCCGTAGCTGAGCAGAGTTAAGCTCCACATGAGCAGCAGGAATGAGCGGTCCAAAAAGGGTAACCCCTACCGACTGGATAGGGATCTTGTGAGAAGCAGAGGCCATAGCATGACCTAGCTCGTGGATCACAACTGATATAAGAATCGCTAATAGATAGTAAGGTAGATGAGACAACGGGAGGTTCCATCCAGGCAGTATCGGCTGAATGGCCAAGTAAGTGGATGAATCACTTCCAGCGGCAGACGAAACACTGTCACTGTCTCCTCCTCCTGACGACAAGTCGACGTCTGGGAAAGGAGGAAGGTCATGGTGGAGTTCTAGGCTTTGATCTTCTGGTTGAATCAACGGTGAACTGGTTACAGCAGTGTATACTATACCCTGTATAGTAAAAAAAACATTATAAATGGTCGGAAATCCGTTTACTTAAGTTTGATATTTTCAGACTTACGAGTGATGGAACAATTGCATGGAACAGCGTTCTCAAAAAAAGAAACACAGTGAATGGAAATCCCAAGGTAATGGTGACATACGAACCAAGTCTAAACCAAGGTCTGAAATACTTCCGAATTCTCTGTTGTCCTATGCTGTTAATAAACCCGTTGAACCGCCTCGTGTCCATGTGAAGGACCCATTCTCTCTTCCAGGCATACACGATCCCGTGAAAGATCACTGTGAACCCCACGATGGTCTTCCAGTCCATTGCAGACATCGAAGAAGTGATAATCTAGGATTTCTATGCGTCGTAGTATACTACAGCACCTTATTACCATCCCTTATACAATACTGCTTACTTCGTACCACACATTTAACACAATCTTTTTATGAAGTGGAATTGCTTGCTATTGTTAATTGGCGTGAGGTATAAGACCCATTATATTATTAATCTCTCAGCTATAAAAACTAGGCCACGCTTTCAAATCCTATAAGTACGAGCTGCCAATGCCAATACAACACGAGTGCTCGAGATCTTCCTAAAAATAGTCTAACCTTCTAATACTACGAAGTACAATACACGAATATCGGCAATCCTAATGACACAGTTTCCCTTTAAATTTTGCCAGAGATCAAAAATGCTCTTGATATGAATAAGTAGAATTTTTGTAAGGGATATTTAGTTATTACACACAGACACTACAATTTGTCTGCTATTTAAGATGTCTCAGTGATATACTCCGTATGTTCGGTTGATAGTTGAGTACAGCCTGAAAAGATACAAACAGGAAGTTGTTAAATCACAACAATTTGAATATTTCTGAGAAATGGGTTTTGTCTATCTTTAAAAATAAAAGTGTACTATAATGTATACAGTTCTTCACGAGTACAATTAAGAAACTTAGGACAGGGATTTACAATGCAATACATAAGTTAATGCGAACCTTTACAAATGATGTATAGGCAGAGTTATATTATGGCCCTTTTGAGAATTTCTTCTAATGGGTTTGGGTTGTTTTTCTGTATGATGCTTAGTGGACTGAAAAAGCTATTAGGTTCTCTGAGGATTGTGAATATGAATGATTTTCCAGTTATCCGGAGACCTCATCTTCATCCTTTAATAGTTCTTGTCTTGTCTGTGTCTCCTTCCTCTCCACTTGCTTACTCAGAAAAGGCTTATCACGAGGAGTCAAAAGTGTGATTACCAGATGGTCTCATTATTGCACTGTAAGCTGTGTTCAATGGCTTCAGGATCTGCAGAATAACACAATATGGCAAACTATGGTTAGAAAATGAATGAATTACTATTAAGTATGAAGAAAGCACGAAGAGAAGACACACTCACAATATAACGTGATTTGAATGAAACAAGTGCACATCAAATTGCTACTACAAGGGCGAATCAACTGGAGGAATTGCCAATAGCACGTATAATACAATTACACATTGAACGGTCTCAACTGCCATGCTCCACTAAATTGATTCACTAACCATGCTTCCCTAAATGACATCCTGAAGAGTAATCTACGTGAGCTAGTTACGTAATTGAGATGCTACAAATACCGGCCTTCACTTCATCCCCATCATCATTATTACCCAAGTGCCATGTGCAGCTTTGAAAATCTCACAGAGTTAACTGAAGCACTATTAAAATTGTTACGATTCTGCTCCTGTTATTATACAAACTGCTAATACACCTACCTCATGTTTGTAATACCACTAGTCACACGATTATTAGATTGGACCAACAGGTTTCCTCCTCAAACTTTCCCATCGGTTCGTGTACTTACTATAATATAAACTTCTGCAACACTGCAGTTTATATGCTTTCGCAAAGAAGAGTATATTTAAAACTTATTATCTGCTTGTTTGCATGCTTAGATTGAAAGGTATCACTTGCATTTATCAGTCACACATTTACAACCAATAGCTGTTGGGTTAGAATTTCGTTATTTGTGGCTTTTTAAATCTCACATTTTACGAGTGTGTTACAATTTACATTGATTAAAATGATCTGCAGTTCTACTTATAGACTTGTCACTTTTTTATGAAACTCTTGTGTAGGCAGTGCAGACACGCAGTATAACAACTATCAGTTTGTCTGTACTAGTTTGTATATAGAATGGATGAAGTTATATTAACTGACTTTTAGGCTGTTTGTGCTTACAGAGATGTATCTGAATCTATCACTGCTTGTCAATGAGATGTTGTGACAAGCAGAAAATCTGCTGTGAATTCGATGTGTATTAATGAGATCTTTATGGAACTGCTGGAAGTGACATGCTTCTGATTCGTGCAAACGTGAAATGGGTTTTTCTTGTAAAAATTGTAACATGCACAATATATTAAAGCATCATTCATTTTTTTGAAATGAATGAACAGCTTTTCATAAATCTAGATAACCTTTTCCTTGAAAAATATAATACACTTGGTACTAATAAGTGATTTCAAGTGCAAAATTCTGTGGCTCATTTGCATAATAGAATCCTAGCCGGTTACACTATGATGTGTATCTTTGTACGTATTATATCATGTCTGAGACTCGTAGGGCTTCTCTGTAGAGGTCTGTGGTCAGTCGTTTTGCCTTGCTGCTGATAGTAGTGTATAGGTAAAAGTGGTGACCAATGCACAATATTTTACTTAATGGACTTTTCATGCGTATTATCTTGGTTTGCTACAAGTGATACTTCTGCACAATATCTCCTAACCATGTGCAAAAGACGGGTTAAATAACTCATTAGTCACAGAGTAAGGACAAGTGTGAAGAATATAAAATAAGGTTTGAAGTTTACCTTAACGTAAAGTTTGGTAACCGCTACTTAAGTTTAGTATCTTATTTGGTGACATTTCACTGTCTGTATTTAAATAGTAAACATGTGAAAAGCCAGACTATTTGTTGTATTTATTCAGAGTAGCAGATAGCTATGAAATATGAGCTGGGATTCACTGGTCATTAGGGCGAAAAGATAAGTGTCTGAAATGTAGTGACTGATGACTGAACTGCTTATACTTTTGTGCATATTCACTCACACACTTTATTTAGGTTTGAGAATGACAGAATAATGAGAGCTCAAGTTTACATACATACACCCGCACCTTTCCTTCTTAAATGAATCGATAACGAATTCCATAGAAAAAGTCAATATCCTCTATGGTAGAATTGATCACTTACTCCTTAATAGCCAAATGGTCGAATTAGTGGAAACTTACGGTGGTGAACTAACAAACGAACTCGAATGTATTAAAAAGTTCAAGGGATATATAATATTTTGTTAACGGATGAAATGTAGATTATAAATATTCTAGTGGATGTTTAAACACTTAAAAAAGAGTGAGCTGAGCACATTTGTATTAGTTAATGAGGACAATGAACCATTTGTATTTGCACTGATTTCACTACTCGTTAGATTTCAAACACTCCATTATTAGTTTCAATAGTTTTTTTGGATTGTGTTAGATTTTGCATTGTATGCTAAAATGTATTTTAGATTTAGAGACGCCGGAAAATAACTCAGATTTACTCACGTTTATGACATTACAGCAAATAGTAAAAGACAGATCTTATGTATCGGTTGTTTTAAAATACCTTAAAATTTTGATATGCTGGTTGGGTTCATTATTATTCTACTCCAGGTGTGGCTGTTCTAAATATGATTTTACTTTACATGAAAATGTAATAGCCAGCACTTTTACAAAATAGATTTTGCGGTTTAACTACGAAGAATCGTGTGTACTTTTTATACTACTCACCTTAAATAGTATGTGTTGTAAAGAATGACAGTTTAATCAAATGAATTAGTTTAAATGCGAACTGATTGACGGCGACTGTTACGTAGAAAAAGACGATGCGATAGTTAAAGTATCAAGATATGCACGAGATACACAACTTTACAATTCTGTGAAAAACGAGTTGAGCCTGAGAGATCATTTGGTAAAGGATTGCGTAATGTAATTTAATGATGATAATTGTGTTTATAGTCTACGTAGTGCGAAACTTTACTACTTGAGAATGATGGACACATATGGATCACCATTTACAGATGATGATGATGATGATGAGACTATATAGCAATTATTGTTCATTTGAATGCATTTTTATAGGTACATGGAAAAGCACACTATATTTGATTGTTTCTGCGTATACGTTGAGTTTGACACGGATTCACCATTGTCCATCTGTACTTAATCCGCTTTCCCATTTGATATTAGTACAGGAGAACTGATTGAAAACTGTTTTGGATAAGATAACAACCTCATCTCGCATAAATGTGATTAAACCCAAAACTATGTAGTTTATGATAATGGTGAGAAATGTTCCGTATGATTCACGAATAAAAAAGAAGCGTGCACAGTGAAGCATAACAATGTGCGAATTCCTTCTTTGAACCTCATTAACCTCCAGGTGTGTTAATTTCCAAGTCTATTTTAAACAAAAATATTTGCATATTTTTCTTTGATTCTATTGTTTAGTGTGAATACTGTGAATCAGATTGCATCAAAAATGTTGATTGAGTTGGGTCAAAAATATTTGCTAGTTGAAAGGTTGAAAAATTGGATACAAATGTGAGCCCACTCGTGTGTAGTGTCCTTTCTAAAGTCAACGAACGGGTACAAAATAAGATTCAAGTATGAACATATTTTTAAAAAAATGTTATTTCGTGTACAATTTCCTGCAGATAAATCCGAAATACTGCCAAAGTTCATTTGACTTTTCTGTAATTTTGCAAGTTCCATTTCTGTATTTTTTTAAAGAACTTATATCTGACACAGGAACCATGACCAGTGTGACTGTAAAAGTGTATGCAATGCACCTGTACAAAATATATGAAATATGAAACGGCAAATAAATGTTCACCTGACTGTAAAAAATGTTGTAAGACATACGG
>Ga0194135_10002514_pt1 | contig 11159 bp, 8 predicted proteins | sample LitLau_LLRF_2013_FD_134024 | JGI IMG/M metagenome (GOLD analysis project Ga0194135, IMG submission 134024) | Freshwater sediment microbial communities in response to fracking from North America - Little Laurel Run_MetaG_LLRF_2013 (version 2) | ecosystem: Environmental > Aquatic > Freshwater >... | reverse complement strand
GGGTGAGAAGGAGCAGGACTTCACTGCAGGGTGACGAAAAAGGTGAAGGGGAGTCTAAAAATAGGCACCCTTCACTTTTTATGACTTGGGCTCGAGTAGGACACTTGGGAAAGAACGGCTCAGGCATGATAATACTGTCCACGGTGGTCATAACGTACCTGTGTATAATTGGACATCCCTGCGGAGAGTTAAAATCGGACTGTATTTCTGTGAAGCTATTTGGGGTTTCGGAGAGTTTGAATTGAACAGCTCGGAGAAAGGACTTTTCCGGATGAGAAAGTGCGGTGAAAGCAAAGACGACATGCGGATTCTCCCGATTCTCTGCATGAAATATACCGAAGAGAAAACCTCAAGCTTTCCCCAAAAGGAAAGGACCCTTTAGGGTCCATTCTTGGAGGACGAGTTACTTTCACTTCAATAGTCGTTATTGTTCATTCTAACTTTTGAAATATCTTTGTCATTTAATAATAAAGAGATTGAAAAAGAAGAATCCGCAGTGAGAAGAAGATTTATAGGTGGTTTTCTTAATGTCAGTGGAACCTGCAGAGACCATTTTTGAATTCTTCATCTGATCTGAAATGATCACCTGAAGTTGGAAGTCACTGGAAGGTCCTGCAGACATGGGAAATGTACAGTGAAGGGCAGAGATGGAATGGTCAACTTTGCAGATGAAACCTGTTCTTGAGAAGCATTTGAGGGCATAACCACAATGGTCATGGTGGTCCTCAAGTTGCATAGTGCAATTGGACACTTCGATTTTATAGCAAAATGACATGAAGAGATTGAGCTACGTAATGAGCAATAAAATGCGGCATTAGACAATGCAGACATGCTTCACAGAGTTGGAAATGATGAAAGGGAGGAATAGAAGACAATGAGGGAAAGCTTGGGAGTGGGAGGAGTCGTGAATAAGCCGTAAAAAAGCGCCGGATATTCGTAAGATCCATTCTACAGATCGATTCTACGAATAAGAATTTCCACAGTGAAAGCTGAAGCTTTCCTCTGAAAGAAAAGACCTTGCAGAGCTAATACTTGTACACATGGAGGAGGAATTGGATGAAGTGAAGGTTCGGGTAAATTATAAGGAACAAGCAAGTCACTGCTGTGATTGTGATCTGTACTTGGAAGCCTTGGGGTGGACTTGTGTTTCAGTCCAACTGATGTCGACGATGAATGTCTTCTTTAAGTAGGCATGGGCCTTATTGATTCTACTTTGATGCCACGAACTTGGTATTACTACAGCGTTCAGAGTTCTTTAGGTGACTAGTTTTAGATTTTACATGAAAGTAGCTTTGTAACGGTGATCATGGACAATGACAAAACAATTCGGGATAGACTTTCAAATTCTCTTCGCAGAGATCTGTGGATGATTATCCATATTGGCACATGCAGCCTTCAGGGTCCACTTGTGCATTCTGTATTATATCAGCAATGATCATTTCAAGTCCCAAGTGAGGAGGTCTCGTTGGACTCGAAGACGAACGAAGGAATACAGTTTTACTTCAAGACACCCGTGACTGCGTGTGAAGAAGTTTAAAGTAACTGCGGAGAAGCGTTTCCAGAAGATAATAAAAAGCTTGAAATGGAGCAAAATGACCAAAGACAAGAAGAGGAGGAGTGCAACGATAATGCTTATTGATAATAAGGTTCCACAAAAGTAATTCTATGCGAAAGCTTCAAGCTAGGTGAAACGTTCAATTTCAGTCAATTGGCAAGCTCCAATTCGCTATTAACAGAAAATTCAAACAAGATACACTTGAATCTGATTTCTCTGAATGAAACACCAACCGAATATGGACTGTTCGTCGACATTATGAAACGCTTTGTGTTAAGAACTATAGGTTTATCATTGGGCAAATTGGTCTTATTAATAAGAATACTTGTTGCATGATATTTCGGAAGATTCCTTATTAAATGACTCACTTCGTGTAAGCGGAAATGAAGATGGACTCGAATAGTGAGCTCAATGCTTTGCCTAACTGACTCAGACATAATAGAATTAACAAAGAAGCGTAATTCACAAAATCAGGGAATTCTCAGGTAGCCCCGTGAGGTGTAAAGCTATTGTCTACAAATGAATGATTCACTCTGAAATGCTGCAAATCGAAATGAGATGAAGTCTCAACCTAAACTTTCATTTGACCTGAGACCTAGCTGACTCCCACTAACCCAAATGCATTCAAAGAACTTAAAAAGTTCAAAGTATGGTTGGTCATCAAACAAAACTTAACCGCAATTTCGTAACTTAAGATTAGTCTTAAAGTACATCGTCACATCCTGGGTAAGAATGTGCGGAGAAACCAGACAAGACTTTACCCCGATTCTCCAAATGAGAATTTCCACAGTGAAAGCGCCAGCTTTCCTTAAAGGGAAAGGAATCTGCAGTCTTGTCCATTCTTGCTACCTGTGACCTCTGCAGGGTCTGTAGATTCTATATCTGCAGTATTAAAGCGATTGCAGTAAAGAAGGAAGTTGAGGCGAAGAGATAAGGAAAAAGGTCAGTGCAGTGCATTTTCTTAAGGTGGACTTGATTTCAATCTAACTGATTTCAGCGAAGAATGTCTGGCGTGAAGGAATTGGCATGGTCTTGAATTCTTCTCATGTGTCGTGATTATTACATTACAGCTAAGTTGTCTCATAATTATGGAAGATTTGGGATGCTGGAGTTTCTCTCTGGTGGAAATTACCAATTTTCTTTCATCGGCATATTTGAGATTGAGCGTGAAACTGAGAATTCATTTGGGTATGATTCTAACGACCTCGTGAGTTTCGAATTCATTATCTGAGGGAAATTTAGTATCAATAAAGATGATTGAGTCTTTGCAGCCACTTGATGATTTGTGTAGAGTCATTAAGCTGAAGATTGAGTAATATCGCAAAGACCAATGAAAGCAGAAGAATTGATTTTCAGCGATTCCAATCAGCCCAATTCTGATCAGAATGTTCCTTGAGTGCGAAGAACCTTGTAAAGGGACTCTTGGAACATTTGATATCCCCGAAGTGGCCTTCCAGAATGATGATTCGTTATCTATTTTGGAATTCGATAATGATTCAATCATAAGGAAATTGGAGAAGAATGTCTGACGCCTCCAGAGTCCACTTTTACAATCTGTGAAACGTCTGAAATGACCAGATGAAGTTAGAAGTAAGTGGGAGAGGTACAGGAGTTAGAACCGAAAAGAGAAAGGCAGAGGTGCAGTGGTCAACTTTTGCAGATGAAAGCTGTACTAGAGAAGCATTTGATTTGTCCACGGTGGTCTGGAATTTGCAGAGTAAAACTGAACAATTAGATTTTTAAGCCAAATGATACGAGAATACGAGATCACAAAGTGCATGTACACTTCAGTATCAGTTAGTTGGATATGAACTGTATTGTATGGAGTGATTGAGAATTTCCGAGGGTTTGGAATAAGCTGCTCGGCGAAGGACTTTTCAAGGCAAGAAAGTGCGGAGAAAGCAAAGGAGTAGAAATTGGAATCCTCTCGATTCTCCAAATGAGAATTACCGAAGAGAAAAGCTCAAGCAGGGAAGGATCCCGCAAGGTCCATTCTTACTTGAAAGGACCTCTGCAATATTCAATGATGCCACTCTGCTGTATCTTAAGCGATTGGAAGAGAATAAGTTGTGAGAAAGATGCAGGAAAAAGGTCACTGAGTCACTGCAGTGATCGATGTCTGAAACTGGGGATTTTTTATTAATTTCTTTGTGTGAACTTGTAATTCATATGAATTTCGTGGTGGGTGAGGTCTTTACTGTTACTCCAATATCATGAAATTCATGGTGACAATGAATTTGAGTCAGTGCAATCATTTCGGTACAGGCTAAAATGAAGAATTAGGTCACACTCTTGGTGAAATTAAGGGAAGGTCGGATATGCACACATGGGGATGGAGAGAAGTTCCATTCATTTTAATAATCGAGTTGCTTTTCTTTCTGTATTCTGAACCACAATTACCAATCAATAATGGTGAGATTGAAGAATCTCCAGTGAAAAGCTGATTTATCGGAGGTATTCACAAGGTCCGTGGGCACCAACAGGGTCCACTTTCTGATGCCGCATACAATGTGAAATGACCCTGTGAAGTTGCAAGTCAGTGTGAGTACCTGCAGACTTGGGAAATGTGAACAGAAGGGCAGAGGGTGGATCGTCAACTTTGTAGATGAAATCTGAACGCTGCAGAACCATTTGAAGGCATATTTTGAAATGTTCATGGTTGTCCTCGAGTTGCAAAGTACAATTGAACACTTTTAGTGTACAGCAAAATGACTGAAAGAGGGTAAATTGAGTAATGAGCAATCAAACACGACATCGTGATATGAATACAGACTACTCACGCAAGGAAATGGTGAAAGTGAGGCATGAAGGTAATGACAGGAAGCCGGGGAGTGGGAGGAGCCATGAATCAACCGTTTTCATTTGCTAAATTTCATTATATTGTGTCTTTGGAAGGTGTGGCTTATTATAATTCGGAGGAAACGAGATGAAGCAGATAAAAGTGCAGAGATGATTGAAGGCGAATTTCGAATATCACAAATTGATCGTCATCTTTTGTGTATTATATTTCTTGACGCAACTCTCCCCAATTTATAGCATGTCTATCAATCATATTCGGCATTTAATTCCTGAGTCATCTTACTCGCATTGTTTGTGGAAGATGAAAGTGGGAATTCGGAGAAGTTGAATTGAACAACTCGGAGAAAGGACTTTTCCGGGTAAGAAAATGCGGGGAAAGCAGAGAAGAAATACGGATTCTCCCAATTCTCCGCATGAGAATTGCGGTAATAAAAAGACAAAGCTTTCCCTGGACAAATAAGGCCCTGCAGGGTCCATCCTTACTTGCAATGACCTCTGCAGAATCCATTGATACCACATGTGCAATGTGAAAGCGATTTGATGAGTTGGAGTTGTGGGGAAGATGTGAAGAAAAAGGTCAACGCAGTGATCAATGTCTCAAACTGATGATTTCATGGCAATTCCTTGGGCTGAGTCATATTTCAGTCCTGCTGATATAAATGATAAAATTCATGGTGGGTGTGGTCTTTACTGTTTCTCCGATGGCATGAAGGTCGTGGTCACATTCCAGTACAGTCACTGCAATGACTTCGGGAAAGGTTAAAATTAAGATTGAGGTCACACTCTTGCTAAAATTAAGTGAAGGTCAGAGTTGCATATATGAGAATGAAAGATGAATTTCATTCATTTGAATAATCGTTATTATTCATTCTTTATTTTGGAATACAATTATAATTCCGTTTCTTTCCTTCACACTCCGTTTAAGATCAGAAATGATCATCTCAAGTTGAAAGTCACTGGAGGGACCTCCAGACACAAAAAATGTAAAGAGAAAGAGATGGAGCGGTCAACTTTTCTTATGAAAGCTGAAGTAGAGAAGTATTTGAGGGCATGATAATAATGTTCAGGGTGGTCCTCAAGTTGCAGACTGCAATTGTCCTTTTTGATTTCATACCACTATGACTGAAAGAGATTGAACGGTTGAAGATCGTAACGATCAATTAAGTACGACATCTTAAAGCGCAGACAGATTTCACGGACTCGGAAATGATGAAAGAGAGGTGTGGGTATAATGAGAGAAAGTTTACGAGTGGGTGGAGTCAAGAATAAGCCGGTTTTATTATGCTCTTTGTGATAATATTGTTTCTTTAGAGGGTGCGGCTACTCCGAGTGGAATCAGATCATAAGTGTGTGGTGATTACTGAAGGAGAATCAAAAAAGCATTTGATATCATAATGACAATGTCCATGGTGGTCATTCTATTGCTGTGCACAATTGAACACTTTGATTGCAAAGCTCATTGACTTAACGAAGTTAAATTGGCGTATTGAGCGATTACATGCAACGTCATGAAATGCAGACAGTTGGAAATGCTGAAAGTGAGGCATGAAGAGGATAAGCGAAGGCTTGGGAGTGGGAGGAGTCATAAATAACCTCTTTAAACTATGGGTTATCATTCAAATTCATTATTTTGGGTCATGGAAGGATGTGGCTTATTTAAAATCGACGAGAATTTCTGGATTTCTTCGTGAGAAGTGAAGACTTTCACCGAGAGAGTTTTCACTGCGTCATTGACACCATTGACAAGCGAAGAACTTCCTCATATTATTATTATTATATTATTACTACTCATCGTGCATGATATTCAATTGGTACTTTATTATAAATTCTTTCAAATTCAGACCCAATCCGAGCAGAGTATTCAACTCGGACTGCATTTGTGTGGAATGATTGAGAGTTTCGGAGAATTTGAATTGAACTGCTCGGAGAAAGGACTTTTCCGGTAAAGAAAGTGCGGGGAAAGCAAAGGCGAAATACGGCTTTTCCCGATTCTCCGCATGAGAATTACCGAAGAGAAAACCTCAAGCTTTCCCAAAAAGGAAAGGACCCTTCAGAGTCCATTCTTACTTGGAATGACCTCTGCAGAGTCCAATGGTATCATGCGTTCAGTGTAGAAGCGATGGGATGATGAGAAGTTGTGGGGAAGATGTTAGGAAAAAGATAATTGCAGTGATCGATGTCTGCAAGGGATGTTCGAATGCTCTTTCTTCATGTCGACTTGTATTTCTCTCCTATTAATGCCAAGGTTGAATATCTTTGTGGGTATTTAGAGAGAAGGGCAGAGGTGGAGTGGTCAACTTTGCCAGATGAAAACTGTACCAAAGAAGCATTTGATATTAAAATAATAATGTCCACGGTGGTCATTCTATTGCTGTGTACGATTGAACACGTTGATTTCGAAGCCTATTGACTTAACGAGGTAAAATTGCCGTATTGAGCGATTGCATGCAGCTTCATGAAATGCAGACAACCTGCATAGTGTTGGAAATGATAAAAGGGAGGCGTGAAGTCAATGCGCAATGGGGGAAAGCTTGGGAGTGGGAGGAGTTGTGAATAACCTCTTTGAACTATGCATGATCATTCATATAAGTGAAGACTTTCACTTGGAGAGTTTTCTCTGCGTCATTGACCATTGGCAAGCGAAGATCTTCCTCGTATTATTATTATTATTACTCGTCATGCATACAACTGGAGAATAATGAAAGGGAGGATTGAAGACAATGAGGGAAAGCTTGGGAGTGGGAGGAGTCTTTAATAAACCGTTTTCATTACACGCTCATGATCATGATATTGTGTCTTTGGAGGCTGTGGCTTATCGTACTTCAAGTGGAATTAGATGAAGCGATGAAAGTGTGACTGAAGGAGAATCTTGAATGTTCAACTTAATTGTCATCATAATTGTCAATTGTATCTTTAGACACAGCTCTCCCCATTCTTGTACTTGTCCATAAATCATATTCAATATTTAATGCTGAGTCATCGTCGCATTGTTTACGTTTGGAGAGAGAGTTTCGGAGAATTTGAACTGAGCTGCCCGGAGAAAGCACTTTCCCGGGAAAGAAAGCGCGGGAAAGCAGAGGAGAAAGTACAATTCTCCCGATTCTCCGAATGAGAATTTCTGCAGTGAAAGCTTTAGCTTTCCCTAGAAAGATAGGACCCTGCAGGGTCCATTGTCGCCTGCAATGATCTCTGCAGTATCCAAAGATTTCATGTTTGCAGTATAGCAGCGATTGAATGCGGAGAAGTTGTGGGGAAGATTTGAGGAAAAAGATCACTGCACTGATCTAATATGCTTCTTTGGTACAGCTTTCATCTGGCAAAGTTGACCACTCCACCTCTGCCCTTCTCTTTACATACCCTGGTAGATATTCATCTCTGACATTAATGGGACTGAAATAAGCAAAAGCATTCGAACATCCCTTGCAGACATCGATCACTGCATGTCCAAGGTGGTCATTCTATTGCTGTAAACAATTGAACACTTTGATTTTCAAGCTCATTGAGTTAACGAAGTCAAATTGGCGTACTAAGCGATTGAATGCAACGTTATGATATGCAGACAACCTGCAGACAGTTGGAAACGATGAAATTGAGGCGGGAAGACAATGAAGGAAAGCGTGGGAGTGGGAGGAGTCATAAATAACCTCTTTTAACTATGCATGATCATTCACATTAATGATTTTGGGTCACTGGAGGGTGTGGTTTATTCACATTCGACGAGAACTGCGAGGAATTAATGTGAGAAGTGAAGGCTTTCGTTGGGAGAATTTTCTTCACCCCCTCATTCATTGGCATACGACGATTTGTGGTAATAATAATAATGTCCATGGTAGTCCTCAAGTTGCAGAGTACAATTGGACACTTGGACTATAAAGCAGAATGGCCAAAAGAAGGTGAACGGTTGAACTACGTAACGATCAATGAATTACTACGTATTAAAATGCAGACTGATTTTACAGAGTTGGAAATGATGAAAGAGTAGTGTGAATGTAATGAGAGAAAGTTTGGGAGTTGGTGCATTCGTGAACAAGCCGGTTTTACTATGCTCCTTTTCATAATATTTTGTCTTTGGGGGGAGTGGCTATTCCGAGTCGAATGAGATGGAGATAAAAGTGTGGCGATGAATGAAGGGTAATATTGAATGTCATTAATTTATAATCGAGGCGAATTGTATCTTCCAACACAAGTCTTCCCACTCTAAAGCTTGTCCGTAAATCATTACAAATTACAGGTCGTTTAAAAACGATTAATTAATTATCAATTACCTCTACAGACCGTGGGAAAGTTTTAAGATTGAAGTAATGTGTCTCATCGTCAGTCGGCTTGTCTTAAATAACCCAGCATTCACATTCACAGCCTGGGTGGTCTGCCTCGGACAGACTAGTAGTCGCCTTTCAAGGCCGCTCCACACAAACATACACCACACACGTAGAAGTCTCACTTTGCCTCATCACAGTCACTCTCATGCAAAACTGAACTTTCACTTTCGCATGTATTGTATTAAAATATCAAGCATGAGTAACATGACGCAGTGTTTTTAGACTCCGCGTCCCTTGTAGCGTTATTGCAGCGTTTGTTCACAATTTCACAACAGAATAGCTGAATGATTCAGTATAGTGCAGGAGAGGGGAGATTGCAGATTCGTGGGAAAAATTACTTCAAGAGCTAAACGGAGATTTTATATGAGCTTCTTTAGTCTTATCAGTGTTTGAGACTTAGCACAAAATTGCCGTTGCTCCTACGGGGGCTTGGACATCCCATTTATGGAATGACATGACCTTCTTTACTATCTTTACAACGAATCCAATCTGCCTGCGTAATGAAGTCACATCTGGAATTAGTGTCTAATGTTCCAGAGGGTAATTTCGCTAAAATACAGGAACACCAGTATAGTACAATTTACGAGAAATTGCACGTATTGCCACCAGGAAGGAATCGACGAAATGCGTCTCAAGTCGGTTGCACATGGGCGGAGCATCCACAGACTGGACTGGCAGGCTCGGACGGATTAGTCGCCTCTGAATACACTAGCACGTTGCACATGCATAATCCCATTAATCGCACTCGACCGTACACAAGGTACATGCATCAGGCACGCGTCACTTCGTCTCACCACCACTCGCAGTCTTATTTTGATTTCCGTATCCTTTGTTACATACATAGGTTAGCTGCGTTTTGTAATTAGTTTTCCTAATTTTAATTCTTAATTGAACAGTTCAATTCTGATGTACACGTTGTAACATGTAGTAGGATAGGCCTAGCAGAGCCTCACGATAGTTCCCCTTGAGCCATGGCAAACGACAGTGGGATTAGTAGTATGAAGCATCATCTAGAAATGATTAGCTCAGTTGGTAGAGCATCTGTCCGGTTTACAGAAGGGCCTGAGATCGTTCCTCAGATCATTCGCTTTATTTTTGGTGTTTCATAGACTTTGATTTACTCACTTCGTTACAACGTTATATATACACTTACACTTCACGTTAACTGATATTAATTTAACACAGGGCAGGTAAAAATAGTTTTGGGCTACCTGCGAAATTTCAGTTAATTCTAGGAGCAAATTTCCGATTTCGGTGAAGTGATTACTCTCATCATGTCACAGGCACGCACTCCCCTTTACAGTTATACAATTTCTCCGAGCGTTCTCCAGTGCTATTAAAGCAGACTGTAGATTCGTGGACAAAATAAATTCCTTTTCAGTGAAACCTCGGTTTATATGTTCATATTACTCGGACTAGTCCGTCGCGTGGCAGTGACTAACCTAACCTTTCAATACAAAATAGTCAGAAGCGGACAGTGTCACTTACTACGTCTCAGGTTACAAAACTTCTGATTACAAAATAAAGAAGAACATAAGTGAAACTGCTTTTCATAAAGAAAGTAATTTGTTCCCTAATGCTGCTCCTCAGTCACTAGAAACATTGATGTTTCCTTTGCCTTTCCATGTAAATGTAAATCGCGTCATTCATAGTGAAGTGGAAAAACTGCAAGAGTCTCATGTGATTCATGTGGGAAGGTCTAATTGTAAGGAATTCCTTCTAATTGCCAGAGCCGTCTCTGCTCTTTTATAAAACCCTTGAAGATCATTTTAAGATAATGAGCCTTCTTCGGTAAGTTCTGGGGAGGGAGCCGAGGAGGCAGAAGATGTTCTTGACCTCTTGACCTCAACGGTAACCAAAATGTCGTGGTTGGATTTTGTAGAGCATCCACAGCATAGTGATGATGATGTCCACTACTTAACTGGTTTCGAAAGCGATGCCCAAGATGAAGAAGGCGGATGGAGCCAAAAATACCGTGGGAAAGTTTGCAAATGAACATGCCAAGTCAATCACAATGCTGAATAGACGACTAGACGAGAATTACATTTACCATATTTAATCGAATGTCAATGAATGAATAGTTGATCTAGAATTCTTGATTTAAATTTCACCTCTGGAAATAGATTCTGCCTTAATTGCATTTCAAGTGAGTTTTTATTATGACGGAGTCAGAATTATTGCTCGGGAGTTTTAAAACGAGAGTGATTCGAAGTTACAATTTCTCATGTCTCAACTTATGAGGTTAATTGATTAATACTAATCACTGTTATCACACATGAATGTCACAGAGCAATAAGAAGTATATGAACAATACCATTTTTTATTGCTTAATAGTGTATAAGTGTACTACAGCGAGTTCAATAGCATAAGATAGGAGCATAAATGCGTCTCAAGTCGGCTTGACCTAAAGAGCCGAGCATTCACAACCTACCTGGGTGGGCTGCTTCGGACAGGCTAGTCGCCTTTAAGTCTACTCCTCTCCACAG
>Ga0194135_10002513_pt1 | contig 11159 bp, 9 predicted proteins | sample LitLau_LLRF_2013_FD_134024 | JGI IMG/M metagenome (GOLD analysis project Ga0194135, IMG submission 134024) | Freshwater sediment microbial communities in response to fracking from North America - Little Laurel Run_MetaG_LLRF_2013 (version 2) | ecosystem: Environmental > Aquatic > Freshwater >... | reverse complement strand
GCAATAGTTACATATCCAAAAGCAACATTTTTAATTTCATTACACATTAGTCGATAATTTTCTTTTGGCGAAAAACTACTATTAAAATTTAAAGCGGCTCGCATTCCTTGAGCAATATTTTTAGCTGGTAAAACATAAACTTTTGATTTTTTTTCTAATTTTGCTGCTTGCTCTGCTGTTAAACATAAATTACTATCATTTGGTAAAATAAAAACATTTTTAGCATCAACACTTTCAATTGCTTTGATAAAATCATCAGTAGCAGGATTATTACGGGTTGAATAAACAATAATCGCGTCAACATTTAATTCTGTTTTAAAAAATTCTTCAAGTCCTTTACCATTAACCACAGCAATTAAGGCAAATTTATGATTTAGTTTACGAATTGGTCTAATAGTTTGAAGATGCGTTTTTGCTTGTTCTGTCATATTTTCAATTTTTATTTTTAAAAATTCACCAAATTTTTGGCAATAATCTAAAATTTGACCAGGTTTTAAAGTATGAAGATGAATTTTAATTAAATTTTGATCATCGACAACAACAATTGATTGACCATCCATTGCTTCTAAATCTTTTCTGGTTTTATTTAAATTAAAATCTAATTTATTAATTTTATTTAATTTAATAATTAATTCTGTACAATAACCAAAATCTTCTTGCGACATTGCCATTTTTAATGGTGAATCATCTTGTGTTAGTTTTTTTTTCAAACCAATTGCTTTATTATTTTTTAAAGCGTAAACCATTCCTTCAATAATATAGACTAAACCAGCACCACCTGAATCGACAACACCAACTTTTTTTAAAATTGGTAATAAATCAGGTGTTTTTTTTAAGGAGTCACTCATTCCTTCTAGTAGTTTTTTAAAAATAACAAGGGCATCATTTTCGGTTTGACAAGTTGTATTAATAAAATTGGCACCGTCTTTAATAACTGTTAAAATCGTTCCTTCAACTGGTTTCATAACAGCACGATAAGCATATTCTTGAGCACTTTTTCAAGCTTTTAATAAATCAAGCGGTTCAATTATAGTGTCTTTGTAATTTTTTTCTTTATTAATTAAAACTTGCAAAAAACCACGAAAAATTTGCGATAAAATAACACCTGAATTACCACGAGCACCCATAATCAAACCACGCGAGAAAGTCATAGCAAAATCTTTTAAACTTTCATAATTTTTACCATTTAATTCTTTAATGCCATTCATCATTGTTAAATTCATATTAGTTCCAGTATCACCATCAGGAACTGGGAAAACGTTTAATTTATCAACTTCAAAGTGATGGTTATAAAGATTATTTGCTCCACTAATAAACATAAGATTTAAAATTTTAATATCTATTTTTTTCATTTACAGCCACCTATTATTTTATTCTTCAATTAAATCACAAACATTAATATTTACTTCAACTTGGTCTTGATAATTACTAATTTTTTCAATTGTATACTTAGCACGCATTTGTGCTTGCTTCATGACAACTCAAATATTAACACTAAAAAAACAAATAATGTTAATATTTATAATTAACCCTATGTCGGTTTTATTTATTTCAATCTCAGGAATTTTAGTTTCTGCTGAAGAATAAATTGCAGCAATTCCTGGGACAGACAAAATATTTTGAAAAAGGACTTCTTTCATTGTTGTTATAAGATCTTTTTTATCTTCCACATCTTTCACCCCTTAAAATTGAGTTTAAAATTTAATTTATCGGTTTTAAAGTCAGTTATATTATATCGAATCTAGAAACCCATAACAATAATTAATATTTAGTTATCAAAAATGAATAGCTAACGAAATTATGATTTTAAGATTAAATAATGATAAAATGATTTTAAGATTATCCTTGATTCATAATCTTAAAATTGTAATTAATTGTAAGTTTAGTAAAACATTTAGTTTTTTCACACCATTATGAATTTAAAACTCAACAAAAGACACTAAATAAAAGAGGAAAATAATGAAAAATATTAGTGGTTGAATTGGCGTTGGTTTAGTTTTTATATCTTTAATAATGCAACTATATTTAATGATAGTTAACAAGCAAAACAATAAAATTAGTCAATTTTATTTTCTATTTTTTATTCAAACTATCATAATTTTTGCTGCAATATTTTGAATAATTTATGCTTTTAAAGGTAATCAAATTTATTGACAAACTGGTATTTCAAATATAATTATCGAAATTTTTACAATTTTATTTTTTATTATTAATATTAAAAATAAGATAAAATCAAAAATTTTAATACAACAAAAGAAGAGTCAATAATATGAAAAAATTAATAAATATGCTTGCAATTACACCGCTTGCAAGCAGCAAGTATCTTTAAAATAAGCAAATAAACTTGTTTAATCAGAATTTAATTCAACCATAGGAATTTAAAGAAATTATTTTTTTATATCAATTTTACTTTTATAATTATTTTATTCATGCGAAAATACTAGTGCATTAATTAATTAAAAGATTGGAGCATAAATTATGCAATTTATTATTCATGGCAAAAATATTGAAATAACACCAACAATTAAAAATGCGATTGAAAAAAGTTTAGAACGAATTAAGAAATATAAACGCTATATTAAAGAAGATACAATTGCAAAGATTGATATTGAAAACTATCCTGAAAATAAATTTAAAATTTCAGTTCATATCCAATTAATAAATCATAATCACTTACAATGTATCATTGAAAATCATGACTTATACATTGCTATTAAAAACATTCTTAATCCTTTAGAAAAACAATTACGACGTTTAAAGACCATTAATGATCCTAAGGGTAATGATAGTATTAGTGAAATTATTAGTCAAAACGAAGATAAAGCAAATGCTGATGATGCTGTTATTATTGATATATCTGAAAATGAAGAAACAGAAGATATTGATAACTAAGTAATCTAAAATATAACTTAAAATTGGTTTATTTAATAATTATTAGATAAACCAATTTTAATATTATTTAAAGATTATGATTGTGGTTTAACATTAATACTATCATTATCTTTCAGATTAATTTTTTTTGTTACCTTATTTATTACTTTTTTATTAGATGGTGTTTTTTCATTAAAAAGTTCACCTAAAGTTGTAAAAGTTCCAGCAATGGTTGCTAAATGAGAGGGAATAATAATTTTTGTAGCAGATCCATCAGCTACTTTTTCCATTGTTTCTAAACTCCTTAAAGTTAATACTTCTTTACATGGTTTTGATTTATTTAAAATATCAATTGATGAAGCCAAGGCTTTTTGTTGTACTAATAAAGCTTGTGCTTTTCCTTCAGCACTTAAAATTCTGGCTGCTTTATCTCCTTCGGCTGTTAAAATAGCAGCTGCCTTTTCACCTTCAGCTGTTAAAATAGCAGCTCTTTTTTCTCGCTCAGCTCGCATTTGTTTTTCCATTGAGTCTTTAACTTCGCGTGGTGGTTGAATATTTTTAACTTCAACTCTTACTACTTTAATTCCTCATGAACTGGTTGCTTCATCTAAAGTAATTTGTAAGCGACCATTAATTTCATCTCGCGAAGTTAAAGTTTTATCTAACTCTAAATCACCGATGACATTTCTTAAAGTTGTGGCTGTTAAATTTTCAATGGCAACAATTGGCTGTTCGACACCATAAGAATATAACTTAGTATCTGTTATTTGAAAAAATAAGACAGTATCGATTCCCATTGTGACATTATCTTTAGTAATAACTGTTTGGGGATCAAAATTAGCTACTTGTTCTTTTAAAGAAATTCTTTTGGCAATGCGATCAACGATGGGAATACGGAAATGAATCCCTGAATTTCATGTTGTATGGTATTTGCCAATTCTTTCTATTACAAAAGCATTTGATTGGGGTACAATTTTAATTCCCGTTCCAATCAAAGTGATAACTAAAACACTAATAATTGTTGCAAGAACAATTGTAATAATGATACTTGTTGTCATAATATATTAACTTCCTTTCTATTTTGTTATTTTGGCAATTACTAATTTTACACCAATAATTTCAGCAACCAAAACGGCTTCATCTTTTTTAAAACTTTCATTATTGTTATTAATTACTGTTCAAGTTTTACCATCTAATTTTGCTAAACCAGTATTTTTATTATGAGCTTCATAGTCATCAAGCATAATGGCCTTTTGATTAATTAAAGCATCAATATTAGTTTTTAATGATGGTTTAATTTTTAAATACTTTCGTAATAACGGATAACCAATTGCTAAAGAAACACTTGTTGTTATTAAAAAACTAACAATTTGTCAATATCAAATAACATCAAAAGCACCAACAATTAACGCAACAATACTACCTGCTGCAAATCAAATAGTAATTAAATTAGTTGTTGATAATTCAATGGCAATACAAGCAATCGCCAATATGCCTCATATAATAATTAGCAATATTGCTTCAAGATTCATTTTATTAAAATACTCTTTTCCTTGTTTTTTAAAATATTATACTTATAAATAATTGTAACATAATTATTAATTCTTTTATACTTGTTATTTGAATAAAAGTACATAAAGTTTTTATTGTTGCACTTATAGTATGAAATTATTTAGTTTAAATTATTGATACCCATTTATAGTAAAAATAGAATACTAAAAAGAGATAATTCTTTTATAAATCCTTGCTGTTATTGGTGTTTTAAATTAAGTAGATGATATTAATAAATAGTATTTTAATTAAATTGTAAAAATTGTTTTTAGCAAAAAATTACAAAAACCGCATTTTCAAGTTTTGACCAACAACAACTTTATTTACTCATTTCTATTTGATTTTTAAAAATCAAAGTGTTATTTTAGCTATTTATTTTTGTGATAAAACTTTAAAAATTAGCAATATTAATTTCATCTAATGGAATATTAGGATCATTTTCGGAAATAATCGTTTTTGTTGGCAATACTGTTTCAGGATAAGCTTTATTCATTAAGCTTGCTAGGTTTCGAGCTCATTTACCACGATAGTAAATCATTCAGGTAATAACCATTTTAATAATATCGGCAATTCGCATAATAGCATAGATATAAATAATATCTAAGGGATTATATTTAATTTGGAAATATAAAACTAATACTGTAAAAAGTCATGTAAAACAACTATCAGTTAATAAGACGGTAAGGCCAAGTCCACCAGCCCGAAAAATATAAATACAAGTATATAATATCGTATATGCACTAAAAACCATGGCATCAACTCGCATCATTCAAGTAGCAATCCTTAATGCTTCATTAGTGGCACTAAATAATAATGATGGTAAAAAATATGAAGATAACAGCAATAAACTCGAAAAAAAGATTGACACAATAAATCCCAGTCGCATTAAATGTTTAGCATTATATTTGGCACCAGCAATATCATCTGCTCCTAAACAATTAGCAATTAAAACTGAACTAGCAATGCCAAATCCAATATATAAAGTATAAAACATCGTGTTAATTGTAGCAGCAATAGCTGCACCACTTAAAGCATCAAAACTTCATTGTGAAATTAACCGAATAATCATTGTTGCAGCAACCGCAAATAATAAATCATTTAACATTAATGGTCAGGCTTTGGTAATAATTTTTTTAAATAAATCACCTCTAATTTTAAATAATTTTAAAACTTTAGGTTGAAATTCATACTTTTTCCACATCACAAAACTAATAATTAACCCAAATTGAACTATTCGGGCAACTAATGTTGAAACAGCTGAACCAGGGGCACCCATGCCTTGAAGACCAATTGTTGGAATTCCATTAATTAATAAAAAATTTAAAGCAAAATTAATTAATACTGATATGAAAGTTAAAAGTAAGGGAATATAGCCCCTTCTGGTTTCACGAAAAGCTGAAACAAAAGCAAAATTAATTCCTAGCAAAGGATAAGAAAAGACAATTCATTCATTATAGTTTACCCCTTGGGTGGTTGCTAATTGTGCAGAACGAAATTCAAAATAACGTAAAATGATTGGCACAACTTGATTTTCTTTGCCAGAAAGATTATTACTAACAAAATCAGTAATAGACTCAGATGGAATATTGTTGTAATCTAAAATATCTTTTAATTTTTCAATTTGACCTTGATTTAAACCATTTTGAACACATATTTCATTAAACTTATCTAAAGCGCTTGCAGGATTAGTGGTATAAGAAATTAATTGTGAACCAATCGTATAAGCTAAAATAATGACTAATGTGCCAATCAAAAAACCAAAAATAATTTTCATACGCACAGTTTGTCGTAAAGAATTATACCGTCCAGCTCCAAAAAATTGAGCCCCAAAAATGCCAACAGCATTAATAAAACCACTCATAATTGCAAAAATAATGACAAAAATTTGATTAGAAGCAGTTACCCCAGAAACAGCAATTTGACCAGCTGTATAATGAAGCTGATAAAAATGTTGTAATCCATTTTGATTTCATCAATCTCAATTATCTCATTTACCTAATGCTGTTAAAACATCTTTAATTCGTTGGTTCATTGGACCTAAATCACTAATAAAGCGATCATGAAGTTGTCCCACCATAATATTATCTAATAAATTCATGGAAGCTGATAAGATTTGTTGTAAGACAGCGGGAACAATAACCATTAATGCTAATAGATATCATTTTTTTGTGGCAAAAAAAGTGCTTACTTTATGTTTTTTTGCACGATTATAAATAACAAAATTAAAGTACTTCATAGCCTTTCTACTATCTCCCCTACTTCTTTTTAAACTTATTTTAGTTAAAAAGTTAATTAAGTAATATGCTGCTGATCCAATAATTAAAATTAATAATTATTTTAATTTTACATGATTTAAGTAATGAGAAAAGCAATTAAATAATTAATTTATGCTTTTGTTCTTAAAGCAAGAATTTCTAATATGCAATTTTTTAATTTCGAATGAGAGTTTATTATTTCTTGAATTTTAACCATCAAAAAATGGCATTCAAAATTGAAGAATAATACAACTGCTCAATTGAGCAGTTGTAATTAATTTATCATGTTTTTATTTATTTTTATGGTTATTTATGGCTTTTTTCTTTTAGTAAGTTAATAATTCTTTTATCACTTATCATTTGTGAATTAGTAAGATTTGGATTAGCATCATTTTCGAGTAATAGTTTTACAATTTTTAAATAACCATTCGAAGCTGCCATAAATAATGGTGTTTGACTGTGATTATCTTGAATATTTATTTTTGCTTTGTTTTGAATTAACAATTTTACAATTTCTATTTGACCATTCTTAGCAACATCACTTTCACAAGCTAAATGCAATGGTGTTCAACCATGATGATCAATAATATTAATATCAGCACCATATTGAAGCAGAATTGTTGCTATTTCATAATAACCATAAAAAGCTGCCATATGTAAGGCGGTTCAACCACGTTCATTATTAGATTCATTAATTGTTTGTTGTGCTCCTTTTTGTAAAAGTAATTCAACTATTTCGTAATAGTTTCTTTCAACAGCTATTAATAATGGCGTAAATTGATAATTATCTTTAATATTAACATCAGCTTGGTTATTGATTAATAGTTTAGCGGTTGCTATTGCCAATTCACAATTATCATTGTCAATTGCTGCATGTAATGGTGTGAAACCAAAATTATTTTTTATATTTAAATTGGGTTTATGTTGAATTATTAATTTTATCATATTAAAATCATTTGCCTTAATTGCTCAATATAAAATTGTTCAACCATTTTCATCAACGTTATTAATATCAACTCCATTAGCAATTAATAATGATACTTTTACTTGATCATTATTTCTAACGGCAGTAAAAATTTTTTCTGTTTCATTCATGTTAGTTATCCTTGCTATTTAATGTTTTACTTTTGCTTTGAAATGAAGCAATGAATGTAGTTATCGAGATTTATTAATAGGTTTTTTAAATTTTGGAAAAAACTTACTAATAATTGTTGTTTCGTTTTTTGAATTAAAATTCTCATATTTCATCACTTGTTCTCTTTTTAAACTTGAGAAGTTTACTCTTAAATATATTAGCAAAAAATTAAATATTGACAATATGTTTTCCATTTATATTAAAGAAATAAGGCTTTGATTTACCCTAAAAGTAAATGGTACATTAAACTTTTTTTCTCGTTTAATTATTTTGAAATTCTTAATCTTATGGTTGATTTTGTTAGAAGTTTAAGGGCCCAGTTAACTAAATAAAAGTTAATTAAAAATAAGAAACCAATATCATTGATTGATATTGGTTTTGATAGTTAATGATTTAAAATAAACGCTTGATTAAGCAAAATCACGACGATTAAAGACAAATCAAGAAACTCCCAATAATCCGATGCCAAGCATTGTATAAACACTTACTAAAGCAGCAAAGTTAAGTATTTTCTTTTTTTGTTGTGAATCTAAATTAACTTTATATGTATCATCAGTAATTTTTTGATATGGAACTAAATAAGGATCATTGTTAAGCGTATAGTCCATTGCACTACTGAATGCTGGATTACTATTGTTTGAAATACCAATTCAAATATAATATAGTTGATAAAAAACATTAAATGAGCGCAGCATTTGTTTTTTAGAAAGGATAGATTGAGTATTATTGTATTCAGTTTCTGAAATTGGATAATTCAAAACAGTAAGATATGTCACATTATATTCTACTGTTGTATAATGAAATTCTTTTCATAGTGGAGAAGGAATAATTTCTTGACCTGTCATTAATTCTTCATAACTTTGGGTTTGAAATTGACGAAAAAGGTTTGAAACATTAACAATATGGGATGCTAAAACTTTATCAACATTTACAATTGGATGTGAACCATCAATTACCCCTTTAAGGGCTTCTTGTTCTTTAACAGCATCAAAATATTGATGAGTATGATATTCTGAACCTTTCCCAAATGAAACATAAACATAATTCATTAATTTATTAATTTCCTCATTTATATCTTGAGGATTATTCTTAATATATGAATCCTTCACTCAATCAAGTTCTGGTTTATTTAGAGTTGTTTTTAATTTCTGATAAATGATAAAAGCTTGAGAAGTTTGAAAATATTGACTAGGAAATGTTGTAATAAATGTATCAACAGTTGACCCTAAAATGGGACTAACAGCCGCCATTCCAATCATGGTTGCAATAAAGGCTATTGAATTTAAAACTAAAGAAAGTAGTAAAGCAATTGAAGAAATAATTAAATCAAATAATAACGCTGTTCCAAATAATAATCACATATAAGGGAAAACTTCCTTAAAATTACTTGCTAAAAAGGCCACTGGGGTGGTACTAATAAAAATTGTTAAAAAACAATACATCACTAAAATTGCTTGAAATGATAATCATTTTTCTGCTCAAATTCTGCTACGACTAATTGGCTTTGAAACTAGAATTAATAATGTGCCATCATTAATCTCACTGCGGAAAATTTGGGTTGCTTTAATGGCTATAAAAATAACAAGACATAGTGCTAAAAAATAAAAACTGATAATTTTGAAAGCATTTATACTTAAATAATTTTGAGACATTTCTGTTGTTACTAATAAAGGTGTCATTAAAAAAATAATTGATATCATTAATGTAATTCACGTTGAAGGAGAAACCAACATTTTTTTAAATGTGTAACGAAAAATTGGCATTATGCTTTCTCCTTTTCTTTGGTATTAGTTTTAGGTTGCTTTATTTTAGAATCCATTACCAGTCGTTCATACATCGTTTGTAAATCAACTGTATATGGTTTCAATAAGGTAATAATGATTTTTGCTTTTAAAGTTACTGTTAAAATTTTAGCAATTTCTGGTTCGGTTTTAATATGAACCAATAATGATTGTTCATGAGTTTCGACTTCAAATTTATGTTCTTGTAAAAGTTGCATTAATTGCTGATTATTAGCGCTACTAATTTCATACATGGTATCACTTTTATTTACTGCTCCACTATAAACAACTTTACTATAATTTAAAACTGTTACTGAATTTGCTAAAGTTTGTAATTCAGTTAAAATATGAGAAGAAATAAAAACCGTTTTTCCTTGATCACGTAATTTTCTTAAATCATTAAATAATTCTGTTCTAGCAGTGGGATCTAAGTTAGCAGCTGGTTCATCTAAAATTAAAACATCAGGATTGTTTAATAATGATTGTGCTAATAAAACTTTTTTCTTCATACCTGATGAATAAGCATTAGGATTACGTTTTTTAAATTTTCATAAATTTAGTTCTTTTAAAATAATTTCGGCTTTTGCTTTAGCTGTTTTATGGTTTAAACCACTAATTTGCGCCATTGAAACTAAATAATCATAAGTTGTAATTCTGGTCGGAAAGCGGGCAGCTTCTGGAATGTAACCAACATGTTTTTTGGCTGCAACTGTTCATGAACGTTGATCATGAATTAATAAATCACCTTTAGTTTCAATTAAAGCACTAATCAAACATTTAATGGTTGTGGTTTTGCCTGAACCATTAGGTCCAATAAAACCATGGATTTCTCCCTTTGCTACTTTAATTGTTGCATTATCAACTGCTTTAAATTTTTTAAACTGTTTGGTAAAATCACGAATTAAAATAGCAAAATTAGTATCTTCGGTATTAATTACGGGTGCACTATTATGCTTTTGAAATCAATTTTTAATTGATCATTTATTAGATGTCAATTGGCTATTTTGTTTTTTAATAGCTGTTTCAATTGCCATAAATTTTTTTCTCCTTTTCACTTTTAATTTTGATATTAAATAGATTATATTATACTTTAATCTAAAATTTGATTTTAATTAGTATTATTCTAATAATTTCTTACTTAATAAAAAAATAAACACTTGTGGTTTATTTAAAGTATTTATTATTTAAAATGGTGGGACTAGGCGGACTTGAACCGTCGACCTCACGCTTATCAAGCGTGCGCTCTAACCAGCTGAGCTATAGTCCCAAAAGCATAACACAAACATTATAATATATCTTTAATAACTAATGCAAGAAGTTTAAAGATATTTTCTTAATTAATTGTCGTTATCATGATTATGATAGCAAAATTATTTTAAATAGGCCAATAAAAGTTTTTCGATTTAAAAATTATTATCGTTTTTTTATTTAAAATAAGTTTTTCGGAATTTTACACTTAATGGGTAACATTTATTTCTTTAAAAATAGTTTAATTAGTACAGTTTTAAATGTAGATTCTTCTTTACGGTGATTATATTTAAAACAAAATTCATTTAAATAGGACTG
>Ga0194135_10002512_pt1 | contig 11161 bp, 14 predicted proteins | sample LitLau_LLRF_2013_FD_134024 | JGI IMG/M metagenome (GOLD analysis project Ga0194135, IMG submission 134024) | Freshwater sediment microbial communities in response to fracking from North America - Little Laurel Run_MetaG_LLRF_2013 (version 2) | ecosystem: Environmental > Aquatic > Freshwater >... | reverse complement strand
GCATCGACAATGATTGTCCCACCGTTATCGGCACTCGTTGTATCAGTTGTTTTGATAAAATAATTTCCTTGAAACGGCGGCTGCTGTAGTGCAGTTAGATTGCTTCCGTAATACGAAGTCACAGAACAAGTTTTTACTACTGCTGCTGTTTGATTATTTAAACGCAAAGCCGCAATAGAGTCAAAAACTGTGCCCAACATTTGATTATTTATTGCTACGCCGTTGGTATTAAAAACTGTCATACATTTACTCCCGCTGAGTTAACCCACAAAATAGATGGTGAAATCTGAGAACAAAAAATCGGCTGCCCAATCGTCGTGTCAAAATATGGTTGATATAGTTGGACTGCGGGAAGCGTTATTGCAGTCGGTCTTTGTGCAGTCGTTCCGCCCTGATACGTAATCATTGAAATCTGCTGCTGAACTGTCAGAATTTCATTCTGCAACGTTGAAAAGTTGCTGTCCATCTGATTATATGAAAGTGGCGTAGTTTGTTGAGAACGAAGGTAAATTGTTGCCATTTTATTTTCCAATTGAAATGTAAGTGCCCTGCAATGTGCGTGTTACTCCTGAAAGATTTGCATATGCTAGTGCCGCTTGGTTTGTATTCCATGATGCAGGATCGCAGCCAATAGAACATGCACCTTGCGGCGTGACAAAATTTGATACAACAGAATAACAAGCGGTAGTATAAGGAATCGGGAAATTAAAAACAGCATAATTAGTGGCACCATTTCCAACTACACTGGATGGGGCAATCCCCCATTGAATAGTTAAGCCCCCCATAAAACTCGGCAATCTTATATAACCATTTTGACCGAGTTGAATTGCAAAACCGGCGTAAAAAAATATTGAGTTCATTGCTCCGCGAACCCAGCCGGTACTTGCCGGCGTAACTCCGCTGCTTGTAAATCCAGGGTCATTAATTGTTGTTGCTGGTTGAGTTTTCCCTACGACCCAATTTGTACTCGCAGGATTATTTGTATTATTAGTATATGATGGATCAGTGCTTGAGTTAACTGTTGAAAGCAGAACTACATCAGACCATCCTGCGCCACCTGTATCAGGGTTTGTAGTATTTGCATCTACAATAGATTGCCACAATCCAAAGCCCTGAGATTTTAAAAGTAATGCCCCTTTGGGATACCCGCCGACTTGCGTTGCAAAAGCTGCATCATAAGGGAATATACCACCAGCAGATTGCCAGTTTGATAGTTGCGTAATCGCGTTTAAAATTCCATTAAAATCAGCTCCGTAAGGAGGAAGACCTCCAGATGGAACCGGGACCATTGTATTTTTCGGAAATCCACTCTCGTATGATGCGTTATTGCTGTTTGGCGCTCCTGACGCAGTTAATGGAATATTATTTTTTATTCCAGATGCTGCAAAAATAGCAGCAATTTTTGCGGGTAATGATCCTAAATTCATAATGTTATCACCTGATAATTTATCTGTGTTCCCGATGGTCTAGGAAATACTCCAGAATTTAATAAAATAGCCAATTGTAAATCCGTTGGTTGAAAATTGAAAATTACAGTCATAACCATATCTCCGCCATCTGAAAGATATGCTGCTTGGAAATAATCATTATCTAATGCGTATCCATCAACGTAATATCCTGTTGCTGAGTACAGCGCGCTATAAGTTACAAACAAATATCTTAAAAAAGTATTGATTGATTGCGTACTTAAATTTGAAATGTTTGCGAATGCTTTTGCTAGAATTAATTGTCTATATTGAGCGTCACCAAGAACGTAACTTGTTGTTACGTTTGTTCCGCTATAAAATGGCGCTGTGTTAAAAGGCGTAGGGTTTTGGTTTCCTGCCGTTGAACTGTATGCTTCATCAAAACCTAAATATTGCTGTGTATTATTCACTTGTAAATTGCGCGACACACCAACAATTTGACCCCATGCATCAAGTCCCACACCAACAGCGGTATTAACGTTAAAAACGTTTTGATAAAAATTATATAAATCAGTGCTGGGATCAAGTGCATAATTAAATGAACTAATCAGCCCATTAATTGTCGGGCTGCTTGCATACTGACTAAGTATTGTTTGCTGATAATTATTCATACTAAATTCACCGTAATTTGTGCGTTTGAAGTGACTGGCAATTGATCTACGCCAAATTGTAATTGTAATCCAGTGGGATTAGCAGCAGTACCCAAAAAAACGGACAAAACTTCTACACTAGAATTTGTAGCAGTAATATTCGCATAGTATCGCCCCGCGAATGTCGTTTGACCAATTGACGCCTTTACTCCACCATCATTTCCATAAAATGAATTAATTACAGCCGTTTGAATAAGTTGAACAATATTCGCCGGCAGTGTTGAAATATTTTTTATATTTACTATGAAATAAGTCGGTGTTGATGTTGGCACTAACCACGTCACAGTATAGGCAGGATATGGAACATCATAATTTGTGTCATATACTGTGAACGATTGTATTCCAGCTCCACCAGCCGCAGGATACGGACTGCCTTGTCCTTTATTTTTCCATATAGCATATGCGATATCAGACGAAGATCCGCCGGCAACAGATACCAGCGTTGCATGTGCCGCCAGGGGATAATTTGTTGAGCCAACTGTCACTGCTGAATTAGTAGGATTATCTATCGTATATGCCCCGATAACACCAGCCACAGCTAACACATTTCCTTGTATTGACGTATTAGAATTGACGGCGTTTTTTGCTACAGATTGTTGTCGTCTATATTCAAATGCCGTTCGTGATTCCACTAAATTACCCAATGCGCCGGCAGATGAATTTGTTACTGTATCCCATCCGGCTATAGCAGATTGTATTTTTGTCAAAGAACCCGGCGCACATGGAATTGCACCTGGCGTTTGGTTTTGGAATTGAACAGTAATAGAGCCTGTAGAATCAATTGTATTTGCTGATGTTGCCGCATAAATATATCCCGCAGAATCTTTCGCTGTAGCTCCTGCGGGTATCACAGTATTTACTGCACCATTACATACACAATTTACTACAGTGCCTGCCGCAGGTATTCTATTGAGAAAATATATCTGAGCTAATGCATCTTGAAATTGTCCCGAAGCATACAAAGGATTAAATTGGTTTGCAATATAAGCGATCTGGTTATTCTTATCCCCAATGATTGCTGTCTCAGATGAAGCTAACTGGCCTTGTGGAGTACTCGCAAGAGGATTTAATCCACCACCAAAAGCCGAGTTAATATCGGCAAATACGCCAGCATTAATATCACTTTCCTGCGGCAATACAGGCGCTCCGTTAACCCATACGATTGGCGGTACATTTGTAGTTGCTGCCATTTTTTACCTTTTAAAAATCTATCACGGAAGAATTGTTTTGCGTATCAGTCACGGTACACTGACCTTGCAAATTCCTACCTGAAAAGTTTGTAAATTCTACTTTTGATCTGACAGTATTGGGGACAGTAAGAGCCTGTTGTTCCATTTTCGCTTTAACAAATTGCATTGGTGGAAGTTGTCCAAGAATATTTTGCCAATACGGCACTCCGAGATAAGTGTTATACCAGCATTCACCTTGAAAAGTTCTTAATGCACTTGCCACATCTTGAGATATAGAATACGGATCAGTTGCCAATGCAATATTACCAGACGCATCTTCTACTAAATCCCATTCTGCAACATCAAGCAAAAGTGTTTTTTGATTTATCGTCATTGTGGAACATCCGATTCTATAGTTGATGATCCTCCGGCCACATTCCGGACTGGATGCGTATGCGTTCTTCCAACATTTGTCCCATTGTTTGTCATTGTTCCGATTACCGCAAAATTATTAGAATGAATCCAAGAACCTGATGAAGTTATATTAGATGCATTTATATTTAAAACAGGCGCATTGCAATCAATTTCTGCTGCGTTGATTATAACTTTATTCGGCGTTGTAACAGTGATTCCCTGCGGATTAAACTCTACATATTGAACTGGAACCGTTGCACTAATGATAGTCATCAAATAAACCATATCAGACATATCATTTTTTCTAGAACTCCCAGGTGGCGCTTCTGCATTTGACGATTGAACAGCGGATATATCACGATCACAAACAATACCAAGCCCAATATCTCCAACTTGCGGGTCAATGATTATTGCGTTGCTTCCGCCTTGAATGCGCATGTACGGGCAGTTATATATGACCCCGTGTGGTATCGCATTGCCGCCCCCGTCTTTTCCTTGCACAAGCGGTTTTAACGATACTGTGCCTATTGGGGAAACACCTCCGTTATTTGATACGCTCACAACCTGTACCGGCATAGCTGTTCGCATCCCAGATAGTGCCGTGTCAATAACGAATTTTAAACGACCGATATCTGACGAATTATCCGCTGATACAAAATTATTAATTGTTTGGGACATATGATTACGGGGATAGTTTTGCAGTTGTGTACCAAGGCCCATTGCCAATGACTTCGGAACTTAGAATATGAGTCACAGCTTGCACAGGCCACGACCCGTTGGATTTTGGGATGCTTGAAGTTACTTTCACATTTCTGCCGTTTGCGATTAAGGGATTAAATTCAGAATCAACAATGAAGCCTGCTTCCCAATATTTGGGATATCCGATCATGCCATTTTCAGGCGAAATTTCAATCACAATATCGTCCCTAACACCGTTATTGGGGAAAATAATAATTTGATCATTTTCTATTACTACTGGAAGATTACATGCTTTTGATATTGACATAATTTGATCAATTGCAGAGCCATATAAGTATTGATTTTGTAAAACTGCGTGAGCATTCTTTGTATTTACAAAAGTATATCCAATTGATTTTGCAAGAGAAGCGATCATGTCCTCTGCATTTTGTGCGCCGGTGTATGAATTGGCCGCTGCACTAGTCGCTTTCTCATAAAAACCAGCAATAGCAGATACGCAAAACGATGCTTCTGGCTGAGCAAATTCAATCCGTGATCTAATAATGGAACCTTTAAAAATCTGGGCAATTGCCCCGCCCTCGTCACCGGCAGAAACAGTAATAGACTGATTTTGATTTGCAGACAATGTAAATCCTGTACTCGAATATGCATCCATTTGATCCAAGGGCATACCAAATATACGCAACTCTAAAGACCCAGATGCAGCATATCCTCCTGGGTTATCAATTACAGCATAAATACGATAGCCAGAAAAATCCACTATGTCGCCATTTGATTGCGTGAACTGAACTTTAAGAACTCTTTTTTTAAATGTCATATTCTATAAAATAAAATATATCTGGTTCCCAATAAATCATATGTCGGATTTTTTGTCCCTTGCATATCAACAAAAAATAATTGCCCTGTAAAATTGAGATATTTCTCAAAAATTAATTGTGTTCTGTCCAGACATAAGCGAGCAATAATAAGAGGATTGTTGCTTGAGTACAAGTCAAAATATAGACTTCCATTTTTTTGATATAAATTAATGACGCAATTCTGATTATTTAAAATTACGTTCATTGTTTGCGCCGGATTTGCCGTTATTGGTATAACTGTGTCTGTCATTGTTTAAACACCACTGATTTTGATTGCGATGACTGCTGAGCAGTTGGCGGGATTGTCGAAACTTGACCTATTTTTTTTTTGTCCTGACCTGATGGTTTTGCAACAGTAATTACGGCCGTTGCTGTTTGTCGTACTTCTTGAAATATTAGTTCTACCATCAACATGGTAAGGCCATGATTTGATCTTTGTGACCAGCCGTAAGAAATTAATTTCGCATCAGAAAAAACTGCATCAGGCGTAACTATTGTTGATAAATTTAAACTTTCTTTTAAATCAATAACTGACTGAACAAATTGACCTCGTGATAAATCACCTGATCCTGTCACAACAGCAGTTATTTTAATGTTATATGGTTTATCAACTTGATTATATGAAGAAAATCCTCCCTGTTCTACAGGATAATTCGGAATAATTGCTTCTGATCTTATCTGAAAATCTGTATATGTATCCGGCTGTAATACAGTTCTTCCTGAATCATCAAGAATCGCCCATTTAGATGCGTTTGTTTGCACAATAGTTTGCGTAAATGATTGCGTAACTTGTCCGTCAAATTGTGCATTGGGACTTCTTGGAACGTTTGGAACTCCAGGAGCATTGGGAACATCTGGGTATGGAATATTAGGCATTATCTTGCACCCCCAACACCAAAATTGACTAACTGATTTTTTGCTAATGCATCGCGCATACCATCTGCAACACCATAAGCGTCTTTTGCTTGTGTCGTTACATTGATCGTTTGAATATTTGTCTGCACAGTAGCTGGAGCTGGTTGGCTTGTTTGCGATTGTTGCGGCTCGCCGTAAGGCAAATTATTTGCAATATCTGCTCGACGGCTTGCTTCAATATAAGAATTTGCAGGTCTTTCATGCATCAATGAAACAACTTTTGCAGCTTCGCCCGAACTTGATGTTTTTTGCAATGCATCGCCAGCTTTTTTCTCTGTGTTTCGTAATTCATAATCAAAAAAAGCCATCTGTTCTTCGCTGTTTGATTGTCGAATATCTTTTCCGAATAACTTTTTAAAATTCTCTTGTCTGTCTGGATGCCATTGCCCCAACCCATAAGCCTTACCATTATCGCCAACTGCATCGGATTTTCCAGCAGATTCTCGCATGATGTTTGCGACGATTCCGCGAGACTGTTCCTCAGTCCATCCTTTAGATTTAAAATATCCGATCATGGATTTAGGATCGCCATCTGATACTGTTTCGTTTGAAGATTGATTGCCTATTTTTCCTGATTTGTTCTGCTGAGTAGTATCTTTTTCTTCGCTTGAAAAAACTTTACCCCAAAGTTTCGCGATCGGATTTTTTTTAAATGCGAATGCAGCATACTTATACAGTGTAGATACTAGCTCTAAAACCTTTTCTAAGGCCGGTATAAGGCTTACAAATAAACTGTTTGATGATCCAGATATAGACTGCGTAAATTTTGCCCAAGATGCTTCTAATCGTTGAGCGCCTTCTGAATTTTTTTCGCTTGCACCGGAAAGTTTCTCCATTTCAGAAACAAGTTTTTCTAATTCATCACGATTTTTTGTTAACAAAAAATATCCTGACTCATCAAAACCAAGTCTTTCTGCGAATGATTTTGCTGCAAGTTCTCCTTGCGATTCTCTTATTTTCTTTAATGCGTCGCCCAAGTCCAATAAATTGACTTTTCCTTTATTTGCTTGAACGCCAAGTTGCGCAAGAGTTTGAACAATATCCTGCCCACCTTGTCCGATCTGGAATTTTGCTAATCCACTTTGTATATTTTGTATTGCATTTTGAAATGATTTTGCATCGCCGCCAGTTGTTTTTGCTGCCGCGCCCCATGCATCCAATTCCGTCGAGCTTATGCCAAGTAGCTTAGATGTTCTACCTAATTGCGCATTACTTTGCACCATATTGACGATAAAATCCTTGGCGGCTCCTACGGTAACCAAAGCCGCACCGAATTTAATAACTGAATCAGTCATTGATTCGATTGATTTTTCTTCGTCTTTATTTCTTTTTTTGCGCTCTTTCGAGTTTTTTTCTTGATCTTGATTCGCGTTTTTTTCTTCCGAAGAATTTTTCTTTGTTCTTTTTGTTTTCTTTTCAGATAGCTGATCTTCCTGCTTGTCAATTTCTTTTAAGCCATCAATGGCCTTTTGTTTGTCTTTGTTAAATTGGCTAACGTCAAGCCCTAAGGTTATAAAAAACGAATCTATTACATTAGCCATTTTTTCTGATGCTCCTAATTACATATTCATTGTGACGATCAACTGCGCCAATTTCCAACATGTTATATAAATCTTCTAGGCTGTACACTGTTTGCAACTCATGTAGCGTTGCAAGCCTAGAAGATACGCAACATGCTATCGTTTGCGGGGTATTCGCGTAGCGGACGAATTTGTCGCTACTTGGCTTTCTTGGCCCAAAGTCAATTGATCGTCGTCTGTAAAAAAACCTGTATGCAAATCAATTACTTGTTTTCTAATCTCGAATCTCGTTGATACTTCCTCGATATCTGTAGAAACCAAGCCGCGAACAACACCAGCGGACGGAATGATTTTAACGCAATTCATCATTTCATCTAATAGTGGTTTTGCTTCTTCTGGTTTAATTTTAAACAATGATCGAATGCCATATTCCAGCAATCCAGCAACGCCTTGGCTTGCCATGTCGTCTGGAACATTGAGACCAGAATTACCAACTGCAAGGAAACAACGAATTGCCCACCATTCCGTTGCATCTGCCGACATTTCCTCTATCAGAAATGTTTTGCCAGAATCTCTGCCTTTTGTCGCAGTAAAATTTATTGATTTACGCATGATTAAAATGAACTAGGGACGATTGACTCAAACGTCAATTGAAATACAATTGGCTGCAATGTTTTTTTAACGCCGGAAAATGGTGTTTCCGAAGTCATATATCCGCGTGTAAAAGTATATGATCGACGATTACCTGGCAAAGTTAGCGTGCCAAAAAATTCAAATACTTCATTTGCGCCTTCTTGCGCATTTTGAATATCCTCGAAAAATTGCAGGCTGGGTGATGTTGGCATAAGATGAACGTCAACAATATATGGATTAAATACTTTACCGCCAGCCAGATACCCATCCAATCCTTGACGGACTTCTGCGCGAGCTACTGCTTGCGACAAAACGCCATCATCAACTTCGAAGCCCTGAATTGTTTGCGGTGAATCATAAACACCTACACATCCCAAAGCTAAAACACTGTTTGCACTCGTTAAAGTAGCCATTTTTTTACCTAATTAAAGAACATCAGCAGAGAACATATTAATTTTTTGGATGCTTTCGCCATCCATGTAATACAAGGTAACAACAGGCGATCCACGACCCTGCCGCACAATTGCACCAGGATCAGATACTTGCAAATAGTATCCTTGATTTTTCAAAGGCCCCGCAGGATTTACGCCTAATGTCGATTGCATTTGAGCGATCTGCGAAGCGGAAGGAACTACACCAAGAGTAATGGCTCCAAAATTAATTGCCTGCTCTAGAATTGGAATAAGCGCAGATCGAATGCGACCATACCCATATTGATTATACGGAATGTATCCAGCTTGTTTCATCAGATTTACCAAAGCCAATTGAATATTTGCGTTCATCCAAATTTGATTGACATATGAATCTGCCCAAACAAAAATTCCGGAAACTGTACCGTTTGAAAAAAGATTAGAATTATTTGCTGGATTAGCTGTAGAAAATCCCGCATAAACGTTATACCCATTTGCCAATGCGTTCGCATAATTAATATCAGTCGTCACGGTTGGCACAAGTCCAGCTTGCGAGCGTGAAAACAATGTTGCTCGTCCGTTTGTTCTACTGAAATTTAACGATGCAGCCCATCCCATAATTGCACATACGTGCGAAGCATCAGCAGATCCTGCCACTGGGATTGTCCCGCTCATTTTGTTCTGTTGAAGCCAATAGCCAAATGTAGTTGTTGAGCCGCTTACAAGTGCGTTTGGATCAGTATCCTGCACTACAAATACATACCGATTATTTTTCCCATTTACCCAAGTAGCAAACGATTGTTTATCAGCAACAACAGGCTCTACCAGCAAACCAAACGAAACCCAGTTAGAATTAATCGGCAAAATTCCGTCTAAAAATGTTGCTGCACTGGCAGCAGCGGCACCTTGCGACACCGTGGCGCCACCCGCTGAATTTAACAGCAACGCTGTTGATAACGTACCGGAGTCGGCAAATGTAACTGTAGCAGCTGCTCCTGTCGCTGTTGTAGTGAAAATAAACGCATTGAATACACTGTCAAAAGTCACTGTAAAAGTGGGCGATGTAAAAGCCGCTTGAATAATTGAAGCTGCGCTACTGAACGATGTTGCAGTAGTAAGATTAATGGCAGACGATGTAAATAATGATCCGCCCACTGTCAATGCAATAGTTCCATTTAACGCTTTAAGTGTAGCCAAACTCATTGCAGACAGATTACCGCCGCGCAAATATCCGGCAACAGCAGACTGAGGATATCGAGTAAATAACAGCGTGGCGGGCTTGCTAAAGCTGTTGTCGTAACCGTTAAAATAGTTTGTCGCATATTGCGCTTCAATTGATCCTGCGCCGAAATACGATTGCACAGAAATTTGATTCGGAAACGATAATACAGAACCGATTGGTGCGTATGCATTTTGCGTCAAAATTAGACCCGTTACGTCAAGAGCTGTACCGCCAGCACTGACCACTCCAGGGGTAACGTTGACAATATTATTGTAATTAATTCCCATGATTTACCTTTATGCGTTGAAAAAAATGTCAACAGGGACAAGCCCGGAATTGACAACATTTGCTGATTGCGTCCCGTTTGTAATTACGGGGTTAAACTGAAAGTATGATGTTAGTTTCCATCGTTCCAAATAATTGCTCCCCGCTGTGACTAATGGTATTTGCATTAAATCGTCCCCGTATAGCGGCTTTATATAATTGGGAAATTGATCAGGTGTATCTTGATCGCGCAATAATGTTGATGTAATCGCTGCATATTCAGATGACCCAATTCCATAAAAGTCTAATTGAATTTTATATCGGAATTGATTAGCAATATTATTTATCAATCCCGTTTGATCCAATACATCTATATTTGTTGCTAATCTATCCAAGCCAGCAGAGGTCATTACTACAAACTGAGAAGCAGGCATTGAAACAAGATTATCTTGACCTTGAACTACCTCCCAAGTGCCAGGAACAATAGTTAAAAGCCATGCACGAATAGCTGTAAATAAATCTTGTTCTGTATTGCTTATTGTAATCATTGTATAGCGACGATTACTCGCCCCCATGTATCCCATGTTTCTGCAACATGGATAACTTTCCAATTTCTTATTGGGCCATTCGGAACTTCTGGAAATTGCAAAATATCCCCGCCTTGTGCATCAACTTTTACTACCCCTTGTGGATTTCCGAACATGTGAACAGACCTAAAAACGCCCTGTAAAGTTAATGCATCAATATGCTTTAAATCTCCACCCGTTATTCCCTGAACTTGCGCCTGTATAACAGTACTAATTTGCACTGGAACACGTGATCCAGCAGCATTAGTAGTATATCCGTTTGATTTCAGCCACGTAATAGATATATTCGGGTTTATGACCTGCGTATATTGATTTGCTATTCCGCGCAAATTCATTTTGTGAACTCCGAACCTTC
>Ga0194135_10002511_pt1 | contig 11163 bp, 10 predicted proteins | sample LitLau_LLRF_2013_FD_134024 | JGI IMG/M metagenome (GOLD analysis project Ga0194135, IMG submission 134024) | Freshwater sediment microbial communities in response to fracking from North America - Little Laurel Run_MetaG_LLRF_2013 (version 2) | ecosystem: Environmental > Aquatic > Freshwater >... | reverse complement strand
GTACCGTATTCGCTCTTCGGTGTAGTTGGGCCTTGTGGTGGAGTCCCACTTGAGGATTCTGTATTTTGTGTCTTTGGTGAGAGATTTGCTTTCTCCGGCACACTTCGGCACGTTTGAGAATTTCCATTTTCCAGAAGAGTTTGATCCAATGTAATGTCCGACAGTTGAGACGGTAAATAATGCCTGCAAACCTATAGAACCAGATATGCTTAGTAAAGGAGATCATCAATGAAAAATAAGCATTAAAAGGGAAATGATCCCTCACCTTTGCGTAAAGGCGGAGTGTTGCGGCTGTAGGCGTGTTTGGGAGCATTGTAAACCATTCGTCAATTGGTTCCGAGGAAAGGCATGAGGCTGCATTTTGCCCGACTCTTAGAATTCCTTCCCGAAGAACTTTGGAAATTGGACAGTGCCGACCCAATTGACACACTTCGTACATTGATGTGAGTTCCCGGAAGAATGTCCGCACCTTCTTTAGAATGAAGTCGTTGTCTGGGGCAACTACAAGGTAGGCTATATCTCTTGGGTATGCGTAGGGCTCAAGGAGGAGCTTTTCCCAGAACTTGATGGCAAGAGGACTCAGGCCCACCCAATCTCTTTCCAAACCGACTAGGACAGAAGGAATCGGCTGGGGCTCACACCTATCATCAGTTCCCCTCCCTGCCAATCGATGAAATTGCCGCCATGTAAGAGGTCCAGAAACGTTGTACTGAGCATCCCAAGCTTTTGCATGGACGGCATCTTGCAGCAATGGAAGGAGCGCTTTCATAACTTGCATAATGTCCTGGAAAATAATAAACCGACCGATTTTTCATCCATCCTGGTGTGCCAGTAACATTTATATTCAAAGCCAAGTACTCCCTCCTACCTGACTCGACTGTGGTCCTCTCGCCCAAAGGTATGGCCACCTGTGCATAAAGAGTAAACCCGCTTTCCCCACTAGACCATCCTCAGGCATCCTCGGATATGGGCTCCTCCCACTAGCCTCCAACATTACCGTCTTGCCATGCTCGAGCGCCGTCAATGCAGCACGATTACCATCAAGGTACTCGAGGAAGTTGTAAGTTCGTTCCGTCAATCTTGTGTCAGAGAGAAAAGATATGAGTTCCTGGTTATGTTAAGGGATGTGGGTATAACAAAACAATTCTACTCACTTGTGATGGATGACTTCCCCAGTAAAGCGCGAGGCAGTTGTGGCACCAAACAACAAAAGACACTGCTCCCGAAGCATCTCCAAAAGGTACGCAGGAAGTGCGTCAACTACTGCGGATGCCAAGACAGCGTCTTTGTCAGCAAGCATTGCTCCCAAATTTGGATACTTGGGATCAAGCAGGAGAAGAGAAGATTTCTTTTTCTCGTAAAACTCATCATTGAGGAGGGCAGAGGATGCAGCTGCAGTCGTAATCTCAAATTCGTCTTCGTAGAAGAGACCAGCACGGTGGGCCAATCTACGGCAAATTACCAATGTTAGTAACTTACTAATGAGGCACTCGAATATACTTCTCAGGAGATCATAAACATCAAGGAAACCTCACCTTCTATTGACACTTGCACTGAAACCGCAGTTACATCTAACCGGATCCTCTTCGGGACTGAGATCCGGAATGTAGACACCCACCTCTGATCCCCGAATATTTCCGACGACTCTGTTTCCAGCATTGCATACGCACATGGTACAACTGTCAAAGTTGTGGTCACGGAAGAGGTTGATCACAGAATCAGACAATGAAAGATTGACGACGAGGGAATGTGCTTCCACTCCGCGAGAGCCATACATGTGAGGATGTGGAGGAAGAGCGTGAGGACCGTGGGGGTGTTGGAGAACAGATCCTTGCTTCAGGTACATACTTCCAGGAGGAGGACTTCCCAAGTCAAACGTATGGGTACCTAAAACATTACATAAATTCAACTGTATTAATTGAACTTAACCAATTGGGAAAGTGGGCATTTAATTTTAGTGACTGAATCTCATATTTACCTCGTATTGCATTTGGAACTGGGGAGATGGGTGAGAGCCCAGGCCTGAGATGCATCTGTGAAGGTAAGGCTCCTCCCATGCACATGGGGTGTTGTATTGGAAGCGGCATGTGATGAATCGGTGGTTGAGACGGCTGAGCGGGAGGTGGTAGAGGTAATTGCCAAGACGCTTTGTACGTTGAATTTGGTAAAATTGTGATCGGTGGGAGTTGTTGACTGGGCAGAAGGACAAGTGGAGCATATTTGGAAGATCCGAGCATCTTATAAATTGTAGGAGGTTTGTAGACAAAGGACCAATCGGATGAATTCTGTTTTGCATTTGGTGGGAGTTTCATGAAGAACGGCGTTTCAATGCGGACTTCTGAAGGGACTTCATCCGGGGGACTTCCCAGACCTGAAAAGTTGTCTAACGGCCTCCGATGATAAATTGCCGTGTCCCCTAACAGCTCCATTGAGGAAGATTCCGGTAGCCCGCAAGGGGATGAAATAGGATTGTGCTCATGGGATGGAGGGGTTGGAAACATTTTCGACAACTCTTCTGGCCTTAGAATTCCAAGATTGGATTTGTGTTTTGCATTTTGTTGGGCTGTTCCCTTTTCGTAATGGTCACTTGGTTTATTGGATCCGGGAGGTGTTGGTTGTAGCTGCTAGAGAGTTGAATTAAACAGATGTAAGAATCACTAGTCTTCAATTATAACCTTATTTTTATCTTACAATTTCATCATCCCCGGAAGAATCAGAATTATCAAAGATTTGATCCAAATCACTATAAGATGGTTCCAGTCCTGCAATGGTAAATAGGTCCGCCTTCTTCTCAACTATCGCAGGCTTTTCATAAGGATACGGAGAGCCCCTTGGTTCTTCCTGGAAATTCATAACGCCGAATGCAACTAATTAGCGTTTGTTCCACAAGTCAATCCAGAGGATTTTCGTATCGGGTACCTTCATCTTCATTTTTAATCCCTCCATGTTCACTGCAGGTGCTTGAGGGTTCTCATCGTCAAACTCATATGGATCGTTATCTCCCTTTCCGTATTGATGATGGTGATCGGAAGGAAGGGAACTTTGATGGCCGGTAGAATCGTTTTGATTGTTCATCCCCAGACCCCATACGTAGGCCCCTGGAGCTCCAGATCCATCACACAATCTCAGCCTCTTGTTCGGCTTGTGAAGCCTGAAAAGTCGGTCGGAAGAAGATTAGGGACCCAGTTTGCAAGAACTGTGGAGACTATACTGAGTATGGAAGGATTACTCACCATGCATCTAGGCCAGCATGGTCATAGATGACACTTGAAGGTTGATGCTGGTACTCATCCTTAAGAATGGGTTCATATTCTTTAGTAGACAATACTGGCCTTTGTAGATGACGCTTCAAATGATTTCGTTGCATTCTGGACTGAGTTGGAGCAGGATCAGGGAGCGGGTCAATGTTGCTTGGTCCTAGAACTGGATTTTGACAACTTTCCCGCAGCTGGGGAAACTCCAAGTTCTCCTGCTTTATCGAGACGTCGAAACAATTTACCAAGGGAGAGAATACCTGTGAACGGAAAATTGCATTTTATGACAATATTTACACGGGCATGAATAATTCCAAACTTGACACTCTTACTTGATTGCCTAAAGATTTTGGAATATTGTTGTCAGGTTGTCCCGGTATTGCGGCCGAAGCCTTTTCCGTATTGGATGATTGCGGACTTTGAGCTTGGAGTGGATGGAGGATTGACGTATGTTGCAGTGAGCCATGTACCTGGAGAGGAGATGGGATGACAGAGGCGGGGGATGCTCCAGGCACTTCATTCCTCCCAGTAGTTATACTTCCCGGTCCAGCTTTAGACGGTGGTCCTCCTATTGGAGTTCCAGGAGCTCCACCAACCCTGTCAAAAATTCACAATCAATTATACGCATCTCAACACCCTAACGATAAACAAAAACCGTAAAGAAGCTAGGCAGTTCTATAATTGCAAAGCAGCCCAAGGAAACGGAATCAAAACGCTGAATAAAATGGAGGAACAAATTAGAGCAAATGCGATCATGTTATTAGACGCTGCGAGTATATTAGCCACCAGGGAAGATTTAGGCTGGAGTGATTTCCTTTCACAGTAAATCACTAACCTGCTGTTGCCCGAAGAGAGATTACCCTGGGACTGGTCAGGTAATTTGCCCAGGCTGCACACACTGGCCTGAGCACCTCCGGCTGAGGCTTGTGTTAAGGACTCTTCTGCTACGTCCCAGAACTTTGACCTTCCGTCGGCAAGAAGAAATTGTTGCGAATTCCGTTTGTGGAAAAAACTTCTTTTCAACTTTGTACTTCCCTTCCCCCAAGAACTACCCGACCTTCCACCGAGTAATCGTTTTGACCTGCTTCGTCGTAATCAATAAAAAAAAAATAAAGAAAAACTAAATAAATAAGGCCAAGAAGTGAAAAAATAACAAAAATAAATTCCAAAATTACGAGAGGCAGCAAAAGGAATAAATTATAATTCGAACTCGAGGAGTGACAATAATCACTGTCACCTCTTTGTAAATAATATAAAACATCAATGAGCTTACCGCGTGGAGCAAGAGCAGACATTTTTCTTAGCTGGATCCGTGAAATCCCACTGGCCCACAGTTTCCTTAGTCATATTTGTATTTGAAGAAGTCTCAACCCCACCGGCTTGACTGTTGGTACTGGAGGATTCCCCATTGCCCTTTGAACAGCACACCATGCACTCCTGCCAAACCCTCTCTGGAAGCAGACACTTTAATCTCTCCACCTGTGGAATGAACCCAAAGAATTAGATAACAATACAGGACGAGAAAGATCTCCAAAGTGATCTTACTTCCTGCGTTGGTCCTGTCGTGGCCAGCACTTTAGTCGGAACCCTCTCATTGGTGGCTCCAGGATCAGAGTCTGTAGACACCATTACTCGCCCTTTCGGAGCACTGGGGGAAATAATAGCACGGGGTTCTGGGATTTTTGGTACGTCGTCCATGTCTGTTGTAAGAACGTAGCAGGCTGGATGTCTCATCCTCACACCACCCACTCCGCCTACAATGACCTCAAGCACTGGAGGGATACCCGAGTTGGTGCTCGTGGCATACGATCCCTGGAGAGGATGAGGAGATGACTGCGGTCCCATTGGTGGAGTGGAATCGTACATGGGACTCTTGAGTGCAGCGTCAACTGGGTAAAAGTGTTTCCACTCATCCAAGATTTTATGGGTACCTGGGTCACTGAACCGATATCCTACACCCGTTAACGTTGCCGCAAGGCCAAAGGGTGCAAGGATTACTACAAAGAAATTAAAAAGAAAGAAATGTAATAATAAATCAGATGAGACCCGTTTGGATTTGATTTGGAATTGGAGAATGAGTGAGTATACCTGGCATGTTGACGTTTGGTGACTGGCAAGAGACGATATGATGTTTCCCGACCCTTCGAATTGGTGGATGTTGCCTCACGTCTACACTCATACACACAGTGCTCTCCCCGTGAACAAAAAATGAAAAAGAGCATGAAAGTTGAATAGGAAAGGTCTTCAATCCGAGCCGTTGACTGTCGTCTGAGGGTTGGATAAACCATTTTCCAATTCGTACAAAATCTCTGGATAACAGACACCTGGAAATCATGGTGAAAGTTAAATATCTTCCAAGTGTCGGACTCGGAGTACAATAACTATATCAAGTCACCTTTCAATTAAATTGTGTAATGCTTTGAAAAGGAGCGTCCTGCATTCGTACGATAGTCCACTCTCCCACGAGCCTTGATCAGGTTCTGTAAAATAAAGAAACCAGTCATCAAATCCTTTGATTCATCGGGATCTAAATTGGTATTTAACTACTATCGGCACTACAATTATTGGTCCATAATTCCCAGTTTCACAATCATAACATTTATTTCTCTTATTTATTTATTTATTTCTATTGGTTCAATCTCAAACGTTTTGGGGAAAGTACGGATGGGATATACGAAGGAAGGTGTTTCCATGCGGTTAATGTGGAATGTAAATGCTACAACGTTTTCCCTTTCTCATTCCCAAATTCCGGTCCGGGAACTGAGAACCCTGTAACGAAAAGACAGAGAAAGACGCCCCGGCAGTCTTGAGTACATCACCATTGATTTTTTGATCGAACAAGTTGCTAAGCCCATGAAGAGGGCTGAGAAAGAGGAACCGAGAGCAGCAGAATGCAGGCAGGGGTGAACCGATTCCTTCGTGGAGGCAGTCACCCAGTACGACCACCGTGCCGTGGGCCGTGGAGGAGTCAAATTCCAAAATAGGAAAAGAGAATAGAATACTATAAAGGAAAGGACGCATTATGGGATTCCTCGAAGGCCGTTCCACGGGATTCAAAGTGGTTAAGAGTTGATTAGTTTTAATTGATTGTCGGTTGGATTTGCTCCATGTAGTAATCCATATTATGTTTTGCGATTGTGCATGTGGGAATGGGCCTAAAATGGATCAGTTCTCTCATGGTTGGGTCGGAGTGGTTAAAGAATTGGAGGAGATGCTCGACAATATGAGGAGAAAGTGAAGACGAACGGCGTAGAAAAACGAAAGGACGACGTAGAGGAGGGTGAGACGGTGAGAGAGAAAGGGGAAAGAGAAAGAAGGACAAAAAGAGTCCCGAGGAAGGAGGGAAATGTCACTGAAACGGAAGAAAGCGGAGAAAGGAGTTTACTCTGATTATGCATGGTGATAGAAGGGATCCTCCGTTCTGCTTTCTACCCATCCGTTCCTTCCTTCCATAAGTTAACCATGGGAAAAGGATATTATGGATGACTAGACTAAACAGAACATGAAGGAAGAAGAAGATGAGCAGACTATCGAGCATTTTAGAAACTTGGAGTATATATGAGACCTGAAGGTACCAAGCTTGGATCTTTCCTTATCCCACTCAAATGCAGGGCCTTAACGTTATTGCTTATGAAAACACTGCATTTTGCATTGGGACGAGATGGACTGGACAATGGCCCGTTCCTCTCCAGACAGAGGAAATAAATGCAGTATGGTTGCTACTTGGCAGTAGCAGTGGTAGCAGGAAGCACACCATCAGCGTCTTAACGCATTTTCCGGTACAGTATAAGGAATTTTCGGAAAATATCTCTATAACATCATCTCATCTCTGAGCTTGTCATGCATTTCTCCTATCCTTCTAACCTAAAGAAAGGAGTTAAAATCTCGAGTGATTTCTCGATAAAAGAAAAGACTTTCATTGGCTGGAGGACGCTGAGTATCTAGCAATGTGTAAATCATCAATAATATCAAGCTGAGTTCTTAATATGGCCGGATTACTTATGAGCTTGAATTCTTTTGCCGATGATCTCCGATAATCCAAACCCCACTCGCTTTCTCCTCCGCAGAAATAATAAAAGTCGTGGATCCCGACCCGATTCCCCGAAATCCAAGGAATAAGTCCGGGAAAGAGTAACCTTCTATTCTACCCAAATTTCTATCTTTTTTTTACCATGCACATTATTTCTATCCAACACAAGATAATCTGGCCTAACCAACATCAAAGTAGAGAGGATGATTTGAAATAATTGCTACTGAATGAGTAAACTGACTGACACAGCAACATGTTGGTGGAACGAGATCAACAGGTCCATTATGATTACGCTAAGGTTCCAATTCCAAGTGAGATCTGAATCGATTGCTTACCGGCTTTGAGTAGTTGCGGATTAACTAAAGTTGAGAGATCAGGGTCTTCACCATACCAAAACAACCAAAGTTCCTTGGGACCGTTGAGCGTTGGTGGAGGTGGGGAGGTAAATGGTGGATGATTAACGGCGTTGGTTTGTTGCTGAGGGTGCATCCCATGTGGGATATGATTGGTATGATGGGGGTATGAAGGCCCAGCCATGTGATGGGGTCCTACGTGACCTGGGCCCATCATGTTCATATGGGGATGCGGTGGCGGGATCGGCATCATATTTGGCGGGATATGATGGGATTGCATTTGCTGCATGTAGTTTGAGGTGGGTCCCATAATGCCCGTATTTTGCCCATGATGATGCTGATGATGCATTGGAGGAGGAGGCGGAGGTGGCGGGTTGTTGGCGGGATGGAAGGGATCATTGCCGGACGGCGTCCCGGGGCATGCCAACCTCCCATTAGGGGATTTCCTCCAGACGCAGAGCACATCGGCCGAGAGACACCTGGCGAAGGAGGAGAGGACTGGGTCGTCCAAAGGACCGAGGGACGACTGCGGATGGGATTGTCCAGGATTCATTATTCCGTCCCAAACTAAACGACGCCATTTGATTCCACAGAGGTCCGTCTGGAAAGAGAGAATTCGATAGGTAAGTAAACTCTGACATTTCATTAGTTAATTTAGTCTCTGTAGTAACATCTATCATCTGATTAGTATAAAGTTCAAAAACCAAAATGGCAATTCGTATTTCCTAATATCATAATTAATATGATGATTAGAAGTCTCAGTATGTCTCATGTACTCGGCGGCACGTGCTCCACATGTGCTTCGCTTCTTCCACAAACAGGTTAGTAGGGACTAATTAATTAGTGTGGATCATGGTGAGCATGCTTAATTCGTTAATTCATTAATTGTCATCCTTTGAGTACATTTGAATGAAAGGTGAACACTTTTGTGTTTGTTGGAGTGAGGCTTGAGCCGAGCTAACCTTTTTCTTTCACTACCAACTATGAAAGAAGCATCTCCAATCCCTCCTCTCCTTCCTTCCTTCCGACCTAAAAGCGTTCGCTAAAAGTGCTGCGTTTCCCATCCTATCCTCATTCTCCAACCACTTACGAGACGACGCACTCGCACTCCACACAATTATCATAATTCAACAAACATTGCGATTGCACAGGCCATTGCATTATTATTGCCATTCAATTTAAATTGACAATGTCACGTTTTTTTCTCTTCATTTCCTTCACTCTCACGTCTCCTTTTCTTTCTTTCGCTCTGATTCTCATCTCTCGGTTCAATTATTGACGGAAGCAATTACCTAATCCTAAATCCTTGATCAAGTTATAAATAATCAGGTGGGGGAGGGGAAGTGTGTAGATGTGGGATCTCCTTACTTGCCTATACCTACACTGACTACTACTTTCATTCCTGCAACCTAATTATTATTCCCAACGAAGAAGATCTGCCGGCACCTTCGACCTTGGACCTCATATGACATAAAGTCCATTCCCTAAATAGGTAAACTCATTATCATTAGGACTTTGTTTTGCATTCTCTTCTATCTCTATCTGGCCCTAGCCTTCGGAATTATACGATTCCTTGTATTCCAACTTCATCTTTACACCAACTTATCTTATCTTTATCTATCATCTCGCTTTCATAAATCGTCTCTGTTCCGTTTTCCGTTCCTCACCCTCCGGAATGCGAAGGACGAGGCTGGAAAATGGATCGGGCTACGCGAATATTTTCTATTTGACTAACGCCTAATGCTGGCGCTAAATACTGACTGCTTGCGGTTAAACCTTACGCTCTACTTATTGAAAGCTGATTTCTATTAGCCTCTTAGGCTTCGGCTGACCTATCTCGTTTTTTCTTCTAAATTAAGAAAGGACTTCCCATTAAGTTTGCGAAAATAATAACATAAATTTACCCAGAGCAATTGTGACCAAGATTACTTTGCAAAGTTCTTGAGCGGTGCGGTGGTCTTTTGGGTAAACTTATATTTTATTTTGCGCTAATAAACCTTAGAAATTGGGAATCATGACATGATGCCACGTGCGATGTCCATAAAGAATTCGGTGTAAAAATCAGTCTTCCCTTTCCTTCATATGGGTACACCTTATAGCGGGCTTCCATCCTGGAAGGAGACGAATGGGAGGGAATAAAATGGGATTTGTCCCAACCGATATTAGTATAATTGGATTGGGGGAGGTCAATCAGTGAACGTGTTTTAAAATGTAAATTACGTGTCGGTTGTGTCGTGGAACAAAATGAATTCTAGGCGGAAGGAAGGTCAAATTCAACACTTCATTGATGCTTTTAGTGGAGGAATTGCAAATTTTGGATGAAGGCCGGCAGTAGTTCCCTTTAAGATTTCCGTCTCTCCCATTCATGATTCTAATTATAAATTGTGGAGAAAGGGGATATAGCATCATCTCCTGACATTATTCCTTTTCAACACTTAACTTACAAAGATTTACAATATTTTTTTGGAATTCTTCTAACAGCTCTCTCAACTGAAGACTCGGCTACGGCTATAACTATTAATTCGTCGAGACAGGGATACATCTCCGAAGACATCCCAGCGAATCGTACTCCATCGAGATCGAATCCAACCACTATGGCCTTATTTTGAGCGGCGTCATGGTTCTCATCGTGGTGATGTTGACTCACTCCCAATCGTCTCTGTGAGACTGGCCAGGTCAAAAGATTCGACGATTTGGATTTGGATTTGAATTGAAGTAGACGATGCTATTTTCTTATTGGCTTGAACCTGCGAATGAAGAGTCTACGGAGATCGTAACTAGGAAGTACAGTAAGATTAATAATAATAATACCAAGACAGTATATTTTTTACAACCCAAGTGTAATAATATTAGTCATTTACTCATAATTTCCTTGGGATACTTACAGATTCACAATCAGAATCCCCACAATACAATTTTGAAATAGGAATGACATACCAAGGCGAAGAAATTTGAGTGACAGTCCTCGAGTGTTGCCCCATTATTGGAGTTCGTCATCGTTCAGTTCCAAGCCCGTTGTCGCGCCGTTCTATTTTCGGCGCGACGCTGCACGGTTTCTTAGTATCGAGTCTCTGGGTACGTAATCTTTACTTCTTGCCTAAGTCTTGTTAAATTCGCTCTTAGGCTTCCTTGTTTTCTTATATCTCCCAGTAGGTTGCTCACTTATTTGTCGTAATGAAGGGTATTATTAGGCTACTTTTAGTTTCGGGAGTACTAACACCTTGTCTGCGGAGTCTGAGGAGGTCCCTTGACGCCATTCCTCAGTATACTTTGACTTATGGCGGCTCGACGACCACCATGGAACGTCCCTCTACTCTTTTTGACACTTTCCGTGTCTTAATCGTTTTCTAGGATCCGAATTTAATTTGAGAGTCTCCTGGTTGATTGGATAGGAGTCATGTTGAACTGAATTCAACTTTTGACGCAAGGTATAATAGAGAATACAGACAGAGATAGAGGTTAGATAGGTAGAGGATAACTTTGGTCTGACTGGGAAGCGGAGGAATACTATCGAGGGAACAACTAG
>Ga0194135_10002510_pt1 | contig 11164 bp, 11 predicted proteins | sample LitLau_LLRF_2013_FD_134024 | JGI IMG/M metagenome (GOLD analysis project Ga0194135, IMG submission 134024) | Freshwater sediment microbial communities in response to fracking from North America - Little Laurel Run_MetaG_LLRF_2013 (version 2) | ecosystem: Environmental > Aquatic > Freshwater >... | reverse complement strand
TGATAATGTACCATTTCACATGTTTCATATTTGTTCTCAAACTTGATAGACTAATTTTGGATTGTAGTTAACAATAATCAACTGTATGAAGGATAATTTTTGTAAACTATTACTTGATTGGCCTATTTCTAATTTTGAATGTTGTAGTAGTCTTAACCTTTCTCGATTCTGAAGACCTAAATGGTAATCTGTTTTGGTGCATTTCAGGGCTACTGGTAAACGACAGCTTCCAGACCTTCCTCAAATTCCGCAATCACTTCATCCCCCACGCAGAAGTAGCTCTGTTTTAAGTCATGACACAACATCGGAGCTTTACGCTACTGTCGGAGACGTGCCAAACTCAGTTTCTAAATCTGGAATTTCCAATTCCTACGCTCATCTTGCGCGACGTCAATTAGAAGACCAAATGTCTGCTAAACCCTCCACTTCAAGAGGAATTACGACAGATGTTGAAGGACCAAGTGGAATTAAGGGGAAAGGAAAATCCGGCATGGAGATGACTCTTCCGTCATCAGATTCTGAAACCTATGCGACAACAAGTAACCACCCTTATGCCAAGGTCAAAAGAAATCCTTCAGAGCATCCATACGCTCGCGTGAGGAATTCTAGTTTAGGAAACGACGAAGAAACTGACACTGATAATTATGACATACCTCAACCATACGCTCAAACTAGACGGCCTACAGCAGGTACAACTACGAGCAACCAAAATCAGCCTATAAGTAACCAGCCTAGCACAAGCTCAAGTGGCAGTGTACCAGCAAATGCTGAACCAGTTCCGCCGAGAAGAATAGGACGCCAATGGCGAAGGGGTAGTCATCCACAAGGGCAAGGGCAAATTGTATGCCATTCAAATTTAAATTAGCAGAGAAATATGTTTCGATTTAGCGCGATTGTAACTTAAACTGTGATTTTTGTTAGGACACGACTACCCACTTTTCTGGAGATTCTCAAGACTCGCGAGGGTATACAAGTATCAGTGTTCGTGAACCGTTGTCAAATATTCGTAACCAGATAAGTAGCGCCAGACAGATGGACTCACATTATGCTACCGTTTCAGATGATTCAGGTAAACCATTAAATTTGACAAAGTGCCTCATTCGGTCCAATTAATTTTTGACGCTAGTATTCCTTGATTTCATCAGAGGAAATGTATGCTGCCATTGATGACTCGTCAGAGGGAAATTACATGCAGATATCCGAAGGAGAACGACCCAGGCCTTCTTGGCTAGGTATACTAACCATCAATGCTAATTATGCTTTTCTAGTTTAATAGTTGACCCTATTTAATTAAACAGATCAAATGAACGTTACAGAACGTCGTGAAGCAAACTCGCCTCTTCCACCTGTTCCTGCAGTTCCACCTCCTGAAACACCGGGAGAAATTGCGGGTTCAGGATTAGCTCCAACCTCTCCAACGTTAGCCGTGCAGAATAGCCAGACGCCTCCTGTTTATGCACAAGTAACGAAAAAGCCAAAGAAAGGAAAAGCTCCAGTAACTCCTACTGCTTCAAATGCTTCTACTTCTAGTCAAGCTCACCTTAGGGAAAACACTGATATCCTGTCATCCTCAGAACAGGGTCCAAGTAATGTAGGCGTAAGTAGTACTTCACCAACTACGCCAGGCAGCCATCAGTCGTCTAGCGTAGGGGGTCATAGTCACTCTTCTACCTCTACGCATCACCATCACCACCATCGTAGTAAGAGCCGAACTCTTATGGATAACTCTAATTTGCTCGAAGCTAATTTATCCGAAAATAGAAGATGGTCTAAAGCAGATATCAGCTATTCTGAATTTGAAGTCGTAAGAGAAGGTTTTCCTCCTGAACCAAAAAAGTCTCCAAAGGTGCCCACAATAGCGTTAGATAGAACTCCAGTATCTCCCAGAAACTCATTGACAACGTCAGTAACAGAAGAATTGGTCGACGAAGACAACTACAATTTAATAGCTGATAATCGAGATCATGATAGATTATCTAGGGAAAGTAAACGGAGTAGTAGAGGTGGTAGATCTAAAAGGAGGTCTGGTGTGGATTCCGATAATTACCAAGAAATTGACCATTTATCAAACAACACTTACCAGGAGATTGGTGGAGGAAAAGAACCATCTGACCATTACCAAGAAATTGGAGCAGGTTCCTCATTTAATGTTGTGACCAATGGAGGCATGGACGATGACGATGATGAGCCAAATCCATTATATCAAGTAATACGCAAAAAGGAAGACGATTACGAAGATGAAGAAGATGACGAGTTCTATGAAAAAGTTAAGCCATCAGTTCCTGCTAAATCCACTCTAAGTGTCACTTACTCTAAAGACAGAAAACACGGATACGAAAAATTGAAACGAAAAGGACGAGGGCATTCTAGTCCGAAAAGAAAATCAGCATCTGACGAAGAAGACGAAGAGGACGAAGACGGAAAAGGGGATGGCGACGAAATGTACGAAAGAGTGAAATATCCTCCTTATGAACGCCTCAAGGAGTCTAGAAGTGACTTAGCGATGGATGATATTGCAGCGGATGATGACGAGAGTAGCAACTTTTACGAGCACATTGGATACTCCCGAGTTAAGCCGCGTGGTCAACGAGAAACTAAAGATCCTACAGCCAAAACGGAAGTCAACCACATTGAGAATCACGATGAGGGTGACGGAGATACTGGTGATGTGGATGTTAATCAACTTTATGCTGTTGTAGATAAGTCTAAGAAGAAGAACAAGAATTTGACAGTTTCATCGAACAGTCAAGAGAACAACTCTAACAATAATCACGCACACGCATCCACCAGGGAAAGTAATCTCAAAAGCCCAACTCCATCAGCGACTAGATCGACCCCGACGAAGCGTGCTGATGCTGGTACACCCAAACATACCTTATCGTCTTTGAGTGGTGGTGTTGATTTAGAATACATCGATGATAGCATCGACATTGAGTACATTTAGTTTAGATTTACTGAAAAAGTATTTAAGAAAACTTCTATCTATCAGTATTGATTGTTTTTGACGTTATGTTAGTCTTCTGTCGTTTATCAGTTCTGAAGTTAGATACCAACCATTCCGTACAGGCAGGTTCAATCTGCGTGCTATTAATTTATGTTTCTTTACTCTGTACGCTTTGAAGAAAATACAGTGTCACCGAAAGTTTAGAGAAGTTAGCTTTTACCTATCGATTTGATTCGTGGTTTTTTTGTTACAGTTTATCATTCTGCAGTACCAATAATATAGTTCAAATGATTTACATTCGATTCTCATTCATATCGAAATTCTGCCATGTTACATAAAAGGCTGTGAGTTTTAAAAAATACAAGTAATATTTATCAACCTAAAGCTACTACGAAAAAATGGCAGCCTTTTTGTAGAAAATATTTAAGTTTTGAATGATGACTAATGACAATTTTATTGCACAAAATTAAACCTATAAACTGGTCCGACAAATGGAATAAATGAAATCGACTCTTGATTGATAACTTCATACTCTCGAGTCGAAATATTCTCAACAGACTGCTGGAATTAATAATGCCCCAACCCGTACAGTTTTTTACAAAAACTAAAGTGAATGTTAAGTGTATAATATTTAGTATCTAATTATCTCGCATCGATAGTTAATAATCCGAGTAGTGTACTGTAATTGTAATTAAGTACAAAAAACAAATATTTAATCTGGTATTCCTAACTCCTGAGATAAGTGGAAGTGTGGATTTGTCATGTATTATATATTCGTTCTTATAATAATGGTGCATAAGAAAGGTTTGAGGATGTCAACCTTGACTCAACTGCGTAACTGGTTTTACAGAATGGTTGTTATATATGGTTAATGTTCTTCTCTTGTCCACATTCTGCAGTTTTCGTAACTAGATTTTAATGCATGAAACTTAAGTGAATTATATACTTTATTACTAGAAATGTGTTATGATTATGTATTAATGTTAAAGAAAACAGTTCAACATAAAAGTCTTCCTTTTCTTTAGATATTTTCTGTAGATCGTAATCTGTCTACTCTGTTACTTGTGTCATTCATTGGTGGTATCTTAATAAGACTGGTAATACGATAAAATTGTTGTTTGGGTTTATATTTCAAACGCATTAATGTAAAACTAAACTATAAAGGGTATCTAATGTCGCACCTATTTAAATAATCTTCTATATTCAATATTATACTAAAAAAGCAATGTAAAGTATTGTATTAGCTCAGGGCTAAAAATAATGATTCATTTGATTTAAACACTATAATACTACTAGATCTGATAGAAATTTTAAAAATAGTTTATTTCTTACAATTACCAACCATTCACATCTCTTGCAATATTATCGTCATTTTATACAACTAAATAAAAGATTCTCAAACTATATCCGATTACGTAATGATCAATGAGGTTCACAATAGTTAGAATTGTTGCGTTGATTATCAGCCTCATGAAGTTTTTAATGAATCAGCCGTAGTGTTATTCCGACAATCCTCATTACTGACGACGTCAGGAGGAACAGGGTAAGTCGAAATGCTCAGATGTTTCAATTGCTCACAAACAGAACTTCGCACAAATTCGACGCAAGAGCTGAACCTCATGACTTTTCGATGAAGGCAGTGAAGAAGATTGAGAAAGAATGCGTGTTCTCCGGAATTTGGAGTATCGTACCTTCCTCGACGAATTAATTTTTCTGCCAAGTAATGCACCCAATACACATTTGATTTAGGATAAAATGTTCCCCATTCATTTCTGGAAATATTTTAATGCTAATGTAACTATTGTATCCCCAAAAAATTCATTACTATATTTTAATAGGTACCTGTTGAAATCTTTCATCATCCTATAAATGTCGAACTGGTGGTCTCCAGTACCTAAACCGGAATATCATGAAATTGTTGACCGTATAATGCACATTTTTGCCGGATTTTTCCACCTAACTACTACACACCATTACCTAAAAATTGCTCTTCATCATCTCCTAAATCGAGGTAAACTGGCTGTCCTTTGTCCCCTAGAATCCGAGCTAGCGTGAAATCTATAATACATCCCTTGACTCCGTTGGAAGGTAACTTGAGTGTTTCACCGTTCAGCTTATATTTCAATTCAGCATCACTTGTAGAATTGACAAGGACATTTCCCCCTGCAAGAGCATTAATTACGAATTCAAGTTCAGTTCTGAGAAAAACTGATGGTAGTGTTTTATTGACTAACAATGCAGATCTCTGTGTTCCATTTCAAAAGCACTTTCGCCCACAGCAAGTATATGAGCAATCTGGAAAGATTCATGGAAGAGGCTTCTTGAATAGGACCATACTATCATAATTATTAGGCTTTTTAAGAACAAAGTTACTTGTAAAACTAAAGATAAAGATTGCCTAGCAGATGTGAATCCAAAAGGCTCGACATCATGACCTCCATGTTCGTATTCAAAAAGGACATACAGTTGAGAGTTCAAAAAGCTGGGAGACTCATTGTCCGATTCTGTATAGGATGAAGCCATGATAGTTAAATTATTCCTTTGTTTATTAACTCCATGGTCAGCTATGGCTATTATGTATTATAATCTGTGCAGTTACCGTTTAATTCATCCCAGGCAGCCCAAGCTGTAATTAACGACTGTGGGTACATGCCAGTCGCTATACGGACGTTGTACATCTTTACAAACCCATCCGTGCGTGCTCCGTTACACCCTTCATGCAACTTGCTGACCTGTCTAAAAATGTTTTCGATTAGGCACTCAAATCGTAGTATCTATTCTAAAATATCTCATCCCCAAAATCATATAATTTGGCTTACTTTGAAACGAAGATTTCAGGCAGAATCTCCGCAAATTTTTTCTGCTTTTCTCCATTCACAAGTTCATCCCCTTCAATGGCGACTACTTTGTAAACTCTATTAACAATAATCTCCTCACAGTTAAGCAATTGACCTTGATACACTTCACCAAAAACCCCTTCGCCTAATTTTTGCAAGTTAGTTAAGCCTTGGAAGATCACGTCCATTGGAATCGGCTTTCTTTGCCCACATAATCTTAAAATTTGTTCAGCAGGATCCTCGTTGGGTATAAAAAGCGATAGAGTACTGTCTTCTACTGGATTTCTTCGTAAGTATGGAGCTAGCATGGGGTATTCGTTTTGCATAGGGGAGATAATCTCTCGAGTGACTTCTGAAATTGATGACCTTCTTTTCATGAAGCTTGGAACTGACAAGGCGCTCTGACTTCTGAAGAATGCTGGCGATGATAACTTTCCGTCCACTAAGTTCTGCTTTTCTTCTAGGAGAGATTTCCCCAAAGACGACTTCGTTATTGGAAACTACCAATATTACATTCAAATATTTTTATTTTACTAAGGATTGGTGCTATCAACTCATAACTAGTTTTGTACTATATATTGGTGAAATTATGACATGATTACAGGAAGACAAGAAAATCGCGAAGCCGATGATAAGTGCCTATTCTCTGAATTTTCAGCTTTTGAAGGTACTTGAGAAGAACTAGCACTCTTTCCTTCCAGTTTATTTCCAGCCCCATAAGTTCCTCTTGAACCTGCAGGAGCAGTCACAGGTCGCCTGAAAAGCGAACAAATAATTTTAAATGTTACTTAATGTAAAGATTTGGGATTGGTAGACGATATATGTATCATTTACTCAATTGGAGGGTTACAAACATCAGCGTTATCAAGAATCTCTTTTTCAGAAGAGTTTAAAGAAGACAATTCAGGGAATTTGTTGCGAATAATACTTGAAAAAGTTTTTGCAGATCCATTATTGGACAAGTTCCTGATCTTATTCTGGGAGTCAAGTGGACAGCATAACGTGGTGGAATTTGTTGAAGACTTCCCGTGGAACGCAGTTTCATCTGCATCCTTCTCACTGCCTGGAGACATGTGTGCTGATTTGTCAGTACCGCGGGGGCTGGCACTGGGGGAATTGGTTTCGTACTGCTCCCGAAGACGCTTGACGTGTCCGGGAGAATAGACTCCTGGAAGAAGATTCGGTTCATTCGAACTGTTCGAAACTGCAGACACACTCATTCTGGGGTTGAATAAATCGAGAACATGGGGTTCTGACTTCAATTTTCCAAAACCTGCTTCATTCGTAGTGTTTTCAATTTTAGCTTCGTCCATCAGGACTTTGGTTTCCGATGATTACTTGGCGACGACTAACAAGTTTCACGATCGTTGCAATATTCGCATGTCTTCGAAACTCGTCGTCAGTCTCACGATCAGTATATGTTGTACAATAGCAATTTTACTTTCCATGACATTCGCTTTATGTAAAAAATAAATAATGTTTCCGAGTACTTTGATATTTACATTTTATACAAAAGTTAAACCCCCTTTATTATTCGCGTTTTTCGAAGGCAGCGATTATAATTAATACTGTAAAATATAAGGACATATGCAAGGTTGATAGACTTATTATTGCTCTGTAATTGTTATAGAGAACTAACGCTACTATAACTACCTAAAAGTCTATCTTCCTTGGGACATATGAGTTAAAAAATAACACTTGGTTTTTGAATCTTTCATTGCCGAGCGTGCGACCCAAATTTGAAATCCCAATCTTCGTAAATTGACAAATCTGTATCCGCGACACTGGACTTGACGTGTTTGAATGCCTGTTTGAAGTCTTTGAATTCGATATCTCGCACCTAAAACGAAGTAGTTTTGAGTCTACAATTAATTTTTCAAAAAGACTTGCAATAATTTTCTACAAACTACTAGAAACACAAATACATACCCGCTCAGGGGTTATAGTTTCCAATTCATCTATAATTTCTCGAATCGGTCCGTACGAAGCATCTTGGCACAAGCTTTTCATATCAGCACCCGAAAATCCCTCAGATTCCCGTCCTATTTTTCTAAAATCGTCCTCACTTAACTTAGCTCGTTGATCCTTCATAAGATTTTTGACTATTTGTACTCGTCCCTATTGAAGCAAAAGATGAATTAACATAGACCGAGTGATAGGTATTTCACTTTTAATAATAGTTTAAATACGTCTATGTCAGGAAGAGGGATATAAATTCGTTTCACAAGTCTTCTCCTAGCAGCTTCATCAAGCTCCTGAGGTCGGTTGGTAACTCCAATAACCAAAACGCGGTCTTCAGCAGTAGTTCCAGCGCCATCCTAAATTCAGTTGTTATTGTAATTAAACAATTCGCAGTAAATTACAATATGTTTTAGTTGGTGCATGGTGCATTCATTACAAATTGAACTAAAAATTCTGTTTTCATTCGCCTGGAGCTTTCGTGTTCCGTGTCACTTCTTGCTGTCAAAATGGAATCGATTTCATCGATAAAAACTACGGAGGGTTGCTTTATCCGAGCAAGTTGAAACAAGCACCGAACGAGCTTTTCTCCTTCTCCTATCCATTTAGAAGTCAACGAAGATGCACTGATATTAAAAAATGTAGATTTCGATACTGATGCTATTACTCTGCCGATCATAGTTTTTCCTGTTCCAGCTGTTAAATCATATGAAAGATTCAGATCAGTTTTTGAATTAATACGGTTGTTGGAAAAGAAAAACTTACGTGGACCAAATAGGAGAATTCCCTTAGCGGGGGCCCTAAGCCCGTTAAATATTTCTGGACGCAGCATCGGCCAAATAATTACCTCCTGTAAAGAATTCTACGTATATAATTGACCTGAAAAGTCAAGGTATTCTTAATTTTTATTACATTTATTATCTTTTTTGGTTCCACTAAGCCGGCAATGTCTTCCCATTTGGTCACCTGAGGGGGTTGCATTACTTCACTTAAAATTGATAATACCAGCTTGGGATCGAAGTTCTTAAGTTGAGGATGCTGAAGAAGCTCAACAGTTCTAAACGGTGTACAGTATAGTAATTAAAACATTACTTGATTTACAGCAGTTATGAACGCATCAATTTGCACAAAACAATCTTTAGGGTACTAACTCAGGGTCGAGATCTTTAAGATTAGTCTCGCCGTCGCCATCGATTTCTTTCTTTTCGGGTTCAGGTTGCTTCTTGTCATTTTCTGACTTTTGCAATTTCCCAGCAAAATTATTTCTAGCTTTAATGAGATCCGACTTGTACATTCCAGGCCCCCTAAAACCTCTGTGCTCGTTAGGATTCGGATTATTCGAGGTCCAATCCCTTTTAATTCCCTTCGCTTTGTCTTGTATCCTCTAAAATCAAAGAAAGTAAAAATGTAATACCAGTAGCACAGCACGCTACTAATTTATTATTGTATTTCTGGGTCACTCACCAACATTGTACTAGCTGTTTGGAAACCACTTGGTAAAGTTATATTTTCTTGTCCGTTAGTATCGTCATCTGACTCACCAGCACCAAATGACGACGATTGTTGAAATTTATTTCCAAGTTGCTGCTTCTGATTGTTAGTTGCCGTGAACAAGGAAGGAAGATCATTAGGCTCCGCGATATCTCCTACTGAAGACGATGGCGATGGCACATACTGCCTAAATTGTTGGTTTTGCTTGTCAGTTTTTTTTGCTTGAGGACACCGGAAAGGTGCGTTAATATCAGACTTCATGTATTTAGAGTCATTCACTGAATTGTTTTCCTTCGAGTCTTGTTTGAGCCTTTTTTTATCATTTTGAAGTTGCTGATCATCAGAGTTTCCATTCAATGCATCTACATTCCGTTTTAAACTTGAGTTCCCAAAGCTGACGGACTTGTCTACTTTTTGAGGAAATATCAACGATGGCATTATTTCCTCTACTGTTGGTTGCAATGGATCAGCGCAATGAACCTTTTTTCCATTTGGGTCGTAACCTAATTTCTTCAAATAAACACTCAGTACTCCAGCTTTCCAGTTTTTAGCTATAACAATATCACAAATTACCTAAGTCACAAAATTAGTCTTTAACCAGGTTATTTAAGTCTTTTGATAAAAAAGTAACAGGACTTACAGTTTTCTGTCGAGATATTACGGATAATATATGGATCAATCTGTGCCTTATCTACTTCATACTGCTTCCGAGGAACTTCTAAAACCTCTTTTAATTCTGTTCCAGGTTTGAAAGTAATTCCTACTAGCTGTCCCAAGCACTCAACATAAAGCTTTCGATTTTCCTCATCATCATTTTCTTTAGAGCTTGTATTATCTGCCTGCGCCATGTTCTGCACAATGAACACTGTAATAACACACATAAACAAAGAATCTTTTCATTTTGAAATCTTCGAAATACTCCATCCCTGCTGAAGAGAAACTTTACAGAATTAACGACAGAAAAATATCGAGGCATGTGGTAAATAGCTTCGTAAATCGCACCATCGAATAGACGACAGTTGACCGGTTGCCATGACGCTATTTGAGCCCGAACTTCAGTGTCAAAGTTTCTCTCAATAATGAAAAATTGCAAAAAAATAAAAACAAGAGCTCCAAAATCAAGAGGAAATGCCACTTTGGCTCTCCTCGCCAATGAATCGTTAGATTTAGATAAGGAAATTTTACTGGCCTAAAGGCAGAAGCTGTAAAATATAAATTTGCTCCACCATTCCCAGGAATGGCTCTTTACAGCTATGAAGCTACGGGATCTAGTTCAACGAAGTCGGACTTTATCATCGCAGACAAATACCGTCTTATTCGAAAGATTGGTTCAGGATCGTTCGGAGATATTTATTATGGAAAAACATTATCAGGAAACGAAGTACGTAGCTAAAATATAATTATTTCAAGTATTTGCTCTTTGTACATTATGTGGCCTTACAGGAAGTAGCCGTGAAAATGGAAAATGTTCGCGCAAAGCACCCTCAACTTTTATATGAAAGTAAAGTGTACAAGATAATGCGTGGTAGCGGAGTCCCTGAAGTTAAGTATTACGGCACAACCAAGGATTACAATGTACTAGTTATGGAACTGTTAGGACCTTCGCTGGAAGATCTCTTCAACTATTCACACAGGGAGTTTTCACTCAAAACAGTTCTACACTTGGCTGACCAAATGATTCACCGCGTAGAGTTTGTACACAGCAAGGGATTTATGCATCGCGACATAAAACCTGACAACTTTCTGATGGGTACGGGTGATGATACTGCCAAGGTTCACATAATCGATTTCGGACTATCAAAGAAGTACCGTGATTCTCGGACAAGACATCACATTCCGTTCCGGAGTGATAAAAGCTTGACTGGAACTGCACGCTATGCGTCTATAAATGCTCATAGAGGATACGAACAAAGGTAATGAATTTTAACCTTAT
>Ga0194135_10002509_pt1 | contig 11165 bp, 8 predicted proteins | sample LitLau_LLRF_2013_FD_134024 | JGI IMG/M metagenome (GOLD analysis project Ga0194135, IMG submission 134024) | Freshwater sediment microbial communities in response to fracking from North America - Little Laurel Run_MetaG_LLRF_2013 (version 2) | ecosystem: Environmental > Aquatic > Freshwater >... | reverse complement strand
GTCGTCGACAGCATTCAGACTGTGGCGGAAACTAAGTCGCTTCAGATTCTGGAATCCCCGCAATACCTCCAACTTGGTCGCCAGCGGAACTACAGTGCCGTAGGTTGATTGTCGTTCATCTTCTCGAGTGCGAGATCTCCAGAAACTTTCCACATAGTACATTCCGTTCAGACTCAGCCTTTCCAGTTTATGGTTGCTTGGAAGACACTCCAGTAACCGCAATCCTGACTCCAACGGTCCCTTAGAACTTTGAACCTGGAGATCTTCCAGGTTCTTCATTCCTTCCAAGAAGATCCAGTCGTCTTTTGCACCAGCACAAAGCACGAAAAGCAACGACATCTTTAAATGGACTTTCTTTAGAACCACGTCGTCAGTGCAGCGTCGTTTAATCGCTTCCCAGAGTTCCTTGTCATGATCCTCACAAATATCACAATCTTTAACAGTTATGTCGAGTTCCTCCAACTTGGGATGATTCATTAGGAACGTTTCGAAATTGACACTCGCGGAAGATGACACTACCGCAGTCAAAGCCTTCAATTGTGGCATGGTCACTGTACGAATGGCGTCAAAGGATTTCCAGACATCAAGTGGAATGGAAACTTCCACGAGTGATTCGCGATGACATCGAAAGAGATCGAACAAGTATGTCGTGATGGGAGGCGCTTGTCGTGGTTCAGAGAGCCATGTGTTATCGACGAGATATATCGATAAACGAAGAGTTTTTAGTGCCGACGCTTCCAGCGTTTTTGTCAATTGCTCAATATTTTTGACGAATTCTGATTGTCGAAGGTTGCTTTCGTAAGCCCTGTTGTGAGTCCCAAGCACTTTAGTATGGTTTTGGCGGCCCAAGTGAGGAAGTTCCAGCGACTCCAGGTACTTCAACTGATTACGAATGATGGGGGACGACCAAACTTCACTTGTCAGGTTGTTTTCCAATAAACGAACGTCCATTTGGAGGCACGTCAACTTTGGCGTGGAGCTGAGGACGCCAGCAATAAACTTGGCGTAACTTTCATCTCGAAATTCATGGATGTTATCGGTATTAGATTTAAATCGGCTTGTAAGGAGAGAGATGAACTGGACGTGTTCCAGAATGTGGTGAATTTTATCGAGGACCGTCAACGGAAGATCCACTTCTACTTGAATACCATACCACGTCGTCATCGACGCGTTGTTATCGAACAGGTGAGGGATCGCCACAGATTCCTTTGTTACTTTAAGGACGGCAGAGTTTTTAAATGCGTGAGAGTTTGTGACCTTTTGAAAGAAATCCTGCGAGACTTCTCTTGTAGCTTTCAAGTCGACGAAATTGAGGTGGGGCCACAATTTGTCCGTTATCTGCGAACATAACAAGGATACACATTAATCAATAAAGCATATTGTATTTGTTAGTGATTCACGTGTGAAATTGCCGTCAACGTTAAGCGGGATCCGAAAGTCTGCTTGTCACTCACGAGATCATTTGAGAAGACCAAGGCTTGAATAAGTCGGGCCTTCTCGATTTTCCTTTCATGGTCATCGTCGACAACAGCCGCTGCTGTAGATAGTCCGTGTTTGTCGTCGTCGCCATCCTCGACGTCACCATCCCCCCTTCTCCCTCCTCCTCTGCCTGACGTTGATGGCGTGGACGTTTTATTTTGCTCCTCCATCGACATTTCCCTTCACAGACGTTGACGTATAATTAATTTGAGTTTGTCGACAGTCGACACCGATTGTGAATAAACCAAAATTTGAAATGATCAGAAAGTCGCGCGCGTCCGGGGCGATACCTTTGAGACATTTGCATTTTGCCCCGCTATCCCATATATGATATATGAAGTATTATGAAGCCATGAACAACTGAACCGAGATTAAGAATTAGTGGCAATGGGGTCTCCCCGGAGGATATACGAAGGTACAAACTGAACGGAGTGTTAAAGAAATGATCGTGATTATGATTAAAACCGGTTGGGAACCTGAGAACCAAAGACGAAAACCAAATAGAATGTGCTCAATGTCTTTGCAAATGCTATGCGTTGGAGGCATATGCCAAAAACACTCTGAGTACTGACAATGAGTGCTCGTCCGGTGGTGAAGATAATTCTTGCATCGCTGTAACGAAGATCGCCTCACAACCAGATTGGGACTCAGAGTACGGCTGCATCCAACCTGACAAATGTGAGCATCCTATGAATGTCGGAAGTATGGAATATTGGAACATCAGCCTTATCATGAATGGTACTAACAGAATTAACTTCATGATGATAGTTGTGTGATGGCTATATATGTGATGGTGTGGTGATAGTTGTGTGATGGTTATGTGATAGTTGTGTGATACTTATGTGATGGTGTGGTGATAGTTGTGTGATGGTGAGGTGATACTTATGTGATGGTGAGGTGATACTTATGTGATGGTGCGGTGATAGTTGTGTGATGGTTATGTGATAGTTGTGTGATGGTGATGTGATAGTTGTGTGATGGTGATGTGATACTTATGTGATGGTGCGGTGATAGTTGTGTGATAGTTATGTGATGGTGCGGTGATAGTTGTGTGATAGTTATGTGATGGTGCGGTTATAGTTATGTGATGGTGGTCTGATGATGCTGTGATGCTGCTAGTTTTGTTATAAGATTAAGTTTGTAGCATGAAACTAGCTGAGAGCTGTCTTTTCAGTGGGGTAGAACGAGAAATGCAACTGCCTCTCATTTACCTCAGTCAGTTTCAAAATACACTCGAATCTTTTCAATTCGAATTCTTTAGAAAACTCGCTTAAGTTCCTGAGTCGTGACAACGATTTGGCAGCGTTTATTTAACGCACACACAGACAAAGCATATATCATAAGCTAATAACCGTATAACCCGCATTAAAGCCCTATATGGATATATAACACAATCCTTAACTCGTCTGGCACCTCAGGGATTTACCTGGTACTGGTCAGTTGGGTTCCTGATCGTGAGTGCTGTGTGACCTACAAATTGTGGACCCCAGAAACCCCACTGACAAGGTTGTACTGTTAGCCATTCAAAAGTATCCGCTATCCGCTAATGAAACTTACGACTCTATTCGAAAACACTGTCCGAATCTGTTCTTCCGTCGCGTGGTATGTGTCTTGTTTGTTCCCCACCACCACCACAGCTTCTTCACGGGTTGTTGTTGTGGTGGATGCATCGGCAACCACTAAGTCTTCTTGGACGACAACAACAACATCCCCTTCACTTGACGAGGACGTCAGCGTTGTATCCTCCTCTTGCTCCATCATTATCAGTGTGTTCAGTTTTAGTTTTTTTTAGACCAACGTCAAGTCAAGCACGGCAAGGAATAATCACAAACTCAACGAGGCGGTGTTCGTTTGAGTAAGTTAAGAATTTCGCGCAGTGAAGGAAACGACCAATCACGGGTTAATTGTTGTTCGGCATTGCTCGAGTGCTTTGTTTCAATTCACCTTAAGGGTCTTACTATCATTATTACAATACAATCAAAAATCAAAACCTGCACTTCGATCACTTTCACTAGTTCATTCAATATTTAATGCCTCGTTGGCGTCTACACTCTGTCTGCGCTAAATATGAGTTCCATATATAAATCACATATTAATATCACTAGATAAGATAAAACTAGAGCATTCGAAAAAGCTAATATAATGACTCATTCGTGAGCAATTATCGCAGTAAACTTCTATTTCTATTCCTATTTCTAATAATTGGTAGTAAGATTTATTACAATGTGCAACAGTTTATCATTTATCAAGAATGTACAGAGCTTCAGAAATACCAACATTAAATTCTTTAACATTTCATTTAACCAAAAGAATCGCACTTTTGAAGCGTACATTAACATTCCAGTAAAGACCATTGATATGCACTAGCAAAGTATCATCAAATCAAATCAATTGAAGTTGAAGTAATTAGATCCGATTTCCTTGCAAGTCGTCAACGTCAATCACATCGTCAGCATCACTTTCAGATTCTGAAGCATCTTCCCAATCCACACCGTCACTCTCACTGTCTGATTCGTCACTGCTATCATCACAATCTAAGTCAGCGTCACTGCTATCATCACAATCTAAGTCAGCGTCACTGTCAGAATCGTACTCAATGTCCCTTTCGCCCTGAAAAGCAAAACTAACAATTCAATCTCCATATCATAAAATAATTTTTAAAAAACTACAAAAAACAGTAGGGACTGCCGACGATTGTGACAAGAAAGTATTACCAAGTCAATAAGCGTCGTCAGTCGAGGGTTTTTGACTTCTTTCATCACCTCCTTCTTGGAAAATCTACCGAAATTGGCCTTCAGTGATTCCAAACTCATGTTTTGTGAAATGATCCGGAGCACAAAGGATTTTGGTACTTCAGTCTCCGCCAAGTAGTCAAATCGTCGAAGGAACGGCAGCTTCAGACACGATAGTAGCCCGTCGGGCGTGACCAAAGGACAATGACGGATACTGAACTCCTGCAGACCTACAAAGGATCATAGTTAAAGGACAATGAATAACGGCCTTAATTTTCAAAACATCAAGTTCAAGCTCACGATATTTTTACCACGTTTTTACCCACCTTTCAGATTCCGAATTGAGTCAGAACCCTCTTCTGAAACCCCAGCAATCCCAGCATTCGTTAATCTCGAACAATGACTCACTTCGAGCTCCTCCAGTGACGTCATTTCACTCACAATGAACCGCATGACATCATCATCCACAGCGTCCGGACATCGGTTGAAGCTAAGACGCTTTAAATTTCGAAATCCTCGTAACACTTCCAATTTGTAAGGCAGCTCTAGCTCTGGTTCTAGAAATACGACTCTGTCCCCGATAATAAGCCTGGTTGTCCAGAAACCGCACTTTTTGTCGCCGATTCCTCTGAATCCCAACCGTTCCAGTTGATTTTGTGGAAGCATCTCCAGTATTTCAACTCCATTTCCATACAATTCCCATTTGGGATCTTTACAGTGAGGTCGTGAGAGCTGGAAGTCCCTCAGTCGGGTCATTTCACTGAGGAAACTCCATTCAGCTCCTCTTCCAATGCTGAAAAAGCCAACAAATTTCTTCGCTTTCAAATGAAGTTTCCTGAGATTAGGAGATCGTTCCCTTATCACGTTGAAAAGACTGCGCTTAAAGTCCTTCTTCACGGCAATGTCAAGCTCTTCCAGGGAGGGATGGTCTATAAAGAAACGTTCTAGCGTCTCTTGTCCTTGTCTACGAGTTGTTGCCGTTAAGCTAGTAAGACGTGGAATTTTCAAACCAACAAGCTTTGTACTTTCCCATACGGCCAAGTGAACCGCAATTTCTTGTAATGTATTGCGGTTCTTCTGAAGCAGCATCACAACTCCCTCTCGGATGCAAATAGATGATAGTGAGCCAAACTCAACTTTCGTCATACAGAAACTTTCCAGATTATCTAAAAACGTCGTTAAAAGATTAAGGTTTTCCGAAAAGACGACGTCGAGCCTATTCCGACTTGAGACCTTAAAAGTGTGATTTTTGTATCCAGTACAACTTTTAGGGTAGACAATTTCAAGACGCTTCAAACTCTTTAAATTGTTTCTGACGTCATTATGATTCAACACGACTCTTAAACTCATTTTGAACACTTCGATGTCTAACTGAAGGGTCGAGATTTTTGGCGTTGATTTCAAGATTTCAATCATAGAAGGAGAAGGAAAGGGTGGATTGTTTTCAAAGCCGACCTCTGAAAAGAATGAAGCGAATTCGACATTTTGGAGAATGTTACGTGGAATATTCTGCAAATCTTTGGTTGGCAGACTTATGTCAACTCGAATAGCACGCCAAATCCGATCCGAGTTCGAAAGAATGTTCAGATTTCTCAGCGTATCTTTCTTGACGAAGAGAACCCCCGCGTTCTTGAAATGCTGGCAATTTTCGATCATGTCGAAGAATATCCAAGAAACTTGACGGGCAGCTTTCATATCTGCCAAATTCATAGTGGACACAATGATGTCCGTTATCTAGACGGAATGAAAATAACGGCAAAAGGTATAACCGGTATAACGAGGGATTAAAGATCAATCGTATACATCGTTATTTATCGATTTTAATTGATAAATAAACCGTGGCAAACGGGTATAACCAGGGATTGAATATCAAATCGTACACGTAAAACGTTTACGTGCGCAGTGCAACGTTCTATCTGTGAAGATCTACATGCTGGAAGCGTCCCTGATCAGTTGAAAAAGAATAATTTCGAAACTCCCATAATTTCATATTAAGGGCTTTTTTAGACCCTTAAGGGCCCTACTTTTATTCGATATATTGAAGAGTTTACATGTTGGAGGGGTCCCTTATAAGTTGCATAAGAAAGAAATTCCCAAAATTTCATATTAATGACCCTTTAGGACCCTTTAAATCCCTACCGATATTCATTATATTGAAGAGTTAACATGTTTTAAGGATCCCTGTAAGTTGTAAGTGAAAAAAATTGAAGTTCCCATAATTTTATATTAAGGACCCTTAAGGGCCCTACCGATATTCGTTATATTGAAGAGTTTACATGTTGGAAGGGTTCCTTCCTGATAAAATGCAAAAGAAAGAATTTTGAAATTCCCGCAATTTCACAATAATGGCCCTACCGATTTTGACCATATTCAAAACGTATCATCTCCAAAGGGTCCCTGATAAGTAAGTTGCAAAAGACCGCATCTCGATATGTTGTGTTGTTATCGAGATAATTGTTTCCGGTAGTCAGCTAGCTAGCCACAGACAGAACGTGCATTGGCATATAAGGGATTTTGCAGTTGGTGAACCAACCGTCCAGATCATTGTTAACTTCGGATCTAAGGACGGTTTGTGGGAACTGTATTTCACGTTTGAAGCTAAGTGACAATTCATTTTTGTTGGGGTAGCTGGGATAAGGAAATTGACACTCGTCATATTGACTCAAGGTCTCAAGGAGGTCTTAAGTCTTAACTTAAACTGTTTGACGGTTGTTAGCTGTCCATAGGCCGTTGGGGGAACTTAATGGAGCGGAGAGAGCGGGCGACTAAACATGCGTTTAATGGGCGGAGGTTGCGTGGACATCTTGTATAGGGGAATGCGCGACTTTCTTCCTGCCTTCGCAAATCAGCGGTCCTTTCTTGGCAAGTTGGTGTAGGTGGCTAGAGCACTACTAGATGCGATCGATGAGATTGATGAGATAGACTACCCATGAGATACACAACAAAAGTTCGTGTGCGAAAAATTATCAAAAAGTTAGAGTTGAGACCTCCATGAGACACTATGAATGTTAATTTCCCAATCCCAGCCACCCAAGCAAAAATTTTGGATTGTGAGAATAAGCTTGTTCGCTTTGAATTGAACAATACCCAGTTACTTTTACCCGAAGTTTCGCTCCGCCTCTACTTTCTCCAGGTCATAACCTCCCTTTGTATCAAATAGTGCCAAAATTGGTAAAAAATATTATTGGCAGGGGGGGCATGACAAAAATGAAGGGCGAACCGAAAGGAGGAAGGTGGTGATTGTGAACGAGGAGGGGAAAGCAGCACATGTCAAGGGTGAATAGGCTCCTCCTCCTCTGCAGGTCACAATCAGTAGAGCCTCAAACGATGTACAGACACAGGATTTATGGACAGGACACGCACAACAAGCAGTCAATAAATCCTGGTACAGATATCATCAATAATGGTATTTAAATTTAAAGTGACTGAACAGTAGTGAACAGTCTAAACACTGAAAATATCCACCCTATACTTTCAACGGGAAAGAGCCGAAGCTATCTACTATCTGTGTGCTTAATTTCTAATTTCTAGATTGTTTCAGTCACTTTAAGTAATGAAAGAGATAGAACATTAATATAGAATTTGAATAGTACTCATTGAAACTTACGACTGTATTCGAAAACACTGTCCGAATCTGTTCTTCCGTTGCGTGGTATGTGTCTTGTTTGTTCCCCACCACCACCACAGCTTCTTCACGGGTTGTTGTTGTGGTGGATGCACCGGCAACCACTAAGTCTTCTTGGACGACAACAACAACATCCCCTTCACTTGACGTGGACGTCAGCGTTGTATCCTCCTCTTGCTCCATCATTATCAGTGTGTTCAGTTTTAGTTTTTTTTGGACCAACGTCAAGTCAAGCACGCAAGGAATAATCACAAACTCAACGAGGCGGTGTCCGTTTGAGTAAGCTAAGACTTTGAATTTCGCGCAGTGAAGGAAACGACCAATCACGGGTTAATTGTTTTTCGGCATTGTTCGAGTGCTTTGTCTCAATTCACCTTAAGCGTCTTACTATCATTATTACAATACAATCAAAAATCAAAACCTGCACTTCAATCAACTTTCAGTTTCACTAGTTCATTCAATATTTAATGCCTCGTTGGCGTGTACGCTCTGCACTAAATATGAGTTCCATATATAAATCACATATTAATATCACTCGATAAGATAAAACTAGAACATTCGAAAAAGCTAATATAATGAGCTCATTCGTGAGCAATTATCGCAGTAAACTTCTATTTCTATTCTTATTTCTAATAATTGCTAGTAAGATTTATTACAATGTGCAACAGTATATAATCATTTATCAAGAATGTACAAAGCTTCAGAAATACCAACATTAAATTCTTTAACATTTCATTTAACCAAAAGAATCGCACTTTTGAAGCGTACATTAACATTCAAGTAAAGACCATTGATATGCACTAGCAAAGTATCATCAAATCAAATCAATTGAAGTTATTGAAGTATTAGATCCTATTTCCTTGCAAGTCGTCACTGTCGTTCACATCGTCAGCATCACTTTCAGATTCTAAACCATCTTCAAAATCGGCACCGTCGTCACTCTCATTCAGAATCGTCACATTCGTCACTGCTGTCAAACCAACGTACATCGTAACCGTCAGGGTCATTATCAGATTCGTAGTCTATGTCCCTCTGAAAAACAAAACCAATAATCGAAGCTCTATATCATACAATGAAGGTGCAATAACCCAGGAAGCGGAAGGACGAACGATTGTGAAGATAAGTATTACCAACTCGATAAGCGCCGCCAGTCGAGAGTTTTTGACTTCCTTCATCATCATCACATCCTCCTTGAAAAATTCACCAAAATTGACCGCTACTGATTTCAGACTCGTGTTTTGCGAAATGATCCCTAGCACAAAGGACTTTGGTATCCCTTTCCACGCCAGGCAGTCAAATCGACGTAGAAACGGAAGCTTGAGGCACGAGAGTAGCCCGTCGGGAGAGACCAAAGGGCAATGACGAATACTCAACTCCTTCAGACCTACAAACAGTCGACGCTCTTAATATTGCAAGGCTAATAATGACCCCAATTTCCAAAAAGACATTGAAGTTCACAGTATTTGAACTCACACTTTAGATTCCGAATCGAATCTGAACCATCTTCTGAAGTCCCAGCAATTCCAGCATCAGTTAATCTCGAACAATGACTCACTTCGAATTCCTCTAGGGTTGTCATTTCACTCACGATGAAACACATGATGGCGTCGTTCACAGCGTCTGGACATCGATTAAAGCGAAGACACTTTAAATTTCAAAATCCTCATTCCTCGCAAGAGGTCCAATTTGTGCGACAAGTTTAACTCCTCATAAAAGACTGGACTCGACGCTGTTACTGAAACGATAACTGTATATCCAGAATCCATGCACTGCGTCCCCGATTCCTCTGAATCCCAACCGTTCCAGTTGATTTCGTGGAAGCATCTGCAGAATTGCAAGTCCTTTACCATACATTTTTTCCCATTTGAGATCTTTACTTTGAGGTCGTGAGAGTTGAAAGTCCTTCAGTAGGGTCATTCGTTGCAGGAAATCCCATTCAACTCTTCCTCCAGCACCAACACAGCCAACAAATTTTTTCGCTTTCAAATGACGTTTCCTGAGATTAGAAGACTGTTCCTTGATCACGTTCAAAAGACTTCGCCGGAGTTTCTTGTTGACGGCAATGTCAAGCTCTTCCAAAGACGGATGATTAGCCAACTTAGCCAAGAAACGTTACAACGTCCCTTGTCCTTTACTACGTGTTGTAGCAGTTAAGCAACGAAGACGTGGAAATTTCAAACCAATCAGTTTTTCAGTTTCCCAAACAGCCAAATGATCCGAAAGTTCTTGCAACGTTTCGCGGTTTTGCTGAAGCAGGTCCACAACTTTCTCTCCGAAAACAATATATTGTAGTAACTGGGCTTTCATCTTCGTCAGGGATAAGCTTTCGAGACCATGTAGAAATGTCGTTAAAAGTTTGACGTTCTCCGTGAAGACAATGTCATGAAAATTACTACTAACGACCCTATATGGCTGTTGTTTCCGGCACCGTTTTTACTGTCGACGATTTCCAGTCGTTTCAAATCCCTTAAGTTGTCTCTGACGTCGTTAAAATTGAACACGACAGCCATATTCCTTTCGAAGACTTTAATGTTCAACTGAAGGGCCGATATCTTTGGTGTTGATCCGAGTATGAAGTTAATGTTACTCATGCAAAGAGATGCTTTACAACTCTTTGAAAAATAAATTGAAGCGAATTCGACATTTTGGAGAATGTGACGTGGAATCAATCGGAAGTCTTCAGTTGGCAGGCTTGTGTCAACTCGAATAGCACGCCAGGTCCGAAGACTTCGAAAGAATTTCCACATTTGCCAACAGTTCTTTTGTAACGAGGAGAATTCCAGCGTTCTTGAAACGCTTGTAGTTTTCGATGATGTAGAAAAACCTGGAGACTTGACGAGTCGCTTTCATATCCGCCAATTTCATGCACGACAAAATGATGTCCGTTATCTGCACGCAAAAACAAAGTTTTATTATTTAACGTGATAGACCCGCAATATATACAATCTCAACAGCATGATGAATTAATAACTTACGACTCCATTCGAAAACACAACCCGCATCTGTTCTTCCGTTGCGTATATCTCTTTTTTGTTCGCTGCAGCAGCTTCTCCTTCAATTGTTGTTCCAGGTGCGCAGGTGACAGCGTCTTTGGGTTGGAGTGCAGCAAAGGGGACGCAGTATTTCTAAGTTTTTTTTACTGAAAAATTTTGAACACCCCCCTAAACCCCCCCAATCGAATCAGGAAGAAATTCTGGGCACCCCCTTTTTGGCCCACCAACCACCCCCCTGAAGATCTTTTTCCAAGTTTTTATCTATTGAAAAATTTCTGAAACCTCTCGTGACGGTCGTGACCATCCTAATCGACTTAGGATCGGATTCTGGGACCC
>Ga0194135_10002508_pt1 | contig 11166 bp, 15 predicted proteins | sample LitLau_LLRF_2013_FD_134024 | JGI IMG/M metagenome (GOLD analysis project Ga0194135, IMG submission 134024) | Freshwater sediment microbial communities in response to fracking from North America - Little Laurel Run_MetaG_LLRF_2013 (version 2) | ecosystem: Environmental > Aquatic > Freshwater >... | reverse complement strand
TGAAACTGGTTATTTGTTTCGAAACGGTCGTCACGGCTTGAGTGTGTTTCAAATCGTTTTGGCATAATACAGGATTAGAGGATAACTTAAACAGCAAATAAAGTTGATAGCTTTGAGTTAGAATTAAGCTTTGCCAGTATGTTATAATACACGTACATATATATATATATGTAGTAATAACAATGAAGAATTTTTACTGACGGACTTAATGTTTCAGCTGGTCCTGGTGCTGGGTGACCTCCACATCCCCCACCGCGTGGCTACACTGCCGGCCAAGTTTCGAAAGTTATTGTCACCTGGAAGAATCCAACACATTTTATGCACGGGAAACTTATGTACCCGTGAGTCTTTCGACTATCTCAAGACTGTTGCAGCTGACGTCCACGTGGTACGAGGCGACTTTGATGAAAACTTGTCTTATCCAGAACAGAAAGTCGTCACCGTGGGTCAATTTAGAATAGGCATTTGCCACGGCCATCAAGTACGTATTAATAACACGGGATAAAGCTTATTTATAAGCAATAGTTGACACAACTTTTTGAGACACGAGCAGTGTACTAACAAGAGTCCGAAGAGACCCACGAGCTGTGGCTCTGTGGATGCATCACTGCTTGTACTTGCGTTAGAGGTTTCGTACAGCGTAGAGATTGCCGGGCCGAGTGAGCAATGAGAAAGCATTGTTTCATTTTTGTGACAGATCGTTCCTTGGGGAGATCCCGATGCCTTAGCCATGGTCCAGAGACAACTCGATGTTGACATTCTCATCACTGGACATACACATAAGTTTGAGGCGTATGAACATGAAAGCAAGTTTTATATTAATCCTGGATCTGCCACGGGAGCTTATCATCCGCTAGAAAAGTAGGTTCTAAATGAAGTGTATGAAATTGGGCTGCATTGGAAAAATGGACTTATTTCGATTTTTGTGTATTTCAGTCGAGTCATTCCTTCATTCGTATTGATGGATATTCAGAGTTCCACAGTAACTACCTATGTTTATCAGCTCATTGAAAATGAGGTGAAAGTTGAAAGGATAGAGTTTAAGAAATAACCTAAAAGTAAGAGATATACATAACTTATATATGTTATTTCATATTAATGAGATGAAAAATGCAAGTTATCATGAATGTAAAGGAGTGACGAGTGTGCGTGCAATTATTTAGTTCCAAAAACATAATGCATACAACGAGTGAAAGTGTTTTAGAATGGAAGAGTCCGTGAAACTTTAATGGCCTTTTTGCCAATTTATTAAAATGACTTGTTCAAACTGGAACATTGAAAATGTAAAAGTTGAACTAGAATGACTCACGTCACGGTTCATACGGTTTAGAACAGGATTGTCAAAAGTAGACCGACGGTTATCAAATCGAAGACAAAATATCAGTCAAAAGGTAATACAGAAAGGACACGATCCGGTCCTTGATAAATGATACTTTGATTTAACAGCAAACTCAGGTTTACTACAATTTCTTCTGGTCCTGGTAATATTTGTTTTTAAAATTGACTTCGATGTTTGAGCCTTGGACGGGTGTAAAACTTTTGAACTTTGCGTCAAGCAACTGATTCACTTTCACTTCCACGTCGAAGTTTTATATTGTCTAGGTCAAACTGAGTGTCAGATAGAAGGGAGTTGTCATTATTTGAACCAACGGACTCAGTTGAGGAGTCGTCGTCTTCCTCATCATCTGTTGTTTCGTCACATTCTCGTATAGCATTTGTCAGATCTTCAATACGCTGCATCGCCAGTTTTAAGTCATTCTGTAATATAAAGAACAATTAACAATGTAGCATGTTACGACGAGTTTCACAATCAAAACTTTGTTCAATCCACAAAATGTATAATACCTTCAACGTTGATATTTCTAAATCTGCACTCTCTAACTGCTTTTCAAGGTTAACTCGTCTTCCCTGAGCTTCACACTCTTTCAGAGTTAAGCGTGACAGTTCATCTTTGGCATCTCTAAGTTGTCTATCTGTCTTTTTAGCCTTGTCAGTTGCAACATATTCTTTCGATTGCAAGTTCTTCATATCTTCTTGATATCTCTCTATATGTTCCTTTAATCGAGCAACTTGTCCCTGTGTTGATGAAATAATTTTTATTATCATATAAGTTCTACACAAATATTCAGATAACGTACCTCTAGTCGTCCTTTGGTAGTCGTCTCCAGTTCCAAACGAGTCTCTAACTCCCTTATTTTTAGATGGAAGCGTTTTTGAATTTGAATTGTAGCTTGATCACCTTCTAATGTCTCCAGCTTGGCTGTTAGCTCAGCTATTGTTTCTTTTAAATTTGAGGTTGCAGATTCTAATTCACTTATTTGAATGCATTGGTCCGTAATTGTTGTCTGATCAACGGAAAGTTGTTCTACAGCAGCTTTGTACTTTTTCATTACCTGATGGATTTATATAAATTACTATTAGTTCATTTAATTAGGATTTTGTCATATTTTTGCGATTAATTCGTACTATTATTATACCTCAGCTAATTGTTCTTCATATTCTTCAATCTGCATCTGATAACTACCCTTTTCTCGCAAAATTGCATTTTTCTCATTCTCAGCCTCATTGCATCGTCTAGTCAAATCCTCGACTTGATGCGCTGCATCTGCGAGCTCTTCTTCTAGCTATTAAAGTAATTAAAAACATAGTCAGTCTTGGTCTTTGTCATATCTTTACTTCATCAAGATAAAATTACCTTTTGTTTGGCTCGACTTAGTCGGGTTCGTTGTGATTCAGAATCTTCCAACTGGTGTCGCAGTTGCCGAAGCATTCCTTTACTCAAGACATCGTTCTTCGATTGCTCCATCATTGTTTGAGCATCCTTAAGTAAAGCTTTTGTACGCTTGAGTTCTTTTTTGAGTCTAGATATGTGCTCCTGAGATGCACTTTGAGACATTGACAGCTCTTCAAGGTCGAATACTTTTCGTTCTAATTCTTGTTTGGCACGTAGAATTGCAGTTCTCTCCTCATGTTCAGATTCTAACTGGCACTCCAAAGCTATACACAATACAACGATAAGATAGTTATGAGGAGTTTTCGAAAAATAGTTAAGTTTTATTTGTCACCTTTGACTTTTTTATGAGCTGAGCTGCGAACATCTTCAATTTCTTCTTCACGTTGTTGGACTTCTCGCTTGTGTTCTTTTCTCATTTGTTCGATTTGCATCTCGAGGCGTAGTTTAGTTCCCTCTAAACTCTGTACTTGTCCTGCTAAATCATCCAATTCCTCTTCCTACAGAAAACAAACCCGCGTCAGTTAATCACTAGTTTCACACTACTGTACTAACTTTGAAGTCAAATTTGATGTCGTTCTAAAACTTTACCTGTTCTTTTACTCTCATTTGTAAATCATTTTTAGCCTTCCTTAAAGAACTTAATTGTTCGCTGTTTCCACCAGTTTGAGAAATCTCCTCCAATTCGGCTTCAACATTGTGAAGCTTTGTTTCTTTCAATTGTAATTCCATTTTCAAGGCCTAAAATAACAAACAAATATTAATTCCCAATGTTTATTCCAAATAATTTTGCTTTCAAAAACGCATTCTCCTTCGCCCGACCATACAAAAGGGAATTCACATTATAGTACAGTTTTTCCTCTAACCTGCATTTCGTTGAACGTAGAATCTTTCTGTATCAATGCAGCATCCCGTTCTCGAATAATTTTTTCCTTGTTCAACTTTTCTTTTTCTAATTGCATGTTTAATGTCGACAGTTCAGCATCAAATCGCCTTTGCTTTTTATCCAACAAAGCGCATCTAGAAGCTTCCTCTTGATGTAAACATCTCACGTCGGACAATTCACTTGATAACTTTTGGATTCGACGTTTTAGCTGAGCAACAATTTGTTTTTGCTCTTCAGATTCTTCCCATGCATCACTGCACTAAAATTTAAAAACAACACTAATTATTATTGATACTGCAACTGGTTGATTTCAGGTCCAGGAAATTGTCATACCTTCTTTTCTAGTGATTTTTTCAGTATCATAATTTGATCCAGATGGTCTTGATCTTTCTGCTTTAGCCTTTGTTTCATTACTTCTAATTCTCTTTTACATCGCTCCCATCTTTGTCTAAATAAATAATTATCAGCATTAAGTAAGATTTTAATCTAACTGCACCCACAAGTTGTAATAAATTAAGCTGGTCGTACTTGTATACTGACTCTTCGTTGAATTCATCTGGAGTTCCATCACCATTAACATCAGATATTGAGTATGCCAAGTCTAATTCCAGCTGTTGCTTCTCAGTTTCAAGATTCTGACAACGGGTTTTAAAACTTGAGAGCTGGGTTTCTAGTTGTTGCTTTTCCTTCATTTCTTGTTCTATTTTGTCGGCTGTTGCTGTTGAAGTAGCCTGCTCTTCTGCCAGTTCTGAAGCTAATTCGTTCACCTAAAGTAATGAGCAACAGAATGTGAAAATACTATCAAGCTTTTCTGTCAACTGAAACAACCAAATCACACAGAAAACTCCTTAAATACTTGGCATCCTTCAAAATATAAGATGTTTTAAGCTTCACTGCTACTGTGTGCTAAACTTACAACAGGAAGAGGTACTGGAAGATTACATGACTTAATATCTGTTGCTTGACTGATACTTAAGTCGTCTTCATCGAAAACATTATGAAGATCCATTAAGGAATGAGCATCAGAATTGTGATTGGCGATGGAAGATTCTGTTCCATCAAGGGTAGCCCAACTTGCAGAGTGGCTCATTTGGTACCCTCTGATAGCAATTGAGGTGTTCATTTTATCTCTAGATCTATTAACTTGCGACTTTCGATTAGGATGCATCTGAACCCAATCTTGCTCTATGTGGTCAGATCGTTTCAAGAAATCTTTGATCTGAGCAGATAACCTTGCCGATTCAGTTTCCGGCTCAGAATGTGCTGGAGATGGTTCGTATCGAGTTTTGAAGGTAGTTCGAGAGATCGATGGAGGCAACAAAGAGAATCCGGCTTTAATCACAACATTATCTTGAGGTGGTAAATTATAGCTGAAGCCGTCTAATTTTTTCCGCTGGATATTAACACTCGCCGCTCTGTAATTTCTAGAGTGAGTGGCGTTTCCATTATTATATCTTGGTGTTTGAGACCTTGGAGATCTGCTAGATACTGGCGAAGAAGTATGCCAGTAATCGCGTTCCGAGTAGGTGCTAAAGACAGATGAGGCGCGATGTCCATGTCCCAAGTAGCTTTGTCCACCATAGTTATCGATATCCCTGGAGTACATAGCCATTTTGGACAGCTTTACTCCAGATTTCTGGAACACATTTATCTGTCTACTTCAACGCTAGTCTTGTTGTTCCCAAACGGTAACAGTGATGTTTTCTGGAACCACTGAGTCTTCAGCTGAGATCATTCCGGAGGAAAATACCACCAACACACTACTGACACTCATTCACAGTTTGTAAGACACATTGCCAATGCACTTCCGGACTTCGTAATCCTAGTTTTGGTACTATTTTAAGCTCAGTAATGTTAAGAATAAGGAAGTAAAAAATTTGCACAGAGAGTGCAAACTCACTTGGCACTGAGCCAAAAAAATCCGATTTCACAAACAGACTTCCTCTCTCTCTTTCTCATAATTAGAGGAGCTGAATACGATTCATGTTTTCACGAAAAAGTAACCTGACACTCTAGCGAGACACATGTCTTATCACCTCATAAACATGTCAATTGAAGGATGCCAATGAATAAGGATTTTTAGATTCGTCAACATTAGGAGATATTAATTCTTACCCTGATCTCCAGTTTTTCATTTTCAAGCTTTAATCGGTTACGCTCCGTTTCCGCCTTTTCATATCGCAACTTCAACGAAGCTAGTTCATCCTACATGTTCAGACAAAGTTACATTAAGCCTGATCGACGCTTTTACCACATTCAGTTAATCTTCAAACCTGAGTTGATTGAAGTTTTTCATGGGAGCTTTGAACTTTTAGAAGAGGTGATATTTGCTGATACAATTTCCACCAAGACCAGTCTCTAACAGCTAATAGTTTCCGTACATTCTTTTGTACGCATTTGATTGCCACATCTCTGAGTTTAATTTTTTCGAGTTGCTTTCGAGCAGAAAATCCTCTGCAAACAGATTGCAATGATGTGAAAAGTCCCTCGAGTTTTGCTGTTAACTTTTTTTCAAGCTCATTGAGAAGCCACGGCTTCAGGAAAATCTGTTTCAAATTAGCGTAACATTCAAATACTACTACAAGATGTTGGAGGTTGATAATCACGCAGATCATTGAAATATATACATACCATCGAACTTCCAAGTTTAAAAGCTGTAGAGGGCATATCTTGTTTATCCAAAATATCAACAGCTTTGTCTAATATGTTAAATCCGTCTTGATTAAGTTCTAGGCTTCCAAGACATTTGAATCTTCGAACAAATTCAGACTGGAGCATATACGCTGGGTATCCATTCTTGTGGTACCTAACAGTATCAGGAATATTGCAGCTGCGAATCTAAATTATTAAATCTCACATTTAAAAAGTCCCCATGCATGCAGGTCTAACCCAATCGTTTATGTACTACCTGTCGACGTAAGTTAGGAATACTAACGTCCCCAGATTGCACCTTCTTGTACGGGTTTAAGCATTGAACTGATTGAATTTGAGTTCTGCTCAAGATTTCAATCAGATAGTCCTGTGTGTATAATTAAAGGTTTACCTGTGAGAATGACTCGTTAATAATAACTTGAATTCGAAATGCGTACTTACACTTTGAATTTTAATATTGACTGTTGCTGATTTTTTCTGCCATGTTGTTGTATAGTTTCGTCTAATACTCGAAGCTCGCCTTAAGCCGCTATCAGAAGCTGCTGAGGTGAGACATATTCCAATTATCGAGTTACTTGATTTCAAAAACATACAATTTATGTTGTCCCTGAAATAAGTCATGACATAAATAAAAGATATGCTTGGGAAACCAGAACGACCACATTCACATTAGCCATATCATGCAACAAATTACTTACTTTTGTGATTCTTGAATGAGTACGTTGGTAAATTTTGACGCGGAAACAATATCAACATGCTGCAGAACTTTCTTGATGTCATACTCAACTATGTGAGTTCCATTTGCATGAGACATTGTTAAAGACGTATTTCTGAAGTCTACACAGTAGAGATTTTTGAACTGATTTTCTCCATAAAATTCACTTTCAAATTTTTCCAAACATCGGGCAGGTTCTTTAGCGTCGTCCAAGAAATACAAGAGACCTTTACTTTTGATGCTTTGATTTGTGGCTGAAGGAAACGAGTCTAGAAGAGGCAAAGAGTCGTACTGATTCATCACATACTCTTCTTGAGTTTCATCAGATTTACTGGATGAGATTTCAGATTTAGATTCCAAACTGATTCCTTCACTATGATAAAGTTTGTAAATACGGTCGAAATTTACTTCTTTTAAAAGTTTGTAAACTCTATCATTGATGTAGTTTGAAGACAGATCTGCAAATCTACAAGACATTCTTCAATTACAATAGTTGTACGTTTCGTAAATAAGACTAATTGTAAGTTGGATGACTGATCTTACCTTCCAGCGTTCGTGCTTATGGAAGATCCAATTTGGACTACATTAATACTTAAGCACTGTACATTACGAAATCCAACACTGTTAGATTTGTTTACTGATGTAAACAATGAATTGACTGCTTCAATGTAAAGTCCCACCGAAAACCCTAGGACATTCCTGACACGAGATGCATCATTATCGTCCATAACTAATGTCTTCTCTACATTTTCGAGAGGTAATCCTAGTAAAGCACAAGCACTTTTAAAATGCTGCTGTCCAATTTCGATACACTTTGAACTTCCTCGTATATTATTTTGCAGTGCATTTGCCACAGTTCCAACAACATGACCTAAATGATAAACTGCACCGAATACAGAAAGAACAGACTTCGTGAATGTTTCCCCGAGTCCTAAAGTCACCATTCCAGCTATAATATTAGATATTTGTACAACAGTTTCTTCAGGGTTGACTGAGCTTGAAATATCTGACAAGTAAAATGGAGCCGATTTGCAACCAGAACTATCAGCATCTACATCTGTTAGTTTCAAATCTTTCTTCAGTTGCTTGAGGACAGGATGAGGTCCAAGTAAATCTACAGGGCACGTGGAAAGGTCGTGCAAGGCTTGTAAGATCTCAAAATATGGTCCGTCAAAAACTCTTTCGATATCTAACAAGAACACCTGCATAAAAAATATTCATATTAGGACAAAGTTGGGAATTTTCTGGACTTCAAATTCTCACCTGAGAACTTATGCCAAGAATCCTGCCTCCCAGATCGAACTCTAAATTGTACAAGACTGTAGACTTTTCATGAACAATGTCTGAGCCAGAACAAAAGAAATCGACCAACTCCGAAAGTGCTTGAAGTCGCTCCCAAAAACTTTGCACAGGGACATTATTCAGAGGAGAGTTTGTTGTAAACTTGTCATTTCGGGCACACTTTGTTTCAGACAAAAATCTGAGAACTTCTTTGCAACATTCTTTCTTCGTAAGACTACTAGACTGTCCGTGCAAGATTATAGATTGATTGCGTCTCCCTATGACCATTCCTCTGTACGCTTGATTGGCAATAGAATATATGTTGGGTAGCAATTTTGAATACGTAAAAGGTTGTACTACTGATTTAAGTAACTTTTGGGTCTCTAGATCCATTTTAGGGTTTTTCGTCAAGAACAACATAGAATTGTTTGTGACTACCGTACACGGTAAACAACCATGATAACGGTTTCTTAGTATATGTAAAATGGAGGACTCATTAACAAGTTGAAGATTCCAAAGGTAAGGAGAAAAATCTAAAGACGTGGGGTTGCACTGAAATTACACCAATATCAAAAGATAAGGACACGTTACATCTAGAAAAAAATCAAACCATTAGTATTTAACATCAATTACCGTTTCAACGTCATCTTCACATGACTCGTATATCTGTCCAGTGTCCAGTTGCACTCGACATTTCCCGATTTCTTCAAGGTTTTCAATCAGTCTTGCTGATATAAAACCGTTTTTGTGAACCAGCCATACCTTCCCTGAATTCTTTTGTAAATCTTCAGTTTCTTCCTACAGAGAGATATTAAGAAAGCTTAGCTCCTGATAAAATTTACAATATGAGTCTGAGTCAACAGCTTACAGTTTCTGTAACAAGTCTGTCAATATTTTCCACCCAATGGAGATTTGATAAGACCTTGAAGTAAATCATACACCAGACATAAATTATAATGCATGTCTAAGGATCAGAAGAAAATATCAATCAAGAAAACTTCAGTTTGTCTTACTCTTAAAGATACAACATTAGCACTAGATTTGATCATCTCAACCACATCTTCTCGTGTTTTTGAGTCAACAGAGACTGAATTGACAGAAATAAGTCGATCCCCAGGAAGCAGGTACCCAGCTCTGAACTCTCGAGGTTGTGATCCTTGTGGAGGCTCAACGTATAGGATAACATCCTGTATAGTTACATATTATGTTTAAAATCGATGGATTCGATTGATTGATTGAAATGCTTTACAGTACATAAAGTTTAACGTGACTGTACATCTGAAGAACTTACTTTCAATGTTGACGATGCCTTTCTTAGCGAAAATCCGAAATCCCCTGTCGGTAACCGATCAACGCAAACAGTTCTCAAGTGCCCCAATTTCACAGATTTACTCGGAACAACATGATCTCCCAAGTCTAACTCAGCTTCCACATAAAACTTTGCAGAAGAAACAACATTATGTTGCGGACTTTGAGGAGGTGTTTGATAACTTGCTGTAAAGCTCGAACTACTGGCTGAGGTGGGTGGCCTCGAAGGACTGTACCCTGGATGGGACAATGTCTCTGTGAGGTTACTATAATCTGTGGAATATCTCGGAGGCCTTGCAGGCACCGGCGGAGGACTTCTACTTGATGAAGGAGGAGCCCTCGGAGGTTTAGCTATTAATAAGGCCATATCGTTGTTTTATTTTTTTTATATTCCATCCACACAAAACACCTTTACAACAATCAAAAAGCTACAACTCACCTGGAATTTCTGGATGCTGAGGACCAACAGGAACATGAAAGCTCGCGGAATGAGCAGATAACGAAGACTCGCTACTGTCGGAATGCGTAACCCCACCTACATTTCCACTCCCATCCACAGGAGACTTGAGCGACGACGACGTACTTGAATTAGATGGAGGTTGCATGAAGAAATTCTCACTATAATCAGCAATAATTCCACTCGGCAACTTTTGTTTATCTTTCTTCGCTTTCCCCAGCTTAAAACTCCTCCGAATCTCATCCAAACGATGAAGGTCATCAGGACTCAACTTATCTTTGACTTTCTTCCCAAAACTACTAACTTTCCCTGGATCAGCTGTCGACGAACCGGCGGCTGCTGTCGTTTTCCCAACTTTCTTATCCCTGTCCTTCTCCGATTTCCTCATAAACTGGAACATCTTAAGACCGACGACGATTTCCCCTCACCCCAAAATCCCTTTAAATTTCGTCGAAACTCCAATCCCAATAATATTATCATTCACAGAGTAAATTCAGAGTGAACTTCATTCTTCTTTCACCTCTCTGTACTAATTAAAATCACCAAAACAACCAGTCTTTTACTCTTCTTAGCCTACATACATACATATACGTATCAAAACTATCTTTTTAATAATAGCTTCACTCGCTTCACTTACAGTTATGTCAAAGTTGTCAAGTAGTGTCAAATAGTCTTACCATTATTAGTCGGCTCTATTGCTGCTGCTGCATCTGCATCATCAGGTAAAGAAACAGGAGCACAGAGTATGAAAGTATACAACAACACTATACGAATACGAATGAGTGTAGGATGTAAATAAATGTCACTTGGGTTATTTTTGTTTTGGACAGTTAGACTGATACTGATGATGATGATAGTTAAGAGACAGAGAGAGAACCTCCCTACCTTCCTTCCTTTATATTTGTAGTTTATATATACGCAGGGGTATCGTAGTACAGACAACAACACGAACGGAACACCACCACCACCGAATAGTCAGAGGCAGTGGCAGTGTGTGCCACAATGAGCAGGTGCACCACCACCACCACCAACCCCAACACTACTACTACTACTCTCTCTGACACTCTCTGACCGCCGACACTCAAGATCTCCCCACTCTGTGTCTGTGTACAATAGGCAATAATAATAATAATAAT
>Ga0194135_10002507_pt1 | contig 11167 bp, 16 predicted proteins | sample LitLau_LLRF_2013_FD_134024 | JGI IMG/M metagenome (GOLD analysis project Ga0194135, IMG submission 134024) | Freshwater sediment microbial communities in response to fracking from North America - Little Laurel Run_MetaG_LLRF_2013 (version 2) | ecosystem: Environmental > Aquatic > Freshwater >... | reverse complement strand
TTCTCAGTTCCTTTTTGAAACAGATCTTTTCTCGTTTGTAGCAATTGTGCATGAAGCTGCATGGATGCGAAACACAACTCGGGGCCTACGAAAATTTCCCGTCACAATTGTTAGTCGCTCCAATTGTGAAGGCCGTTACAACAGAATATCTCAGAACACCTTTGATTTCAAAATGAGCCCTTCTGATGTTTGCATGGTCGAAAAGTATTCAGGAGGATCAAGTTGCGACCGGGACATTGGTGGTGGGGTATTTTGTGAGAGTCCCACCGGAACAATGCTCTGTGGAATTCAAATATTTAGAATGTGTGACTACTCAACACCTAAAGTCATTGCTGACATTTCACACTACGCAAGTGACATCAAATTACTTTTGTAGCAAATAAACAATTGAATAAAACAGATTCGATTTCTTTTAAATTAAATGACATGAGATCCATGATCTGTGTAATAAATGGGAATGTGGAAACGGTTGGGGAACAAAGGGAGAGTGTGGTCAGGTTGCCCCACAGGAATAATTCGAGACTGAATGGGCGGGAAGAGTGAATGGGATCGTGTGAATGAACAAGACCCACGTTGTACGTCTTCTGCTTGACTCGTCTCTGCTGCGCTGCAACTCAGCCGCAGTCGTTTGGTTTGTTTTTAAAATTTCGAATTGAACAAACCTGTATAGGTTTCGCAAAATCAGTAGTGGAGAGTTTCGAAATACTTGGGAGGGAACATGGCGATGCTTGCAGAACCCCGTAGGAAGCAACGGGTAGGACCGAATCCTCGAGGAAAGTTCTTCATCGAAGATGAGAATAACAAGGGGAGGAACTTGCTGATGAAAATGGGCTGGAAACACGGCGACGGACTTGGTGTCGAACGGCAAGGAATGACGGAACCGATCATTCCCAAGATACACACGGACAATAGAGGTAAATCATAAAAGGCTTCTTATGTTATTGTAGATGCCAATTTCCAATAACTAAATGGTGACTAACGAGGTGGTTTATGGCTTTAGGACTTGGGTTTGACATCAAATCCGACCCGTGGGTAGCTCATACGGACGACTTTGAAGCAATACTACAGAATCTCAAGGCTGCTAATGGAATCGTGGATAAGGAAGAAGGGGATGATGAGAAGGATGTGGAGATGAATGAAGAAGAAAGCTTGAATGAAAGACCTGCGTTCGGGTTTGGTTTCCAGAAAAAAGCGGAGAAAGAGAAACCTAGCGTAAATGAAAAGTTTAAGTCGAAACTAGCCAATATTAACCTTGAAGCTCACTCAAAGTCATCAAAGAATAGGATTCAGTAAGCAATATTGTCCAATTTTATTCATTGGATCACTTTATCATGCATACTTTAATCATAGTTTTGCGTTTTAGCTACCAGAAGTTTGTAAAGAATAAGGACCTGAGTAAAATCAATGCTCACGATTGGAATTGCATCTTTGGGAAACCTGTGGTTGCTGAAGAAGTCCAAAAGCAATCATCAGAAGAAGTCGTCATTACAAAAGCGTTAGAAAGTTTGAAGAGGAAAAGGGAGAAGAATCAGGAGGTATGTGAGGAAAAATCTATTGATTTGGAACCTGAACCTGTAAACAAAGAGAAGAAGAAAAAAAAGAAGAAGAAACGCCATACAGATTTAGAAGAAGAAGTGTGTGCAGCTCCTGAAGAAGCAATCAATGACACGTCCGCTGCGGCTAACGATGAGCAGGAATTGCCAAAGAAAAAGAAGAAAAAGAAAAGGAAAACGGACGCTGAACACGATGCAGAAATCAAAACTTCAATTTCAATTGTGATACATCTTGAGGAATCGGTAGAGGCAAGTAAAGGAGAAGATGAAGAAATTCCTAAGAGGAAAAAGAAAAAGCACAAGAAGGACAAATGCCGTCACGAAAATAGCGTAGCTGATAGTGAACCATTGCATGAACAAGACCCCGATAGTATTATGGAAAAAAAGTCGAAGAAGACCAGAAAAGATAAAAACAAAGAAGTTAAAGACGATGATGTACAAGAATGTCAAGAATCTTTTGCAGAAGAAAGTAAAATAGTGGATGAACTGCCTACTAACGAATCAGAAGCAGCAGAAACTGCTGAGCTGATTGGTACGACCGCGACTGAAACATCATCATCATCTGCTGAAACCATGTTTGCGGTCTCAAAGAAAACCAAAGTGAAGCCAGGGATCGAAGAGATTCAGACAGTTGCCACTCAGTTTAAAGGAAGCAACATTTTACTAATTCCTGGGTATAGAAATCAGAGTAACAAACCAAATCCAATTTGATAGTTTTAATAATAAACTCACTATATTTTGTATGCATTGAACCTAGTGATATTAATATTAATGTGTCCTTACTGCTCATTATTCTATTGGTATAACATCTTTGCACACGTTTTATATTTTTTCGAATCTCAGCAAGGCTTTATCTTTAAGTTAATTACGAAAGGAAACAGACCTTGAAAAAAAGATCTGTCTATATTCATTCCTATTATCATTGTAACGATAAGTAGTAGATGAGGTTGTGCGAATTGAGAACACATCCTTAAAATTTATGACTCACTCTTTAAGTCCAGCTACTTAAATTCACAATGCTTGTCTTATGTAAAGTTTCCTAGTTAGTTGACCATGTTGTGCTAATATTGTACTAACTTTACATGTTCCTCTTACTAACTACTCTCTAGTCAGTGGTCACAGTCATAGTCATGATCATGCAATGTACTTGCACCATCCTTCGTAGAAGACAAAGCAGGACTGAACAAAAAATATATCATTACATCTTGTATTCAGACTTCATGAAGACGTACACACTTTGTAGACAGCTACTACACTATTAACCAGTGTACTACCAACAATAAGTGAATTCTTCAGACTTTGCATACAGAAAGAAAAGTCAGTACTCAATGTGTGAACCTACATATAATATAAGGATGTGAAGGATTGTGGAAGAAACTCCACGCGATAATCAATCCTTGATTTCATAGATTACATAGCACATATAGTGAACAGAATCAGCCGGAATGGCTCTGTGTTGAACGAGAGATAATATTTCCAAGTGCATTTATAATAATGGTCTTCAAAACTTTAGGAATTAAACTAGAAAGAATTCGAAATAAGTTATCTTGAGACAGTTTACGGTGTAGGTTAAAAATGTTGTGCAATCGAATTATTTTATTTGCTATATTAGTAGCATTTTTAGGTTTAGTGATCCACCAGTACTTTTTTAAAGTAGAATATTCTCCTGAAGTACAAGTCAAGCAAGGAAGACTGAGAGGATTTGTTCATAAATCCAGATTAAACAAAGAATTTTACAAGTTTCTGGGCATTCCATACGCAACGGCTCCGCTCAAGGAACTCAGGTTTAAGGTAAACTAAACTTCCTACAATAAGACAAGACCTTATCTCCTTACTTAGTAAGCCCGGAATTAGATTAAAAATATTTTGAAATTCTCACTCTTTGCTACAGCCTCCAACACCGTTAAAATCATGGGAAGGAACCTTCGATGCATTTACATACGGTTCTGTTTGCATTCAAGTTGATCCGATAACACGACGGATGAGTGGCAGTGAAGATTGTCTCTTTCTGAATATATTTGTTCCCAAAGTATGACATAAATGCTTGATTGCCAGTTGTAAACCATCTATACTTTTACACATTTTGGAAAAATAAATTATTGAACTTTTACAGCCATGTTTACTGAAACCGGAGTCACAAGGAGGCCTTCCAGTGTTGTTTTACATACACGGTATTTGAAGAATGTACAAAATCCATTTGACGTTTCAATTTTACCATAACTAATTCAAATTTTGATATTTACAGGCGGATATTTCATGACAGGATCTTCAACTCACATGGGCCCGGAATATTTATTGGATGAAAATATTATTCTTGTAACTGTCAATTATCGACTGAATGTTTTCGGTAAACTCAAGCACCATTTTTTCGTGTAAGCAATGAATCAAATGTTTTGAATTCAAAACTTTAAACTCTTAACTTGAGCAGGGTTTTTAAACACTGAAGATGGTGTTGTGCATGGGAATATGGGACTGAAAGATCAACTCTTGGCACTGAAGTGGATCCATGAAAATATCAAAGCGTTTGGAGGGGACCCGTCGAAGATTACAATTGGAGGTCAAAGTGCAGGAAGTGCTGCTGTGCACTTCCACGTTTTGTCACCCGCGTCGAGAGGGCTATTTAGAGCTGCAATTATGTCCAGTGGTACTGCCATTAAGCCGTGGTCATTAGCTGAAAGTCCTCGAGAACAAGCCATGAATTTAGCAACTCACCTAAAATGCCCAGTCTTTTCCAGTCAAGAAATCGTTGATTGTTTGATGGAAAAGAAAGCTGAGGAAATTCTTGATGTCATCAAACATGCTATTGATGTAAGTGATTTGAAAGTTTTAGTTTGTCGAGACTTGATGGAATCCTCAAAGCAACTTTTTTAATGAATGTAGGATCCCATTATGGATCCAGTTGAGATATTTGCCCCTTCAGTGGAATCAAAGGTTAACAATCCATCTATATTCCTACCTGAGCACCCGTATGAAATCCTAAAGGCTGGAAAAGCATTGAAGATTCCTATTCTTACTGGAGTTAACTCTGAAGAAGGGCTTCTAGCGACAGCTCGTAAGTCATATAAGTACAATATTGTATTTTCGGTCATAAGTTAAAACGTAAAATATTTTAGGAGTCTTGAAGAGTGAAGCCTTGCGCCAGAAAATTGAGTCGGAATGGAATAATCTATTTCCAAAATTTTTCTATTACAACGATAGTCTAACGAATGTAACCTCTGAAATAAGGAACTTCTACTTGAAAGATGAAGAAACTGAAAAGATCAACTTTCATCAGCATTTCAAAGCTCTTACAGATGCATTTTCAGACAGACTTTATATTCATTCTACTAAAGAGACTGTTCGCATCCAAACCAAATACTCCCCAGTGTATCTGTACTATTTCAATTATCCGTTAAAGAAGGGATTAGTTTACTTATACGACACTAATCCTGATTGGCCATTGGTGATACAGTTTGTTTTCAAAGAAATCTTTTGGTTCATAAGAGAGTATATATTACAACAAGAGTATCCTTCAATTGGAGTCATTCACGGAGATGATGTGGCATTAATATTCAGATTTCCGATTATCAAGTTACCTCCTTCTTCTGTTGACTTTGATATTTCGCGACAGATGGTCAAAATGTGGACAAACTTTGTGATGAATCCGTATGTTAATAATATACGTAGTATTAAATATCACTAATGCAGCTTTGTGCGGGTTGAATTTTAATGAATTTAATCTTAGATACGAGTGCAGTTTCAACGGAACTTCATGGCCACATCAGTCCCCGAATGCCCCGTTTAAGTACATGTTAATTAGCAAAACCAAGGAACATGGAAGTCTAGTAGACGAGCCTTTTGCAGAAAGAATGAAGTTCTGGGATCGTTTACGACTCCCTTGGAAGTTTCCTTTAAGATAAGACACGCGATAAGATTAATAATGAAAAATCATGACATTTACGTACTCATTCAATATCTGTGATCAGGCATTTGTACAAGTATTAGATTTTTTAAACTAATAAATACTGAGCATTTGTCTAGCTGACTGAACTTCTGACATTTGTTGTGAAACGATTTTTAATATAATGTCTGTTGGTAAGTTCAAGTAGACCCAAGTAATCCGTCATAGCTTCGTAATTTTACCGTCTGTTTCGTCAAGGATTATCTGCTTTCATGCATAAATAATTCTGCAGTCAAGACTTTCTCAGAGAATGACTTGAGGACAGTTGTGCTGAGGAAAGTAATCCAGGAGGTACTCCTCGAGAACGCTGGCAAGAATGGCGACTTTCTGGAAACTAGTGTTGCTCATTGGAGCGTTTCAATATTTCGTTGCAATTCCTGAGGCGAGTGCAGACGCTCCGGTCATCGAAGTGTCTGGGGGAAAGATTAAAGGAGAAGATAAGGAGTCGCGAGAAGACCGAGACTTCTATGCTTATAGAGGAATCCCATATGCAAAGGCTAACCGATTTGAGGTTCGTTTGTAAATAATTGCTTTAATTTCGAGGTCCTTTCATGGAATGTCATAAGATCTACTCAAACATTACATAGCCTCCTACAAAACCAGATAACTGGTCGAATGTTAGAGATGCTGAAGAATATGGGAAGAAGTGCATTCAATACAGTACATACGAGAAGAAAGTCACTGGTTCCGAAGATTGCTTGTTCATCAATGTCTTCACCCCAAAGGTACTATTTATTGTTGCGCAAAAATTAAGTACCTAGCGTGTCCGAATAATATTTTATGACACTTCTCGTAACTTTCTGGTCAATTTAGATAGGGGATGGCATTTCTAAGAAACTGCTGCCTGTAATGGTATTTATTCATGGAGGCTTCATGGATGGCACATCAGAAATTTACAGAGCTCACTATTTCATGGATCAAGACGTTGTAATTGCAACTTTCAATTACCGATTAAATGTATTCGGTACTACACAGACAATAAGCTTAAGATTTAATCAAATCTATAAAATAAATGCTTAACGAATACCTACCTATCCAGGTGTATTTGTATACTGTAGACAAGCACATGCGAGAATAGTATAATTGCTTTTTTCCAGGTTTCTTGAGCACAGGGGATGACGTGATAAAGGGGAATATGGGATTAAAAGATCAAGTGATGGCTCTCCAGTGGATTCAAGAAAATGTCAGAAAGTTTGGGGGTGATCCTAATAGGGTCACTGTCTTTGGGGCTGGAGATGGAGCATCTGCAGTTCAGCTTCTAATGCTTTCCCCCTCAACCACAGGTTATACGATGGACAATAATGCTCGGTCAACTAATTTTTTTCCATGGATGAAATCTTCATGTGCCTCATTTTCCATGTTTCTCAGGCTTGTTCAGGAAAGCTATTTCTCAAAGTGGAAGTGCCTTGAAGCTTTCTGTGTTACAAAAACGACCGAAAGATGCAGCACAACGACTAGCACGAATTTTGCACTGTGAAAAGGTTTTAAACAAGTCTGAAAACGCAACTAAAGTTGACGACTGTTTTTACGAGGATTCGAAAGTGATTGCTGAGTGCCTCAGACTCATAGATGCTAAAAAGATAGCCGAAGTTCAGAAAGATGCCTTTGTAAGTCTTGGAGTTTCAATTTGACCAGAGATGGTCGTCTATTCGTCAGTAAATTTTGCAACGAATTAAAGAACAAGGTTTCTCACAGGGATTAGCACCAGATCCACTCACATTTTTTGGACCAGTTGTAGAAGCTTCATCCGAAACTTCGAGAGAATCGACTTTCCTTTCAGAGCATCCTTATTCGATAATATCTTCTGGGAGGCAGCATCCAATCCCCTGGATTATTGGAATAAGTGCTCAGGAAGGACTCGTCAAAACAGGAGGTATACTTTAAGCCTATCTAAATGTGCTAGAATTATTCCTTGCAATTGAGTTTCATTCATTACCGTCATGCGTTGTAGTTATTCTGAACGACAAGTCCTTTGTGGATAAACTCGATGCAAATTGGCTCAAATTGTCACCTCGACTCTTGAAATACGACTGGTCAAGAACTGACCTCACTAAAAAAATCAAAAAGTTTTACCTGAGCGATTATAATTATGAGTTCGTAGACAACACTGCAGCTCCTTCTGCAAATTCTAACAATGCAACTACTTCTTCCGGAGGAAACAACATTTATCCTGTCTTGACTCCACCCACCGCTTCAATTCTCCCATCAGTGCTTAGCACTGCCACCCCAGGCTACCAGGCACAAGAGCGGTCAATAAATTTTGAGGAACAGTTCAAAGGTTTTACAGACCTTTTTACGGACAGATTTTATGCCTTTCCTTGGTACGAGTCCATCAGGTTCCAAAGCAAGCTATCCCCAGTCTATGTCTACTATAACAGCTATGAAGGCCAGTTCAGTCTCTTGGACGTTTACACTGGAAAAACGAAAGAGCCAGCCCCAGCTCTTAAAAAGGTATCGAGTTGGTTTAAAAAGAAGATCCTGGGACGACCTGAACAAGTTCCGAAACATATGGGTAAAACTATGAAGCATATATATGACGAAATGCTAAATGATAATTCATTAAAGTAGCAGGATTTTTCAATTGCATTTTCTCATGCTTATACAGGAGTTTGTAATGGAGACGAGTTGCCATTGCTCTTTAAGTATCCAGATTTGAAGATAAAAGAAAACACTCGGGACTATCAGATGTCGAAGGATTTAGTTAAACTATGGGTGCAATTTGCCACAGACGAGTGAGTCTAATCAAAAACTCGATCATCAACCTTAAAGTAAAACTGAATCTTACCAATGTGTCTCAAAAGGTCCAAAATGGCTTTGCAAAGTGCCTCTTGGAAACCTTCAACGGTGAACGATAAGGGAAGCTTCCAGTTACTGAGGTTCAGTAATTCGCAATCCGAAACTGGCATCATTGAGCTACCTGAAACCTTATTGAAGCGAATGAAATTCTGGAGCTCGTTGACCACACAATATCTCGCTCCTTTTGATCAGATTTGAATGAGACATAAGCATTTTCATTCTAACTGCTTACTACTGGTTACCTCTATATTATGTATTTTAGGTTTTCAAGTCCATGATATTTCGAGAACAGAAATTATAAATCCTAAATATTCATCTGTCCAATTGTTATTTTCTTCAAGAAGTAAAAAGTGTGGTATGGCAATTTAGAGGAAATAAAGTATATCTGCCTGTACGTACATTCTGATCATGCAAAAGATATCAAGTGTTTTGAAATTCTCAATTCGAGAATTTTTACCGGAAGTAATAAGTGTAATAGGGGTTGAAGTAATGCGTAAGGATGGTTTCGCAAGAAATCTAATCAAGCATTATTTAATTAACTCAATCGAGACAACTAGGAAGTGAGAAATTTTTAAACGCTTTAAGAACGTCTGACGTCTGCACATCTTCGGTTTTGGCTGAAGAAGATAAGAGACTTCTACAGAACATTTCTAGATTTTTGAATGCACTACTGAAGTGAATCATGGATAACTCTCAGCTGTGTGTCATAAGACTGCATGGCATTTGTGAGGTATTAAATTATTTCTTGCAACTACAGCTGATATTGAAAACTGTCATGTGAAGTGAAAGGGTCCTGGGCCCTATATACTTGTGCAGTGATACAGGAGTAAATTACACACACCAGAAAGTCTTGAGCTCCTTGACCCAAGAGTTGAGATTCCAGTTTCACGAGAGCATGAGACTGCGAAGAAATACAATTTACGGTACAAATTGTACCTTGTGTAGTATCAGATAGGGATTTGTAAACTGGATTCATCCACCTTCCTCGCATTTTCTGGTCCATGAAGTTCAACTACCAATTGTAAATAAGGACCTCGCAATAAAGTTAAGACACGGGTTACTAAAACTATTCCCTTTTATGAGATCATAAACCCATGAGCATGTATTCAAATCATTTTCAGAAAACTACAGAGCTTTGAATTATCTCTGCATACATTCATTTACTCTGCAACACTATTAATCCAAAACTAGCAATAATGTAGCTTATGAAGTTGAGTAATCGCAAGGGAAGACAATAAAGTGAAGAGTTATTATTCTTTATATATAGATCTATGGTTATTATGCACCTGTCAAAAAGATTTGATGAGCTGGGGCAATGTAGGACACATGTGAATTCTAGATAGCAATCAGGATGAAGTTACTATTTCTGTACAGATTGAAACTGTGATGAGAGTTTCTTTTGCCTGTCGGTAGTAGTACAGATCGTTATCATCAAATGTGTAATCCTTTCAGTTCAACCGTAGAACTCGTAAGGATCAGGATGCTTGTCCAAAATCCTCATAGTAAAAGGGTACCAGTCAATCTTGCGTCCGTAGAGGCCCCCTGCCTGTCTATTTCGTGCTCCTAGTTGGTCACACGACACAACCAACCCAGTAAAAGGGAAAGTAAGGGTCATGTCAGCGTTGTGCACTAACCTTATGCCATATTGCATCAATTCCAATTGATTTCACCTGTTGACAATTTTATTATATTCATCAGGTGCTCCTGAGCTTTGACGAGTGAGTGATTCAAAGTGACACGAGTGTTCCTCGATGCGGATGAGACGAAGACTGAAAGAAGCAAGTGAAGTGAACGATTTACAACAAGCCTTTTCCAGACCTTCTTCTGACGGTTTCGGTCACAAGGGTTACTCTTATAAAAGCTGTCATTCAAAATAAACTCTTCTTCCAGTTATTCACGAGAGTAGCTGAAGATCAGTGGTGAATCAGTGCACGTGAAATATCGGTAGAAATCTAGTCGTGTCAGCAATTGTGGTTGTTCATAGAAAAGCGTAAAGCTCATAAATCTGCATATCAATATGGAAGTTGTAAGTAATAGTAATTATTATTCCATTCTTTTCTATACTGACGTAAGTCAATTAAATTGCAGTTAGACTTACTATTGAATTTAAATTGTGCAGAATATTTGGCTGTTTATGGGTCTCTCCTTTCTCTTCCTTCCATTGTGTGTCAGCAGATCATACTTGCCAGGAGACAATTTACAATACAGCAAACTACCGAAATCAAAGCTCGAGGAAAGAATTAACTTAAGAGAGTAAGAGTTACGATATCACAAAATATCTTTACTTCTACTTCACAAGTTCAAAATGTCTTTTAAGAGTTCTTGGGAAATCTTTGTGAATTTCTGAAGATTACAAAATGTATCTTATGTTACAGTTTTGGAGCGCAGAGCAGCACATTATCTCTCAAACGGAAGCATGCAAAGCAACACCTCATAACTAAACGAAAGGATATGAAGCTAACCAAATCACCTTCCTCTGTCCCCACATCAGAATCATATTATGATCACCTTCCTCTATTTAAATCACCAAAATATAGCACACTCAGCAATCGACGAAGCAGTCAACTAAATTCCAAGCAGTCTGTTTTACCTTCACATACAAAATCTTCACAATCAACTCCCAATAAGTTTCTTTCGAAGCTCGTTGAGAAACTATTCCAACTCCAATCTTCATCGTCAAGCGGAGATTGCGTTTACTGGACAAGTCCAGAGGGTACGAGGCACCTTCTAAAGCGTCTTAAAGGCCAAAATGGATCTGATTTAGTTTCTGACTGTCGACCAAAGAGATCAACTTTTAGTCGTCCTTACTACGCCCCAGGGTCCTCGATGGACCTTGTAGAGCCTCTAATATAGACACATAGTTCGATTCCCCCATTTC
>Ga0194135_10002506_pt1 | contig 11167 bp, 14 predicted proteins | sample LitLau_LLRF_2013_FD_134024 | JGI IMG/M metagenome (GOLD analysis project Ga0194135, IMG submission 134024) | Freshwater sediment microbial communities in response to fracking from North America - Little Laurel Run_MetaG_LLRF_2013 (version 2) | ecosystem: Environmental > Aquatic > Freshwater >... | reverse complement strand
CTCTCTCTCCCTATATATTACCTCCGCTGCGTTTGTCTACGTCATTGCATAGACTCAAGGCCAAGAAGAAGGCTCACCCACCTACCTATATAGTAAGACTACCATGTACTACTAACTTTAAACCAAAAACTCTCCGACGACTGCTATTTGATTTCTTCCTTTTGAGAGACTATATGGACTGCTGCTGCAGGAGCAGGATCAGGAGCACATGTACACATGTGTCTGACTGAGGAAAAGGAACGTGAAAAAGGATCCCTCAAAAGTCGACCTTCCAGCCTTCAGAAAAGAAGAAGAATCTCAGCGACGAGTATGAATAGCAGCATGAAAAAGAGCTTTCTCTCGTCTTCTTCACATCCGTCTCTCCGTTGCCTTCCTTTATGATATTATTCTTCTTCTTCGTTACACCCTCTCTCTCTCCGCACAAAGGAATGCACCACCACCACCACCATCTGAAAAGTAGGAGTAGTAGTAGTTGTTGTATTAGAAGTAGAGTCGGTTTACATACACACACACACACAACCACTGAATTCGATATTAGTCTACATCATCATCATCACTACTAAAAACCATTTCATAACTACCCTAATAAATCTCCTTGTCACTTAAAAACGAGACCTTTCACAAGCATCCTTCCTTACACAATACTGAACCATAGCACAGACGTCTTTCATGTTCACTTAATTCTTAGACAAGGATCAGTGCATTCGGGTCGCTTCTTTTCTTTAAACTTAAATGATTTCTTGTTAAGAGTTGTCAGAGCGTCGTGAAGGGGATTGTGTTCTCCACTCACATGTATGCAATAATAATGCCATGCACAACCATATATATAACTTGCTTGTTAAGATCAATTCATGGAAATTCATATTCTTTTACTGATCCACATTTTCACGCACGTTTTTCAATAAAGACCCACACTCCTCCTCCTCGTGCATTTTCTTGGTGATTTTAGGTTAGTCGGTGGATGTAAAACAGACTTAGTAAATGCATACGCAGTATATATATCAAACTCGCCATGTGAACATGATATTATGCTGAATGTGTACAAATAATAATATGATTTTCATGTGTGGAGTTTTTGGAACTAGGATAATAAGCCGTCAGAAACTACTATGTACTATGTATAAACAAGAAAGTAAGAATAGATGATCTCAAATGATCTGTAATGTTACTTATTTCTCCCTTTTTCCATCATTTTATTTCTTCCGGCCTACATTTCAAAAAAATAATCATTTCCATTGAGAATATCATGAGATTCGCGAGACATGGCAGAAAAAGGTCTGTCAGAGTCAATCGGATTTATTTTTTGGGTATGGATTTCGTTCATCTAGTGAAGGTGAATCTGCAACCCCGATGCCCTGGCTTCTTTCTTCATGTGCAACTCTGTGAACAGCATGAAAGTCCATTCCTCTCTCGTATAATGAACCGAACCGAATTATAATGAACTTTGCTTTGAGTTTTGAACTTTGCTAGATATTATACTTCCTATGTGCATGTCAATCGAGTCAATGAATGTATTTCGGTGTCATCAGTCATCAGATTATCATTCTCGTTCCGACTGAGTGAGGTTCAACATCATTATTGTTTCTAAGAGGCCGTCTGAAATTTCGAAATTGTTCCTGCTTTTAAAAGAAGTTTTTTGCGAGGATTTCCAAGAGAAAAGGTACGCAGGCATCTATTATAGCTTACACAGCGCGAAGTTAAGCATGAAGGTCATCATATAGGTAGTGATATCGAGAGGGTTTTAGGACAGCTGCATATTTTTATGTAAGACACCACTGATGGTAAGTTTGAAATTTTGCAGATAAGGAGAAAGAATGTCTGCTGCACTTTATCGCAATACAACGCTGGGCTTAGCACTCCAGGAGACCCTGGACGAGATGATTTTTCAAGGATCGATAACTCCATCGTTGAGTCAAGCGATTCTTCTCAAGTTCGATAAGGTAATGTCTCAGCGTCTGGGGGATGAGGGGAACCCAAACGTCACTATTTATGCACAGAAGTTACTTGGCTATCGTTTTGCTGATCAAGTGTGGACTTTTGCGTTGAAGAATGCGTCGTTTTCCGAAGGCAAGCGATTGTTCGCTGTTCTTCGTCGGGTAAGTGATCTGATGATAATCCTGATAATGTAGCTATAGCTTAATAGCGTGGGATGGGACCTCATTTTTATTCGAGGTTTGCTTAAGAAATTCTAACTTTTAAATGGGCTTTCATTCTAGGCTAAAATTGTGGCGATCGACTCTCAGATCATAACGAAGGCTGCCCGTAATGGATTCAATAAATAAATTCAACTGTATTATCATGCATAACATTACAATTTAAAAGTAAGATACTCGTATCATATCAGTTTTCGTTTATTCTGTATGTTCCTTGAATGTGTTAAAAAAAGAGTTTCATCGTCGAATAAATCCGTCACAAAAGCTGGTATTAATGCAATATATTGTACTGATATACATATTCTTAAGACTCAAAAGTCACAAAGCATCTTACTAAACTTCTATTCCAATTCGGCCTCATGTGTCAAAGTAAGTCAGAGCTCGCATGCATATAGGGTTATCTTAAGCATATATATTTATAGCATTTATACTTCTTTGCGGTTATCGATATCTTGAATTGCATTTGCAGTTTTCATACCATTATTTATGGCTTATGTGATAGCTTCTATCAGGACAAATGCATGTTCATTCATGGTGGAAAGGAATTCCTCATTTGGTTGGACTGAGCAGGAACTTATTCTGCCACCGAATCGGGAGGACTCGAAGTATGCACTTTTGGTACTTTGGGTTTGTGGTGGAAATAGCGTATCCATGCAACGTGTGGTTTACTAACAAAATCCTGAGTTGTTTCGTGTGGGGTCATTTATGTGGTCTCTAGGGTTGGCAGTGTTTGCGGTGGGTGTGGCTGTTGGGGTTTTGGGGGAAGATGCTCCTCCTCTGACCTTTGACCCACCAGCGTCATGCAACTCTCACAATTTCACTTGGTCATCTGCATCGCTCTCTTGTGTCAAATGCTCTGTCCCCAGTGAGTTAAAAACCTTCTTTAAAAAACTTGTGGTATAAATTTCATATTAATTACTACATTGCAACATCCTTATTTCATTCACTTTGATAGATTGCAAGACGGGTAAGTGTGGAAATGGGCTCGCCTGGGTTGATGATTATTATTACGGGTCGTCTCAACATGAACAAGTATGCCTACCCTGTGGGGTATTGAATCCTTACGATTCAAACACTGGCGTTTGCTCACCATGTCCTTCAGGCCACATTAGAGGTCAGTTTTCATAATTTAATCAGTTAGTCGAATTAAATTTTGTGTTAATTAAAATATTCACAACTTTTATTTCGTAGTTATCCGGGAGATTACAGGTTCATTACTGAATGCGACTCAATGTGTGAAGTGCAATGATGGGTTTGTTCCCAGTGATTCTGGTCTGTCTTGTGTTCCATGCCACTCATCATTTATTTCCGGTATGAGATGATGCTAGCCTGTTAGCTCTTGTGATATGATATACATATTTTATACTTTTTCTCTTTAGGGTCACCAGGAAGTTGTTCTTGCCCTGAAATTTCGCACTCGGAAATCGGAGGGATTTGTTTTCCTGTGGCCAACATGTCTGGGGAACCTACTTTTGATAAAAAGCACGCGTACAGACTTCACTTTGACAAGTCTGCAGTAGAGTCTCCTTTGCTGAAGGAGCATCTGCTTGCTGCCTTTTACCAATGCAAGGTAAATACGTGTCAGGAACACTTGGCTTGATTACACACTTTCTTTTGGTATGCATAGTAAGAGTATGAATAGTGATACATAAAACTGATGAATTCAGGATTCGCTAAATCTAACGGCTTGTGAAGTCCTCACGAATCTATGCGTATTGGACATGGGATCTTTTAGTTCAGATGATTGGACAGTTTGTCGACTTTTACGGACACTTTCTTCAACCTCGACGAGAATTCCCATTCCACTTTACTATTACTCTGAAGCCGCTGCTTCTCTTTTAGCACGGGCAGATGCAATTCCACACGTCCATACAACAAGTCATTCATTGGTTAGCTTAATTATTGAAGTTTGACATTCGACAGTCTCATGTTCGGGGAATTATCCAATGAGCTTGTTTAACTGTGTGTTAGGTGAATATCTCGGTGACGAAGTGGTCGCTGAATGGGACTTTCTTGGGGTTGTCTGATCTCGAGGAAATACTACCATGTTCAATGCCGAGAAAGCTTATGCGTGTTGGAAGACATTTTGGAACTAATTTTCGCCTGAAATGTGACATTGATTTCACAGATATAAATAAACCTTATCAGTTTGAGTTTCTTCATCCCTTTTTGTCGTACAATGATGAAGATAGTCTGAAGAAAGGCCAATACCTCTTGTATCCTGTTCCCCTGAAAGTCATGAATTTTAATAAGAATGGAAAGAAAGTTAACCAGGTGAGCGTCACTGTAAATTGCAGTGCTTACGTATCACCAATCATCGCATGGCAGGGTTTACTTTTTAATCTTCTTGGGTTATTTTCAATAGGGTGATGACCAATTTAGCTGGCAACTTGTGAGACGATTTTTCATTGCGGATGCCGTCAGTACAAGGAACACAGACGAAAAATTGCCCAAAGTTTTCCGATACTTAAAAAGCCTAGACTTGAAGTATATTTTGTTTGTATTTTTATTATGGCATTCAATTCAGTATGCATAGTTTGTAAACTGTTTTATGAGTTATTTGGTTCTGAATATTTAGGGTGACCTTACAAAATAGTCCAGAAGCGGGGAAAATATACGTACCACTTTTGACTGCTACTTACGGGGAATTAAGTGGAAGTGAGGCAGAACAGCGAAGGACAGTGTCGTTTACTTATTCAGTAACTTATTCTATGGACATGTCCCGTTCTCTAGAGGATATTAAGGTTTAGCTAATAATTGCGCTTTTTCATAAATAAAAGAAAATGAAATTGAATTATTACTTTTATTATGATTTCAGATTTCTGTTGGGGTATTATCTTCGTTGGCTGTTTTGTGGGGAGCAATAGAGACTTGGGCGTGGACTCGGAGGAATGGAAGGCTTGAATTAGACTTTCGAACCCTTTTTACATTTCTATCTTCATGTTCGGGTAACTTGGCAGATGCATTTGCACTAGTTTGTCTCTCTACGGGGACATTCTGGGTCGTTTTTTACAAGAAACAAGCTGCTGTTCATGTATTTCTCCCTGAAACTTGTCATGAAAGACTGATAAGAGATCTCCTCATATCTGCATTTGCACTCAAGGTACAATAATTAGCATCTTCGGAGAATATTCTTCGTTTAAGGAATATTTGGAATTGTTTCGATTATTTTTATGTTTCAGATTGTAGAAATAGCGCAATTAATTTATCGCCAGTGCACTATTTCGCTCTTTCTCATCGACTGGGAACGACCGAAAGCTCCAGCCCAAATAGCTCCTACTGGAACATCAAAGTCATCTAATAATAATCAGACTCCAAGTGTTGAAGTAATCTCGATTTGGCGGACCTACTTCATAGCTAATGAATGGAATGAACTTCAGACATTCCGAAAGACGCATGTTCCAACTCAGTTGTTGGCTTCGCTAACTCTGTTGGAAGTATTCGGATTCAAATGGATCGCTCTTCATACAACTCAGTCTGAACATTATTCGGAGAGTTACGAGCTCCTTAGCACAACGGTGCCCTTCTCAACGGTCGCTCGTATTGTAGTTGGAACTGGTGTGTATTTAGCAATCGGCGTTCTTCAGTGGATCTTTCGTCGTCTCACTTGGCACTCTTCTCATCCATTGCATGCTTTTGTCGATTTGTGTTCTTTGGCTAATGTGTCCGTTTGGGGGATGAGTGCTAGGCTACATGGATTTTATATTCATGGCAGGTTTGTCTCAATATCATCTGTCAATGTAGAGATAAAAAATATTGTTTGCACTGGAATTAATTTATTCCTATTTTAACTTATCAAAAGATCCGTACATGGATTTGCTGACACAGACATGGGGACTATGGTAGAGCAGTTGTCAAGAGAAGAGGAAGACTTGTGTGGACGTAGGGGACTTGTTCCACAAACCGATACTCAAACATTTACCATCTCAGTGCCCGCTGCATTTAGATCTGTTTATGATGCTCTTCTCCCTGTTGAACCCCCAACTGGAATTATCATTCCCAAAACGGTTTTCGGCACTGGTAGAAATCGAAGAATGCCTTTAAATGCTAGTACAAATGTCTCTTCAGCATCTCTCACTGCCAGGTTAACTTCGTATGGATGCCTCACAAGATTTCTTTGTGCCTTTCTTGACCACGCTCTCTCCGACCTTGATTACGAAGTAGTTAACAAGTCTCTTTTGGAACAAACTCTTCGGATTGAGCTGACTGATCTTCCACCAGATCGGGCTTTCTTTTACAATGGTTAGTCCATCTTCCAAGTGTTAAGTCTCCAAATAGCTATATAGCCTGCTAACTAAAATGCTTTGAAACTTTAGATGAAAGTGGACATTCATCCTTTGACTCGGTCCTTTTCTTTGGTCATGAAAGATCTCTGTTTCTTTTCAACATGTACTGCTTTGTGTTCATGGATATGATGACTCACAATTATGTAATGGCCGCAAGCTTTGTTCTCATATTGGATGTGGTAATTCATTTCTCATTATTTAACTTTAACTTTATATAATCGAAAAAGTAATTATAAGACTCTCGTAAAAAATTGTTTCAGATTGCGATGGGAATTCGGAATGCATGGGGAAAGAATAACTTGGCAAGAAAGACGCTCATCGACCGTAGATTTCTTATCTAATTAATGAATGCATACTACTGCATGAATGAACTACAGCTCTGCAGAAGGCAGATGTTTGTGATGTGTCACTCCTACCGATTCTTTTGTAAACATGAGCATGCGAATTTAAAGCGAAATAAAATGAGATCCATAGTCGTTTGGTTTTTGTGGAATTGCAAATCACAATACAGCAAAGAACAATGCCCCATGAACTGGGAATTGCATTAAGATCCTTTTTAAATCAATCTTGTAGGGGTTTTTCATTCGCAGGAAAGCATTTTAAATCAATTCAAATTGATTTAAAGTGGCGAGGATATTGCATTTCGGAAAGAATGATTCAAGGTTTTCAATTGTTCGAGTTATATTGGATGATTGGATTTTAGATTGTATTCACGCCATCGTCCTTGGCTTGGGAAGTAATCCACTGCAATGTGAAAAAACATCAAAATATTATGTGAAATGCTTAATTTATAGTTGGAGTTGGGTCTTGCATTAGAATTTTAAGGCTAGAAAATGTGTTCACCTTCACGGCTTCCAGTACTTATCAGCGTGTGCGTGATTGCATTGATACTTCTTGGTGGAACTCCAGTACACGGGAAAAAGTCCAAGAAAAAGGAAGCAGGGGAAAGTGAGGGCAAAGGCATATGTGCCAATGTAAGTTGTACGAAAGCACCTGACGGTCTCATATGCACGCGTACGGCCATCAAAAATCCATCTCTGCTAAAAAGACTTGGCAACTTGAAGGACTGTTGTCCTGCTTGGCGATGTCAGGACACAGACGGAAGTTACTCTACGTACTTTGGTAAGTTGTGTATACAACTTTAAGTAGAACAATTTTAATAGGAGTTCCAAGAGTTACAACATTACACAAATGTACATTTCAGGAATGTCCGGAGATGCCACTTCAGACTCTTTCAATGGTGAAGCTGAGCAATACAAAGATGGTAAAGGTGAACAGAACGACAAATGTGTGGAAGCCAAAGCTGTTTGCCCTAAGCCCGATGGAAATGACAAATGCGTGGAATCAAACACAACTGAAGCGACCGAATTCAAACCTAAAGGAGACCTGGATAGTTGTTGTCCCACTTACAATTGCACCAAGGCTGACGGCTCATATCATATTCATTTTGGTAAGAAACAGGTCGAAGAAGGAAAATGTCCGTGTATGAAACTAATGTGTATTCGTTCACATTGAACTTCAGCTATGACTGGGGGGACATTGCCAGAATTTACGGATGCAAATGCCGTTGCAAAAGAGAAAGGGGAGGCGACTGGGGATAAGAACTGTTCTAATATAGTGTGTGCTCCAAAACCTGAAAGTCCAGACGATGGTCCGCATTGTAAACCTACTACTACGGATGACTCCACGAGAATTAGAACTCTAGGACCTTTCCGGGAGTGTTGCAACGTGTGGAAATGTGAATATGATGACGGCTCGTATTATGTACATTTTGGTAAGACCATTTAATAATAATTCCCGTTAGATGTTCCTTCTGTATTCACTGCTAATCACCCTGTTTTCATTCCTATACTAGAGCTTCAAGCCCCTTCATTCTGGGTGGCGGACACAAGTTTTTACTCAGAGCTACCTGAAGTGCCTGGTGATGGAGTGACAATTGTTTATGATGAATCGGAAGAAGTTGAACCAGAAACTTTGCCTCCTATAATGACTACACAACCAACTCCTTCATCAGCCGATGGAGAAGGTACCTTATTATTTTTTACTTCGCTATTTCTCGATAGGATTTCATGAAAAGTGCCACGGCCAAGGAGCAGTTGATGTGAGACGCATTTTTGCTCTTTATAGATGAAGAAAGTGAAGAGGAGGAAGAAGTCGTGGCTCCACCAGTTCACCGAGCATTCAAGCCAAAACGTCATCACAAGAAACGAAGGAAGCAAACAAAGATGGACCAATCATCAGCTCAAATTTTGACAGTTATCGTTAACAATGGTAATAATGGTGTTAATGCAACATTAGGCCCGGACTGGAAATCTGGAAACCAAGCACAAGTCATTACCAGCCAAGACCCATCAGCACCAGACAGCTCGCGAGTTGTAATGGTAACATCTGACCAAGGGACCCCTGGTGGTGTTCAGGCATCAGGCGTTAGTCAACAATACCAGTCATACCAATATCAAGAACAGTACCAACAACAGCAGCCGGCTCAACAATACGTAGGACAAGACCCAAACTCTGCTCAAATGCAATCTCTACAAGCCATGAACATGCAGCAAATGCAGCAGATGCAAACCATGAATATGCAAAACATGCAGAATTTACAGAATATGAACAATGCTCAAATGCAAGCTATGATGGCGCAACAAAACGGTGGAATGGGGGGCCCACCGATGTACTAACAATGCAATACTGAAATAATTGAACAGTTTAAGTTTACACAATTCTTCTGTGATTTTATCGTTTGCCGATATCGTTCTTTGGGCTCAGTAATAAAACGATTAAAACTCACGTATCAATCAGGCTAATCTATAATAATAAGGAACAAGTAATTTATTGAAGAATGTAATAAGTTAACCATTTTTCGATAAACTTTGCAGATGGGTGATAAGCCCCGAGTACTCGCTGCCGGAAGAAGTGAATAATCATTAAGGCTTTTAAAGCAGCGTTTCGAACACAATGCTGATTCAGATTTGAGAGGTTAAAGCCCAGATAGTTCAGTCCGAGTATTGATTCCACACTTGTCCCTGGTGGCAAAGACAAAGCGTCGCCGTAAAAATCCGTATCCAATACAATGACGCTTCTCCACAAGGTGATAGACCTGTCAAAATCAGCATCTAGGAAATACCACATCCCTAATCTAACTCTCGCATTTCTAACTCGTACGCTTTGTTCATCTCCCTCACGAAGGCTGACAATGCCACAAACTTGCTCTAAAGCTTTTAAGGCACCCATGGTGTTTCTGAATCTAAAAATGAACGCAAGTTCACTTTTGACTGCATTAGAAAACGAGTCGTTTCGTTCCTTCAAAATTTTCAAGGCCACCTCAGCCTCTCGAGCTGCCGCGTCTTTTTGTAACATGTTAGATAACGTTAGTGACTTCACAGTCAATCCATACGTTTTCAGTGTGTCATCAGGCGTCTGAAATTTTTCTTCACTTTCTTGAACCAATTTTAGAGAATCGTTCAGTCTTCCTTGTCTCCGGTACAAGTCTGCTTTACACAATCCAAGAAGGCTACGAGTTTTGGAAATCATCGGAGTCTCTGGGAATTGCTCCAAGTACGACGTACTTAGTGCCAGAAGTTTTTCACTCGGAACAAGCACATCCCAAACTAACAATCTTTGATTCACTAACACTAAAAATTCACAAATTATACTATCCTTATCCAGCTTATCCATCACTTTTGCTGTCATGATATCATTGCACACTGTGTAAATGTCGATTAAATCTTCTTTTCTTCCATCTTCGAAGTCCATTCTCACAATAGGAAGCAAAGTTTCAGTTGCACGAAAAATATCATCCTGTGATTTTGTAGTGTTGGGTCCTTCTGGAATTGTACTTTCTTGTCTACCGTATAATTTTTCCATCAACGATTCGAAGAGAACTTCCAGCTCAGTCTTATCTGAATAGTCTACCGAGTCTTGACTCATGACGATGCTTACTCTCGTTACAGAACTCCTGATGATGTCATCATTGATAATCTGATCCTCATAGTATGCAGCGTCGTCTGGACACTCTGAGGTAGAAGTCACGTCATCCGTGGCCTTCTTATCTGCAAGTGAAAATCAGAAATATTTCTTTATTCAAGATCAGCCAGACGAATGTTAAAAAATTATATATAGCCGTTTGATAGACTTACCTTCTCTTTTATTAGCGTTCTTTCGACCTTTACAACTGAAAAACTTCCAAGTTTGTCCGAAGCATCCTGCCATCTCTATGAACCTTATAATCAAAGCAAACTTTATTGAATTTATTTCGACTGAACTCTCAGCTTCGTTTAAGTTGTTTAAATGGCACCAAAAAAATTCAATAGGTGTTGACATAACAAATGCAAAGGCACATATTATTTTAGTCCATATGAGCTAATTCGCGTGACGCACACAAATAAGAAATAACGAAGCTTTAGCCGCAAGAACCACAAACTGGCAATATGCAATAAAATGCAATACACAAATGTAAGTGATCTTATCTTCTCCCTTATCAACAATTCAATTATCATACTTCATCAGATCATCGTTACTCACCTTCATTCTGGACTTGGCTAGTGAAGGCAAAGAGTTATATCTTTGACAACACAAATCGAAATCCCAGCATTCTCAACAGTGCTGAACAGCAAATAAGGCTTTATCCCCAACGTTTCCTTTAATAAGGTTGAAGGCACGTGCGTTAGCTGTTCAAATCAAACAGTATGCATGCAATTGTGTAATTGCAATTATGCATTCACTACCAAT
>Ga0194135_10002505_pt1 | contig 11168 bp, 7 predicted proteins | sample LitLau_LLRF_2013_FD_134024 | JGI IMG/M metagenome (GOLD analysis project Ga0194135, IMG submission 134024) | Freshwater sediment microbial communities in response to fracking from North America - Little Laurel Run_MetaG_LLRF_2013 (version 2) | ecosystem: Environmental > Aquatic > Freshwater >... | reverse complement strand
CATAAATTTACGAAGATTACGAACCTTACGAAGATTCTGACGTAAAGTTGGCTGTTTTTACGTTCAGAATTACGTTTACGAAGATCTGGACGAAGATTGAAAAACGGAGTGTGTCCAAAACCTCTTCGTTTTCTATCTCCGTCTTCGTCCAAACGTGAAAAAAAAATCTCCCTATTATATCGATTGATAAATCTTGATTTGTCCTGAGGTTATTGTTACACGGTGTGTGCCTCCTCGTATAACAAGGAATAAAATACCCATGACATGACAGTATTAGCATCTCTCCTCCGATCATAGTTAAGAAGATTAAAATGAATGAATTAGTTAATTAGTTTACAGATTTTAAGCAGCGATGCCCAAATCTTGAAAGGGCAATTGGCGTTGGACCCCCAAAGGAAACATCCTCTGTACAACACGTGTTCCCTCCAATTTGTATTTTTATCACAAACACGACAATAATAATTATTATGTCAGTTTCGTGAATTGATTAATCATTCTAATTAATCAAGTCCTTCGCATTCGTGGACGCCCTGAGCTTCACATGGGGTAAGTTTCACCTTAACCCCCTGCAGAATGAAAGTTAGAAACGAATGGAAATTTTCTCAAAGCATTCCTCGTTCGTTCTCGTTTCCTCCTGTCCGGTTTTAGACTTTAAGGACGGGACGACTGGACCTTTCAAAACCAATAACTCCAGATGGTCTAATGGTTAACCGATGTTAATTCGGGTACTGGGTTCGAATCTCACTCTTGCGGTTTCGAACCCGGGCACTACGTTTAATGGCGTATTATTGCCTCCGGTTCTAATTTTGCTACTTAGTTTTCTTTTTCTTATTTAGCATCAAAACGAACCCAAATAAAGCACCCCGGAATCGACTTAAATTAAATTCCCATTTTTATTTATATTTATTCTCTTTTAGTATTTGGAACTGGTGACGTTGACATTGGATTCGGGATTCACTTTCACTCTTCTCCGCGATCCGTGACACTTCCCTTCGATGATGATGCTATCAAGGTCAAGGTCCCTTTCGAAGTTCCGAAGATTCTCCTTCATACATCAATTCCATCAGAGACAAAACTCGTCTGCAATTTCCTCCATCCAGGAAGAGAAACCTCCATTACGTCTTCACAAAAGTCCACTAGAGAGCAATGTATCTTACCGCTTCCTCAAGTCTCAGTCACGATACAACGAAACTTTCTATGATCCGACCCCATTGAATTCAGAGGATAAATGGGCAGCGTTCAAGCCGGCCATTAATCGTTTCAGAAGATATGCCATCATTGGAAATGCCTTTAAAGAGACGGATCTTGATGGGGATGAAGTGGAAGCCGTAATTGCTCAAAAGTCTTCTTTTAGTGATGAGGAGGTGAAGGCTTTGCTCTACTTGACAACGCTTCCATCACAGCTCCCGAAGGAAAAGGCTGCCAACTTTGAAAAGTTCTGGAAGGGTTTAGACGAGGAATGTTTATCCCGCTCTAAGACATGGACTTATAATGAACTCTTCGCCGTCAGTGAGCTCTGGTACCTAAATGCACTATTTTCACACTCAGCCTTCTCCTGGTATTTGGTAAAGAAAATGTTCCGAAGATGCGAAAAGTTAACTACAGTGGAGTTTATGCGGTTCCTCTTTTGTCTCAACCTGGTACGTCAAATCCCAAAGTCAATCAACACGTACGAGTTGGAGCACTGTCTTGCCCAACACGTCCAAGGCCTAAATTCAATCGAAGTTAGCATTGCTGCACTGGCTTTCTTCAAGACCCAGACCCCAATCCGTGACTTTGATCTCCTCACTAAATTTATGGAAACGGCAATTCGAGACGCTCCTCATCTGGAATCCGTTTTCGTTGCTTCCCTTTCGAAAGTGGGGCGATTGAGCGGGCGAGGGAAGACATCCGCACTCCTTTACAGTTTCCAGGAAGCATTCTTGCCGGAAGTTGAGCGGCTGAGCATGCCAGCTGCCATGCACCTTGCCATTATCAGCACAAGGACTCAAGTCCTTCATGAACCTCTTATTTTCAGTGTTCTTCGAAAAGTTGAAAAGAATTTGGAGCAGACGCGGTTGAAGGAGATAGAGAGACTCCTCCTCCTCTTTACCATGTTCGACGTGGACTGTGACGCCTTCTGCCAGAAAGTACTTGAAGACTTGAAGACTCCGGGTAGAGAAAAGGAATTGGATGAATTCGGAAGAGTCTACCTGGCCATTCTCTTCTATATCTCAATGAGACAAATCTACCCTTATGACTTAATCAGTCAAGTCTTGGACTCTAAATTTCTAACTAAACATTTTGGTAGGCTCTATTAACCATTACGGTACGGTACTTTTCAGTCACTTGGTTCTATTTCCTGCATCCCTAATTTGTCTTTAATTATTCTGACTTAACAGGGAAGAACACACAGAAGTACCAGCGTGAGATAGTATGTCTAGATTTTGCAATGGGACTTGAGTGTCCCGACTACAAAGGAAATCGAATCGACGAGAGAGTTCGGAAAAGTGTTGCAAAGGTAAATTAGTAACGACTCTTTTGTAGTAACTACCCTCCCGAATTTAATTTTACTTTGTTTTAGCAAAATATGTTGTGGTTATGGCCAGAGTCGCATGAAAAGGTCTCAGCCTATGAACACTCCGTCAGGACGGCTGCTCACTACTTGAGGACTCTTCTAGGTGGGAAAGACTATGTTCACGCTTGCAATATTTTACCACATTTCCATTCGGCAGGTGAGCACTAATACAATGAGTAACAAAATATAAACTCAAGAAATTCCATAAGCATCTTTTTTTTAATGAAACTTAAACATGCCTTGGCTTTCAGAGTTGGTATTTTTCATGGACGAGAATAATTGCCCCGTCAAAGTTCCGCCGAGCTTCATTGAAATTCCTAACTATAATGTGAAAACGGTTCCAACTGGGCTGGAGAAGGGCGTCACTCCGCATGCACTATTGATTTGTGGCTACAATGGCGTCGTTCGAAATCGGGATCGTACCATCTTAGGACAAGTCAAACTCCAGTTACGTCAGTTGTCCAAAATGGGATATAAAGCTCACCTGGTATGGAGCCGACCTGGCGCATAGCATTAACTTAAGAATTTCTGATTTGTTTTACTCAAATTATAATCTGTGGCTTTTGCTTGGCTAGATTTTCCCGGAGGACGTTGACTCTGAAGCAAACGAACCTGAGTGGGCCAAGACCCGGAGATCGGAGGTTTTCCGGAAAGTTGTATTTGGAGAGGAATTGACTAACAATATCAAAACTACAAGCTGTATCTCTTGAAAATGTGCAATGAGAGTAAGGTAAAAGACCGCTTCTTACATTTGGATTTAGGCTGAGCTGGACTAGACCAGATTTTTTACTGTTAAAATTCATGTCACGAAGCATTTAAGTTGATCCTAGACTAGTCTCCGTAGAATAAAGGAGGAATGAATGTACTATAATTTTTTTTATAAGTAATAAATCATCAGGAAATAATCTATTCGTTTTGTTCGCTAGAAAAGTAAAGTTTTTTTTCCTACAGCGATAATGTCAGTTTGAACTTCCATTTACAAAACTTGACTCTCTTTACTGTTTTGGAAGGACAGATTCTTCCGAACTGAACATCCGTGTTCTTCTGCACTTTCTCCTTATTGGAACAAAATACTTTCTAGACCGTTAAACAAAACATTTGGAAGTGGATTTGTTTCAAAATTAAATGTACAGTCAAAAGACTCATCAAATCTTCATCTTTGAAAACGTTTGATTGTTTTAATTTATTTCACTGAGGCTAATTGTGATTGATTTGCTAGTTGTAATTGATGATGAAGTGAGTTAGGCCAAAGTTGGCCGAACAGATAATCTCACAACGGCGACTGCCGACAATAAACGGAAATATCTATGATGAAATGCTAAAAGTGAAAATCAAAAATCCATCGCATTATTCTTGGTGACAGCCAAACTAAGTATAATGTTGGAGGTCAAGGAGAGCAACGTGGTAATTTTATTGAAACTGTAATTGCAAAATGTTGGATATCCTGGATTGGATCATGGCAAGGCAAGTCCAGTTTTGGTTGGATTGAGATGCTTGCCGCAAAATTCAAGTTGTAATCTTTTTTTTCCTTTTGTCGTCATTTTGTGGTGAGTTTATCATTTTAATCTGTTCTGAATATTCATCCAACAATTAAAAGGATACTGAGAAGAGATGACAACAGACGAGGAAATGGAAGTCAATCAGAGTTAGACCATATTAATAAGACTAATAAAGGATCAAGAGGAAGCAATGAGTCTAATCCGATTTAGTATACGGAACTCCTTGCGTTTCTTCCAAGGAGGTAAACCTGGTCCACCTCCGACCCAGGTTAGGCATAATTCTAGTAGTGCCAAGCACAATCACTGGACTAGAAGATCCGAAGGAGTAAAGAACTTGATGCTATGGACACTCCGGCTTGGAACGGCGATTCCAGTGGGATACTTTGCCTGGAAATATATTTATCCCTACACTAAAGTTTATGCCAGCAAAGCGAGGAGGGTAAGTTTGTTTTCAATATTTTTAACATAGCGATACCATTACTAATTAATTTGCCGATCAATTCGACCATTTTTATTCACGTCCCACCTCTTCCTATTCACGTAGAAGGACGATGAAGTGAAATCCATAAAATTGACTTCCCGTGAAAGACGTTTCTTGAGATTCTCTTCCGTCGAGTACGACGGACAACTGTACATGACACCACAGGACTTTCTGGAGTCCGTTGTTGAAGCGGAACCAAAACGTAAGACCATGCCCATTTTATTAATTATAATTATTATTCTCCACTCACTTCTGAATTCCTTGCTCACAATTTATCCTAATACTGACTTCCTTTTTCTGTTTTCTAGCTCGGCTGAAAAGGAAAACACTGTCAAAAGAAGATTTGGAAGGAATTCGTAATAATACTCCGCTTCTTCCGAAAGGCTCACCACAAATGTTTCGGAATTTACGAGACAAAGGTAACCTGGAAGTTCTTAATATTCTTAATTGTCATTCCTCAAAGATTCAAGCACTGCGGTGGTTTATTTACTATTATATTCGAGTCATTCAAGAAAAATTGTCAGGAGGCATGCCTTACGAGAGAGAAACCAGCCGGTTTCGCCCTATTAAGGCTGCCGCCTTGGGAGTTTTCGTGAATGAACCAATTAATATTTCCAGGAATAATCTCTTACACGGAATATCTCTTCCTCCTCTCAATTCTCACGAGTAAGTAAAGATTACTCCATAAAGTGTCGCTCTAATTACTAATCGTGTACGTGTAAGCACTGGTATTTTCTTTTTACAGAACCTCAAACTGGCTTTCGAATTGCCTTTAACATGTTCGATACGGATGGGAATGAAAAAGTTGACAAAAATGAATTTCTAGTCGTAAGAAATTTCAGTTTTGTTGATTAATTGTTATGGTTCCTCTATGAATCCTCGAGCTACGAACTTAATATTTTGGTTCTTCGACGTACATAAGTTTTTTTTTGTTCGTTTCAATTTTTTTCGAGCTGATTGATGCACACATTTACTTCCTTCCATTTATTGTTTACTCCAAAGCTACATCTCTCATTTTTTTTAATTACTTTTTTTTAGTTCGTTCTTGCTCGGTCGTACATTGGTAACGTTGATGATAACTTTTATTTCTTATTAGTTGTTGTACCTGATTCCTCTCCACACCTACAAGCAAGATTTCTCCATTCAGAAAATGCGACTTTTTGTACGTAATTCTGTACTACCTCTGAGTTGTGAGAATACCCCTGAAAGCAGTGTCTCTACTACCAATACCACTCAAAGTCCTTCTGACACTTCCTACTCATCTTCAAAGGTTCAGTTTTTTTCAGTAACCGAAGTTAAAAATTATTTCGCCTTTCGCTAAATGCAAAGTTGGGTGGTGCTGTTGAGCGTTAACCGAGCTGGCGTCGATAAGTTGTAGCAGCGTAGTCTATTCGGTCGTTGGGCATTTTCATTCCAAATTCCGGGCGTTAAATCTAAAGGTTAGGGTTTACCATTGACTAGGCTCTTTCTAATAATTTTCTTGCAGCTCTTCTTCGCTCGCTATTTGTCGTCATCGTAATTGATGTCATGCTCGTAAGCTCTGGCCTTTAGCACTATGCAATTTCCATTCTTCATGGAAGGAATTTCTTCGAAAGAAAAAACTGAACTATAGGCACTTTAAGATGGCCGTCCCTTCTCCATAATGGTGTTGTTGTTATTGGTTCTCTTCTGTAGTAAACTTTGATTAATTTCTGCCTTCTCTTGTTAGTTTGTTACCAACGCTCGATCTCCATTTGAGTTGCTGCTTCCCAACTGCAATTTTCAGACGTTAAATTTTTTCACTCCAAAAGTGCATGTCTTCTGTCTTGAAGAGTTCGTTCTTGATTTGTTTGGCTTTCTCTCTTTTGGTGCACACGGTTTAATGCAAAACGAAGCCTGGGATGAGTGAATCGCAATTATAACTTTTCTGTGTCTTTTAGTTGGAAAAAATTTTCAGTATGGCGTGGAAGGAGAAGCGTGGGATTTTGAATCAGGATACTGAAGAAGGAGAGACAAAAGAGGGGGGCATAGGCGGAGGGGCCGGGGTTCCGGAGATCTTGAGTGAAGTTTTGGTGGATGGTATGTAATTGATCCTTTGATTTGAAATTTACTTGAGTAAGTAGAGCAGAGCATAATTTTTGTGTGGATTGGAAATTAGATGATCGAGGACTTCAACGGCGTCACTTTGTGGATACGACGTTACTTGTCCATTTCTTTGGTCCAAAAGGAAAACGGGAGATTCGTTACGAGGATTTCAAAAAATTCATGGAAGATCTCCAAACGGAAGTCCAAGAGTTGGAATTTCATGAGTTCTCCAAAGGACTTGACTTTATTTCCCAAGTGGATTTTGCGAAGATTCTCCTTCGTTATACCTACTTGGAATCTGAGGAGTACGCTTTTCAAATATTTAGATTACAACTTTTAACCTTCAACTGGAAACTTTACTACGTGATAATCTTTTTGGTCCCCTTTGGTTGCAGATATGATTTATACCTGGAGCGTCTCATGGAAAGAATCAAATTGGAGCAAGGGATCACATTCCTCGAATTTCGCTCATTCTGTCAATTTCTAAATAACTTGGACGATTTCAATGTGGCTATGCGCATGTATACGCTCGCAGACCGTCCAATCTCTCAAGAGGAGTTCCGACGGGCTGTTCGGATTTGCACAGGAACTGATCTTAGCCCGCATGTCATTGAGACTGTTTTCCAGATCTTTGATGTTGACGATGACGGGCATTTGAGCCACAGAGAATTCGTAGGAGTAATGAAAGATCGACTTCATCGTGGCTTCAAGGTAATTCAGAAATTTCGCTCCCTCAGACTGTCGAATTTAACCTTCTGCCTCACGTTGACTCATGCCAGTATTCATCTTGTTTATTTAAGATATCTTCAAAAAGTGAAGGACTGGAGGCCTTTAAGAACTGTTTGAAACAGGAAATGCGAGCTACTTAACGCGGTGATGGGTCGTATTTATTGGACCAGTTTCTCTCCAAAGCTTATTGAGTCTCCACAAGTTCGACTGAACTTACTTAATCATCTTTAGTAACGTTAATTAAAATTAAGTTAATCATACTCATCTCACAGTATCTCACAGTGCACTCAACTTCAAATACGTCAAATTCTTTTCTCGGTTATTTGTTTGTCACTACTTTATCGCATCTCACACTTAAGTCTCATGAATTAAATTATCTTCACGACATTTGGAATCCGTTGAGTCTTGTGTCCAACGAGGGAAGTTGTTTGAACTTGATTTATTGTCTTGTAAATTAAAATCATGACGTTATATTTGTAAGGAACTTCTTTGTATATTCATAAGCTAAAAAGAGAGCTCCCGTGGCTGGGAAAGTCCGAATCACTGTAGGACCGAGACCATTGTATAAAGCCCGCACTCCTTCCTTCCGAACAATCTCCCGCATGCACTGCGTCATTGTCACGTTCAACTTGTTAATCTGGATTCTGGATTTAATTACATCACTGGGGAAAATTAATGTCCAGAATGTTACGCCTCCAATCCCACCACAGACGATCGTTCTCAGCGGACCTGTCCCAAGGTAAACAGGTTAGAACAGGATGAGCAGAGACCCTTCACATCAACCATTCGAGGCCAGACCGGAGTTTATCCCCAAGGGAGCAGAGGTAGAGGTTACGACTACTTACCAATTTCGTCCTTCGTTTTCCCAGGGGGTGTGAGCAAGTGACGACTGAATTCATAACCACCAAAGAAAAAGAAATACCCCGGCATTTCCCTTGTGAACGTCGACGTCAGTCCACGAAAGAATCCCCGGAGTCCTTCATCATGCATGATTTGGCGGCAAAGAGCCCAAGGTCCCATCTAGAGGCATTCAAGAACCGGAAGAGTAAGGTGGGGTGTCGGGTGTTGGATTTCATTAGGATGGATCATGGATCTGTTGGAAACATATTAATTAGTTTGGGTCTTACATAAGTATGTTTCGGAGTTACGCCGTCGACAGGGATTGAGCTCATCTCACGTAAGGCTTGAAGTCTACATTTGACCAATTCAGTTGGACAGAGTGTAAATGATGAAAAGAATCCAGCCAAAAATCCAGAGGTTGCATTATAAATTGGGCTCATCTCTTCAACTTTCTAAAAAAAAAATTTAAAGGAATAGAAATGAAGAGAAAGTGTAATATAGTGTGGAATTGTGACAAATAACTTTTGGACAACATTAAAACTAACATGTTATTAAGTTGAATTGGGTTTACTTGAGAAAAGGTTAAGGCGACCGCCTTTTGACAGAATCCGTAAGCAGCAAACAGGATTGAGTTCTCGGCGACATTGGCAACGAGGGCAGGGATTGTCCCAGCGTACAGGCCTCTTCTAATCCCATCCTTTACATACGTTTCCCTCACGCAATGCCACATCCCCTTGGAGTAAATTGCAGGAAATGTCTGCATCTTCACTTTCACCGTATCCAGCGGTTGTCCAACGTAGACGCAGGCTGCTCCACCTGACATGTAAATCAAGCTTCGAATTATGAAGTTTTGCATATGCCACAAAACAACCGCACACACACAACTGCTTATTAACTCTACCCATTGTTCCTCCGATTAAGTCAATGATGGCTGCCTTTGCACCTTCTGCCACCGCCGGTGTTTTCTGTGATGATTCTATTACTACTAGGTCACAGGCGTCCATGCTGAGAACTCCGTTGGAAATACTATAGAATAAGAAAGTAATTGTAAAAATAAATTGAAGGCAGGGTTTAAAATGGAGCTATAATTATAAGAAAATATAAGGAGAGTTTAGTGGTCCTCTCCAAGCGCCTTGGCATGACTGGAGCTGGAGGAGCCACGACCCACGAGGGGAAGGAGGGCCCCGCATTGCCAGAGATCATTTCGTCATTAGCATCTTGAGATTAGATTAGGGGCATGACTTAACGTCTGCCGGGTTCCTATTGACTTGGCTAACTGTTGTGCAATGTTGTCAATCAGCCTATAATTACCTAAACATGAACATTCGTGCCAAGCCAAAGCGTCCCATAAACTTGTTTTAAGGAAATCCGTTCGGACAACAACAGGCGTCGGACTCGGAAACCGTGTTTTGTATGATTGCATTTTGAAATTGTACGGAGGGAAACAAACGGTCCTTCCTGTGCTGCAGGGTTTTCTTCGGTATTTATTTGCCAAAATGCAATGCAATAACGCAATTAATCGAAACTCCACAAAAAGCAATGGGCCTTCGCCTCCTAATCATCAAATTAACCTTGGAGGAGAACCTTGCACGGGGATTTTCATTCAATTTTTTAATACAGGTATTGCTTACCCTTACAAACTTTTATCGCAAAGTCTACTGCTCTTGCTGTAGGCTGCGGGTACTTCTTTCGCTTCTTCTTGTTCTTATTGCGCGGCGCTGGAAAATCAGCTTCAGCTCAGCTTGTGGCTAATTAGTGAGGCGAATGTTAATTGTAAGTTGATTTCTCTTAGGAACAATTGAATGCTAATGAATGAATAGGATTCGACGAGTTGAATTTGGGAAACTTTTCTTTCACGTGTCTATCTGGTTCTGCTTCCCTTTCCCATGCTTTGGCTTTATTACTGAAGCGGAAGCGTTATTTAGTTGAGTATAAAACTAATCACCAGTTTTAGTCTCCAACGTAACCCCAAGCAGGGGTGACACAATTTCTGCTTTAGTACACATTCCAGATTCCTCCAATCCCAATCAAATCTCATCCGCCGCATCCACAACCTCTCTATTTTCCTGCGATTTGCGAATCTTTCTATTCTATTGTGCTGTGTAACTTCTCTCATTCCACATTCTCATCTCTTCTTTTCCACAGCAGGCGGAGGAGGAACGAGGGAACCGTCCCGTCATCGCATCGCATCTTCGCATCATCATTCCTTTTATCCTTTGGATTGTTCTTCTGTTTTACCGACGACCAAGGAGAGCCACACATACACCAAATTCTAAAATAAGAGGAATGAAGAGGTTGGCCTTGCCAGAAGGCTCAGAAGCAAAAACAAGTCACGAAAATTAAGTGTTATATTCATTCCTGCATCTACTTAACTCATCTTCTGGCCCAGCTTTTGCTCACTCGTGTGAATTTTGGGAGTGGCAAAGCAGGCTGGATTCTTACATTACGCAATTTACAAAATTTCAAGAATTGTGATCGATTAATTTGAGGAGAAGACAGGGAATAGGTTCAGTCTTCCGCAGCATTCTCCACTCTCCACCCATATCCACATGTAACTGCGGATTATAACCGAGATTCTGATGCAACTAATCCCGGGTGAAGACTAGGTAAACATTCATTGCCAGAAAACAATTGTGCAAATTTCCTTGCTCCTTGTTCCAAACAGCTTTTGCACGTTTAAATTAGTGAATACAATTTGGTTTTACCTTGTGCAATTTTAAAAGAAAAGTAAGGAGGATGGATGGCGGAGGACCTTAACCTATCAAATTCTGTCAATGCTCTGAATTTCTGGTGAAGATTTAGCTTTATCTAATCATCGATGATCTAATTGAACCCCAGTTTTTACCATGGTTTTAGCTGATGAATACACAACATAAAAAAAGCTATAGTACGTATATCGTAATAAGAGAAAGAAATGACAAGCAGTTTTGGTTAGCTTTGGTGAATTTGTCAAGTATATTTGTGGTATTTCATGCCTGCTAATTGCCTTTGTTTGTTG
>Ga0194135_10002504_pt1 | contig 11169 bp, 11 predicted proteins | sample LitLau_LLRF_2013_FD_134024 | JGI IMG/M metagenome (GOLD analysis project Ga0194135, IMG submission 134024) | Freshwater sediment microbial communities in response to fracking from North America - Little Laurel Run_MetaG_LLRF_2013 (version 2) | ecosystem: Environmental > Aquatic > Freshwater >... | reverse complement strand
CTTACAATCAATACACTTAATCCACGAGTCGACCATGGCGTGAAATACGTTTAATTCCATTAACTTTTTTCCCTCCTAACCGACAAACAAATACGAAAGTAAATCAATTAGTTTGTGAACTCTAATCTTGACACCGCGAAAGCCAAATGCAAATATATAATATCCTCATTCATTTAAATGTAAAACTGAATTATTTTTTGTCCTGCATGAGCTGGTGTCCGCGTTAGATGAATTCCGTCCAAATGGTATCCAGCGTTATTTTTGAACCGGGTTAAAAGTATTCAATGTCAATCACTAACTTATATTCATCGCACGCATTTGTTGAATGCACGAGAAATAATGTTTGAAAAATAACAATTTCTCTAGATTAAATTCATAATCAGCAAATCGTCTATTTTCTAATCATGGACATCCAGCTCATCTGTCCGTGTCCGCATCTACGCATAATAACATTTCGCCATGTCGGAATACTTTAAATGTTCAACTAAACTGCATACAAGCTTTTGAGCAGCCCAATATTCTAAGATCATATCCGCCCCCTTTTCACCTATCATCATTGCTGCTGCGTTGGTGTTTGCATTTACGATGAATGGCATTATGGAGGCATCGATCACTCGCAGTCCTCTGATCCCCAACACTCTACAAGGAATAAACACAGTTGAATTTAATTATTTTCGTCTTTTTTTTTTATTGAATTTTAGTATGCATTAAGTAACCTCAATTTGGAATCCACGACAGCCGTTGGATCCTTCTTCCTCCCCATTTTGCATGTACCCACAGGATGCCTGCCCGGAATAGAATGAATTCGGTTAATATGATGGAGGGTAAGTATGTTACGGGTCAGAGCCAACCTACCAAATTGAACTTGTTGTGTGTCTAACGTAACACTCCCAGTAAGCATTACTCCTAAATGGGTGTGACTGACATTGGGAAAAGTGGGGCCCTGAGAATTTGGCATCGAGTTGAGCGAAGCTATTAGTTTCTTCAATCAGACGTAAAGACTCATTCACTCCTGGGTAGAAGGTAGGCCTTTTAATTAATAATAATTTCTGTATCTCTTATTCTTGGGCGTAAAATATCCTTACCTTGAATCAATGTCTCCATATCTTCCGGATGCGAAAATGGTCTTGGATCTAGAATAAGTTCAAATTCAAATTCAATCACAGTCCAATGAAGGGAGAAATAGTTAATAATTGAATGCTTTATACCAATTAATGGATCTGAGAATGGGTTCTTATCCTTCAACGTGAGCTCTCCTCTACTCTTTGGACGGACAAGTGTAGTTAGTAAAACAAAACCATCTTTCCCGTGATGAGGGTCAATCATTTCCGCAAATACTTCCTCCTTAATGCTAAACGCTCTCCCAAAGATTTCAACGAGGAGTTTGGATGGAGAAACCGGAACAAAAAATGCTTGAATATCCGGCCAGCCATTTCCTTTAACTTTGGTTGAAGAATGAAAGAATTGTCCAGTCATAGCCAATGGTGCCGTCATAGCACCTACATGTAGAAAAAGTGATTAATTAATAAGAACCTGTTGGAGTGGAGTTATCGGGTTAACTCAAAATTAATTTTTTAAATAAAATTTAAATGGAAACTGATGACAGAGTCAAAAATTGTTTTTGCGTTATACATACCATGTCAACGCACTGCAAATACAAAAATTGTATAAATCACCTGTTCCTGTTGTCAGATATTCCATGATGACTCCAAGTCCCATGTCCCTTTCATATATAAATGAAGTCAAGTCCTTGGTCGTGAATGGCATCAGAAATGCACCAAAGTGGTCGTGTAAGTTATTTCCCACCGGTAAATTTACCACCGACTTGATCTGCAAGTGAAGACGTTTAATCAAAGCTATATATTACTCTGGAAAATTGCAACAGAAGGGTGCCCCAGACAGCGTACCCCTAGTTTTTCAAGTTCCTTCTGGGGTCCAATTCCGGAAAGGAAAAGTAACTTTGGTGAATCATAGGAACCACCGCTAACAATAATTTCTTTGGATGCTTTAGCAAGAAACTTTTTTCCATGACGGTAATACCAAACGCCTACTGCTGTTCCGTGTCCGTCCAATTTTATCTATACATAACCCATATTGTAGGAGAACATAATTGAAAATACGATTTTTAAAGTGGGCAATCCAACTTACCTTTGTGGCTTGTGAGTATCTTGAAACTCTAAGCGTTTTATAGGTCCTACCTTTCAAAATTCCGGCATAAGTAGAACAGCGTTCTCCATTCCGCTGGGTGACTTCAATACCTCCCGTGCCTGTGTGATTTAAATGTCAATAAATCCGCCTTATTATAATTACGCCAAACCGTGGTTTTTAATTACCTGGGGTTTGTGGCCCATTGGCATCGATATCACCATTGTAGCCAAGTTCTTTCCCAGCTTCATTAAAATTACTAAGCATCCTCCCCCAACTCATTTTCTCAATAGTAAGGAATCCATAGGGCGAGGATTCATAGTGTTTCTCTTACATAATGAAACAAGTCAAAAGTTATATTTAAATCAACTTGAAAAATTCCAAATGGAAAGAAGAAAAACTTAACTCACTGTTATCCTTAAAATTCCCTGAGTACTTGAGAATTGATTTTTTGAAATAGGGCAAAATGTTCTCATAATTCCAGGCAGGGTCACCGGTGGCATTGGCCCAATTGTCATAATCGAGTGGATGACCCCGTAAGTACATCATGCCGTTCAATGTACTGCTCCCTCCCAGGACTTTACCTCGGTTATGATAAAATTGCTAATTAGAACAAAACAAAAACAAAAGGCTGGAAGATTATTGTATTCTCTGGCGTGAATGCCCTTCCCCATTAAAATAGGGAGACTTTTACTTGGTTATGATGGCTGAGAGCAACGTCCTTTTGCGGAACTGACTTGTAGTTCCAATCATGCTCATTATATCCAATCAAATCCAGGGCAAATCCAGGGATACTGCTCAAATAAGTTGGATCCCCTCCTGCCTCGAGTAGAAGCACTTTGTAGTTTTGTGACACCAGTCGATATGCCACGACTGCCCCACTGCTTCCAGACCCAACTGCAACAATTGCGAAACATGCGAGTATTTTTAAGTATCCGAAATAGAGTGAAAAGACTAACTTACCAACTATAAAATCATAAACTTCCGCAGATGCATCCTGAGTGTAACTATTTTGGAAATAATCCCAATAGTAATTAATTGAACTAAGAAAAATTATAGTAATTGGAGTAATGGCGGATAATACTACTAAAAGTAATGGCGTTTGCATTTTTCGGTCAATTCTATATGAGCCCAATGAGAAATAATTATTCTGTTTAAAATTTAGTTAAGAGGAATAATTCTCATCTCGCTATATAGTCAAGTTGCAATTTTATCTCCTCTTGAATGTCAGAAAATTCATGTCCGTGACCTCGCTTTTATTGGGATTGGCACTGTTATATCTTCTGGCTCTAGTGTGTTTTGACACTGTTCTCAGAAGAGACTACAAACATCACTCCTGTCCAGTCAAACATGTTTTTTTTAGCAATCGGGGGACAAAGGTTATCTGCCTTTACCCTGTTTGAAGGTGAAATTATAATTATGGTATGGGAAGGTATTAGTTGTGACGCTGTAGATCACACTATGATACTACTATCATTACTATAATTTTTTTTCCCTTTCCGTGGAAAATTCTCATGAGTCCAAATAGATCAATTAAGAATACTATCCGAAGTGCATAGAATAAAATACAATTTTTTATGTCCATTTTCACACATTTTATGAGGTGTTTTTACATAATCTGTGATTTTTAATTTTAGTTTACAGAATTTAATATAATAAACTAAACTTCTCAATTTGCTCAATTTTCTTCGACATTTGTGGATCCCCTAACTGACAGTTTTGGTTTTGTGCGTTCAACCTACCTGAAGGAGGAGTAAAACTTTTTTTTGAAATTTTGAATTATACTAGTTGAAATAGTTTTTAAGGTCTCAACTGTAACACGGTGACAAAAGTTAAAATACATCCCGTAAACAGTGTATTTCGCAAATGAGCGTACAAAATTATTGCTCCGAAAGCGATCACACTTAACCAACGTAACGATTTCAAAGCATTTCCATACTTTATCCGATCATTGCAAGTGGGATTAAACCGTATCGGTTGCCGTACGTATCGAAGCCAGAAACGTTTTCAGGTGGTTTTGGTAAAAGTTGTAGCTGGAGCAAATGCAACTTGAGGCCCCAGCCCCAAATACAAGCTTTTGCGACGTATATTTTGTTCTAAAAATAAAAGTCTCGTGATGTTGTTGCCCGGCCTCCTTTCCAAGAATAGTCTCCTGTTTGTAATGCTTGCCGTTGTTCGGGATTGCGTCATACGTCTAGCTGGATGTCATGAGGAACTTTCACTTTAATTCACAAACTAGGAGAAAGCAACAAGGTTTCTGACGTCAAGAGGCGGAGAAAGTAAACCGGCTACTAACTATATGTGCCAAAAGCAATCGATAAGGTGTAGTATCCTTGTTATAGGGAAGGGCCATGGACTCCTTAGAGAGTGAGCGACCTTTTACGTCAGCCGTAAAATGTGGTCTTAGGTGAGAAAAAGTTCACTTTCTCCAAATATCCCAACCATAGCGCAACAACTTTTCGAAGTCTTAAGCGGGATAAGCCATTCTTCCGCATTTTCTTAAAATCAAGTTGTAAAACCCAAAATATTTTCATGAAAGTGAAAAATCCCTACTCGCATAGAAAGTGTGACGTGAATTTATGAAATTTCCGAAATGAATCTCACAACGTACATTTTACTACGAAAGTTGAAATATTTTTCGGGTGAAACGATTCGAGGTCAAGTTATTGTCGACAATCAGACCGGCAATTCCCAACGGCTGAAAGAACGTAAGGCAGCCTATTGTCAATTGCGTCTAAATGCATAATTTAAGTGAATGCTTAACTTTTGGGTAGGAATTTACATCTTGTTTCACGGATACTCAACCACAAATTTGAGGGGAAGGAAAGTTACGAATGAACAGTCGGCGATTGTTGCCACAACTCGACGGAACAGCGTTGGGACCGAGATTTACTTGCAGACTGCAGTTTACCTTACGCCAGAAGGCAAAAAAAACCTAATAAAATCCTGCTAATTGTATGCCTATTTTATAAGAATGATATTAACTTGTTATTGTTGTAATTGATATAGACAGCAGCGGCGTTGAGCTGGAACCAGGACACAATGGATTCCCATTTCAATTTGAACTCCCCAGTTACCTTCCCTCCAGCTTCTTTGGATCCATGGGGATTGTCGAGTATGAGGCAAAAACCACGATTTACGTGGCGGGTGCCCCAACTAGGCATCCTGGCTACACGGACACTCTCAAGTTCCGCGTGACAAATTGTCAAGACTTGAATTTGAGCGACCTTGCTGGGCGTCATTGTTATTTTTCATTTGAAAAGATGGTACCGGCCCCGATTAAGTCCGGATCTTTCAAGAAAGCAGTTAGTCGCCATCCACATTACGGACTCCTGACAGCGGAAGTCAAACTCTCATCACAAGCGTTTGTTCCTGGAGAAACAATTCCGTTGACCATACAGATTACAAATCTGACGGGGAATGGGATCGAACGAGTACAGGTCCAATTCATAAGGGTAATTGAACCGCCACCGGAGGCTAGGAGTAGACTCTAATTCTTGTCATTCATAATGCACAAACTATCGGCAGCTTCCGTCTGGTTGATTACTTACTAGCATGTTGCTCCCGGAATCACCGAGGAGTACACATTTACATGTTTGAATTCAATTAGGAAACATATTACGCATGCCCGGCTGGATCGGCTATGGACTCAGAAGTATTAAATTCCTGGACCGAGGCTCACCCAAGATTTGCGGAGCAAGGGAAATTACACACACGCTTGGATGTTCCACCCTCGGCTCTGCCAACCTCTGAAATTATTGCACTCATTTCCATGAAATATGCTTTGATGGTAAGAAAATAATACATAATAATATTAGAATAATCCTTTGCGTTTTTTTTTTAAATTTAGGATTTGTATTTATTTTCAGATTAATGTCAAAATGGATTCAACTGTAGTGTCCGTGGGTAAAATTCCAATATTTATTGGAAACATTGCCCTACGCCCATTTGAAAATCGTAGCGGTAGTAGCCGTGACCGTCATCAAGTCCCCGGCCTTCAGCAATTGGAATTGGAAGGGGCCGTCGGTGGGGAAATTCCTGAGCTACTGCTACACCATCCTTCGGCTCCTTCACTGCAGGAAATTGGTGGCACTGAACAAGAATTTCGTAAGTTCGACATTTAAAGTGTCAGAGATTTCCTTGTGGAGTTGATTTGAGGCAATTAATTTAAACTTGCTCTATAAATCTGCAGCTCCTTCATACTCGGAAGCGATTGCGATGCCCGCATCCCCATCCCATCAGTCGACAACTTATGAGGAATACTTATGAGGAAATAACATTCCAAGACCAGATAAGGATTGGTAAATACAGCAACAATTAAAACAAGTTTCTGACTGTATTGATCATGACGTCACGCGTGTATTCACTTTGTTCTGAAGGCCCATCGTCGGATGTCTGTGCTTGCGAGTATCTTGTCTATTCACTTTGTATTTACTCACACCGTTCGAAACATTTGGGGGTCAGAGATCTGATTTGTACATATGCAAAATTTTTTTAACATATTCATTGTTGTATTAGTAATAGAAATGTCTTTCCTGTGAATATTATATTGGAGTAACCGCACAATGTGAGCACAACTAAAAAATGCATAAAATGCATGCCATTGATATGTCACTGGATACTAATTGCGATAATTATTTTGCTCTTTTAAAATTCTGATTCAATTTACCCATTTTCTGCTCCGATTAATATTTTAGTGCAACATAGTCTTATGAGATTACAAAATGAAATGGATTAAATTCCAATCCTAACAAGCGTCCAGATTTTTCACAGCAAAAAACGAAGTAAAAAATGGATGAAATACCGACTGAGAATTATGACTCAAGCTTCTCGCTTCTTATTTTGACAGGGTTCTAATTTGTACCTGATCTAATTGTACAATTACGCTTACCCCCTGGTTAATAATAAACTGCATGTTGTTGATTTCAATGAATAAATCTAAATTCTTTGTATTCCTTTAACAGTCATGCGTGCAAGGTCTATTTTGGCATAGTTAGGTTCTCCTGTCAATAGTGCCAAATTAAAAAAAAAAAATCACGATATCATATAATTCTACTTCCTATTCACCAGTTACTACTTATTTCTTTCCCTCAGAGCATGTTGTAGTAAACATGCCACAAACTTATTATAAAGTTACATCCAATTACGAGAAAATTTTTTCAAATATGAGGCGTCAAGGACGAAGAAAGCTAAAAGAAATTCTGCTTCAAAATTAAGTATCTCTTCTCTTCCTGATTCCAAAATCCAAAGTGATTTATTTCCATTCCCCAATGTAGTCATGAATCACAAGAAGAATAACAGCAATAAGTATAAATGACTTACACGTGTGGATATGCTGATGACAGAAATCGCTTCCCGAAGCGATTAACGTAATACGTTGTAATCGGAACGGATTTCCCGTTTAGCGTGATGGGACAGCTCCCACCTGGTCTTGCATAGTAACAGACCATGTAGATGGCCATTTCAAACTCGGGACTTGTCCCCACAAGCATGCTACCTGAAGGTTTCGGGAGTCCATTCCATTTAAAACTTGACTTTACGACCTTTCCTTTCTAAATAGGAAGAACATAAACGGAAGGAATTGTACGAGTTTTGAATTAAAACTATGCGAATTAAAAGAGCATGCGTGTTTCATTGCTGCTTACATTTCCGAGCCCAATTATTCTTAAATGTCCCAAGTAGTTTAATGAATGATTTGCCTCTTGTTTGGAGAAGAATATCCAATTGTGAAATCCAGCCACTTCGCCATTTCGTGTTTCTCCAAGGAAGACATGCTCGAATCCGGAGGAGGCCATGACGTTGTTCTCACGCGGAAAAACTCCAAACCAGATTTGACGCATTTCGTTACGGAAAGCATCCTTGTTAATTTGAACCTGTCCACTGTTTCCTGTTCTTCGATTAATAATAAATCGCTTAGTGGTTAAAAAGTTCTCGACTCTCTTCATAACCGGAGTCTCCAAGATGGCATCAAGGAAAGCAGTTTCTTCGGCCGTCTCTTGTGGGGTCACGACTTCCGACATGTTGGTTGCTGGAATATAGTTGTCATAGAGTTGAATTAGCTTGGAGATCGTAGGCTTTTGATACACTGAGGCAGGAACTCTGAGGAGCCTGGATGGGAAAACGTTTCGATATAGTTTAAGCAAAACGAGAGGAATTAATGGTTTCGCTCATAATTATTAATTACGGTTTTGGGGAATTGTCGTTTCCATTTCTAGTTGCAGCATTTTGGACCTCAATAGTGAGCAGACTGGCTACATTGTTTGTGTCTAATTTCCAAAGTTCCTCACCAAGAGCAGTGATTTCACTGTCCGGAACAGGAGCTGTTTATAACGAAAAAATGAAGTCAGTAGTCCTATAATTAGTAAGAGTTAAACCAATTCAAACCGGTAATTTACAAAGTAATGAACTTACTTCGGACAATCTGTTGAGTCGAAGTATTTTGAATTGAAAATGCAACGCAGATTACTAACAGGGTCGTTCGGAGTTCCATGTTTAAAGTTTCAAGCGGAATGGATGAAAAATCAGGGAGTCTGCACTCGGAAAAATTAGGACATCAATTAACAAGGAATCAAACGAAAATTAAATTGAACCAGGACAGCCCGGCTACTAATTAATAAGTGGAACCATAATATGTAACCTATTTGTGGTTGCTTGCTAATTGTAAAAAGAAATTGTTCAAGAGTTACACTCTTCCCAGTCAGATAAAGATACCGATTTAACAATTTAGTTACACCAAAGATTCCCTACCTTGAATCGAAACAGGTTTATTTCCTACTTTTACCATACCAGTGAGAAATGACCATTGAATCTCAAGTCAAGGTTCACTTCCATTTGGATGCGTCATCTCATCTTGTCACTTTTCTTCTGATAAAGAACTGAACCAAAATAATGCTTCTATTCTTTTCATGCATATATGTACACCATTCCATTGAACTTTAATTCTCACGTTGAAAGTGAAGAAAAATTGTATTCTGAACCCAATTCCAAGCAGCTGTTACGTTGGTATGAAACCGAATTTAAACTTATATGAGAGTTTACAGTACAAGTAGAATTAAATGGCTTTCGTTGAACTCTTCTTCATTTATATATTGGAATATAATCTCTAACTTATCCTCTGAATTCCTTAGATTAGCCCCCTAGATTTTGCGTTTTGAATTAGAATAAAATTTATACAATATAATTCACTGTATCAAATAAATATAAACATGACCCACTGTAATATGATAACAATAGAGTGATGCCTAGGGAAACGAACAAGCAACCCAGGTAGAAAGATTATAATAAGGCCTACGCGTGAGACGTCCTTAAAAGGTTTTCCAGCAAATCGGCTTAACTTCCAAATCACAATGGATAGACAACAACATACCTTACCATTCTACGCCGACTTAATGAAATGGTGAATGAATCTTTTGACTTGGGGCACTGTGCTGTGGACGTAATCCTCCGAAACTAACAGAAATCAGCGTCAAGCGCATCCTGCGTCATGCCCGAAATAGATTCTTTACGTCAGTTCGGGTCGGCATCCGTGTTTTAAAACTTTATTCGTGGCATGGATGGTAACCAGTTCGACTTATTTTAGAATCCATCATTGTGTAATCTGTCATCTGTCCTCCATGACGTCACTTCTATCCGTTCCAAACGGAGAAAAAGGATTCTTAATTCTTATTGCCCTTTGGAGCATCAACGTTGAAGGGCTTTTGGTTTCGGAAAGTTTCTTGCATTATTCTTCAGTCGGAGGCTGGGTTTGGGGATGATCTTGTCTTTCATTCATATTTTCAAAATATTTCCCACAAAGTAGTAAACGCAGTTAGAAAGTGAAATGAGTGTAAATCAGCTTAAAAAGGAAGCGACGGAAGTGGAAGTTGACCTGGAACCAAAGTTTACACTCAATGGTCTCTCACACAAAACATTTGAGGATACTTTGGAATCAATCGGTAAAACTTGTAAAATAAAATTAGTCTTCTTACTTAACTTTTGAAATTCTTAATTTAACTTTTCCAATGACGGCATACTTCCTTATAGGTGGCTTTGGTTTATTCCAATGGTTCATGTTCACTGTACTCCTCTTCCTGGAAATACCCGCGGCGGGCATCCTGTTTGTCCCTGTCTTCATTGGTGAGTTAACTTGCAGGAGTACATTATTCAAAATGGCGTTTTTCTCCTTTAATTTCTAATTTATTATTGATTCATTTTGATTTTTCAACTTCTAAAGGGAAGGAACCTTCAGATTGGACTTGTCAAGAGGGGGGCCTCATCACTTCCAATCTCACAACTTTTTGCAATTGCAATGGAACCATTTCATCAGAAGAAAGTTCAATTGTAACTGAGGTGAGTTGTACACCGTCTTGGAATAAGTTGGGATACTTTTCTGCATGGGAGGATATTTTTTATTTCAATTTGATATCAGTGGGGCCTCGTCTGTGAGAAGTCTTGGATATCCGATTCCATCAATTCAGTCCAAATGTTTGGGATGTTAATTGGCGGAGTTTTCACATCCCAGCTGTCTGATTGGTGAGGAACCGAACACTTTGGCTTTTGTTGATTTCGGTCATCTCACAAGAATGTGACATAATGTGTTGTTCCACGTTTTGACTCTACAGGTGTGGACGGAAGAAGACGTATCTCTTTGTATGCGCTTTGATGGTCGTTGGACAAATCGTGTCCGCCGTTTCACAGTCACCGATTCTTTATGGATTGGCGAGATTAGTTGGAGGAGCTGGTCTTGCGGGTATAATTTAATGTATAATAAATAATACAATCATTTAGACAACCAAGGAAAGTTGGAAGTCTTCCTGGTTTTAGGGTTCATGGGGATTACCACGGTTTACCCGCTGGAATTCCTGACCCCACAATGGCGGTTTCTCTGTGGGAGTGTAGGCCCTTGGGGGGAAGGGATTATGCTCGTCGCACTCCTCGCCTACTTTGTCCGGGACTGGAGGCATTTGCTCCTTTTCTCCACCCTCCCATTCATAGCCACTTTTGCCATCTTGTAAGAAAGACGCTTCCTCCAATTTAATTCCTAAT
>Ga0194135_10002503_pt1 | contig 11171 bp, 6 predicted proteins | sample LitLau_LLRF_2013_FD_134024 | JGI IMG/M metagenome (GOLD analysis project Ga0194135, IMG submission 134024) | Freshwater sediment microbial communities in response to fracking from North America - Little Laurel Run_MetaG_LLRF_2013 (version 2) | ecosystem: Environmental > Aquatic > Freshwater >... | reverse complement strand
TCCAGACCTACTTTTTATTTTATCGAGTGAATTCGTTCCGAATAAAAGGAGGAGAGGAAGTTGAAAAGAAGGGAAATGCATAAAGACAGTACGTAGTACACTTTCTCTCTGGACATGTGCAGAAAAGATGAAGTCATAAGTGAAGTGTCTTGTGTGGTGGGTTTTCGTTGGATGAACGAGAATTTTGAGACTCAATGGACTATGTCTCATTCGGAGTGTTCGAGATGAAATGAGGATGCAATTATTCTATTTTGGGGAATACTTCAAATCATTATGTCTCTCTGGAATTATCTTCAAACTCAGATCTGAACGCACTTACACGGGAATTGGAAAAAGTAAAAAAATCCATTCCATTTATAGATGCATCGGAATTCCAAAACTGTTTCAATTCTGAAGGATGACTATATTTTAACATTCTACTGGTGAACAATTTATATGTAAACTTATTAAATCATTTCAGCTTTCCGCAACTATAGCTTGTCGTTTTACTAAACTAACAATGTTAAATCTGTTTGGATTTTGATTCAATTTAAATTGCTTTCCTTGCATTTTATATCGTTCCAAAGTGTCAGCATATCCATCATTTTCATTATCATTCTTTAGAACAGCATTTTAAATTAAAATAACTACCCGTCATATCAGGAACCATACACGCCAACAATTGTGAATGAAAATATCCACTACACACCGTTCCCCGTAGTTTCTCAACGGTATTTGTGAAAGCCGTGTGTTAAAAATGATTTCTTGAATCACAGCACGGTGGAGCTTCAGGATGAGTTTTGTCGGCCTCTGACCAAATCTTCAGGAAAGACATTCTCGACTGTCTTCCGCGTATATCTTTACCTTCTTCACATCTCTCAACGAAGGAAAGATATATATACGCTGTAGCTGTATCTCACAAGTACAAGTTCATCTCCAAACGATCTCCTCCTCTTAGAGTAACTATTTACGCTATCGCAATACTGCATTGGTAAGAATGCGTGAAGAGGTCTCTCTGTAAAAGTAAATTGGCAAGTCGCTAATTTCGCCAGGTTCCTTATAACTCTCTATTACTCAGAAATGCCATCATCAACAAGACTGGTTTCATCTCCGAAATCGCACTAGCCCATACACCACCATGCAAATTCTTCTAATCTCATTCACCATGCAATATCTTCCTCTATGTTTATATCTTGTAATATCATCTTCTGCTTTTGTTCGTGTAGGCTTGTTGCTATATTTTTATTATCCAGCCACAAGTTGAGACTATATAGAAACTCGGAACGAGATCCCCGAAAAGTCTGATAAACTTTGAACCTCTCGTGCAATATCTTCAAATCCTAACAGTTCATTCGCATGCTTGCACTATAGCTCTATATAGACATAAACTCTTTATAGATTTATCATCACTCTTATACCTTATTTCTGCAAGATACAGCATTGCAGAAAGATATCCGGCATTAATCGGCTGTGACTGTGTTTAAGTGAGCCGTACTAACAAGACATTTTCCATGTTTAAAACAAACTTTTTTCAGACAGAACAGGCAAAAATGAACTAAAAACTCAGACACAATTTCCATCCTAGTGTGTTAGTTGCAAAAGTTTAAATATTTTAAACCATTTCATCATTACTCTTGGCAGCAGTTAAAAACTCTAAAGGTTTAAAAGAGAAAGGTGTTTGGTTCATCATCGTCTGTGTCTGCAAGTCTGCATGTTACAAGTAGATTACACATTAATTTATGGAACCAAACATTTCCACATTGCAAAATCCAACTCATAGTCACATCACAAGTGTAGCCTGCCTGTAATCCAAATAATATATAAGTTATAACCAGCTGCAAAAAAGAGTTGTTGGCATTCAACGAAAAGTAGCCCAATGTGCTTTTTCATTCATTTAAACCGATTCTTTCATACATAGAAATCCAGCAAAACACTTCCCACACCATTCTACACTATTAACACACACTACACCTCTCTCTTATAAAACTTGCTCTACTTATTGATTTTTATTCTCAAACAAAACACACACAACTGCACAACTCACAACACAGCACTGGACTGAAGGACTTCCACCAGAGAGCAAGAAAAAGTGTTGCTCCTTTTCCGTATGTTTAAAACATTCACTACCAACCAAAGATAACAGTCAGCACAGACATTTTTAGTCTAAATATATTAAAATTAAATAATAAACCTCGCATTTACCGGAATATTTAAAGTAATTGGAAGTTGACTTGCCATTGTGTCAGTGTCTCATTCAAATAATTGTATTGAGATCTTTAATTACACATGACACTCAATTGACAGAACTGAATTCTCATCAATCAATCATCAACTTTTAAGTCAAACTAGACTCTCTTGCACTTAATAACTTTTCCAAGTGAAGTTTCATAGATATATATAGTAAATAATCTCTTTCATCATCAAGGCCAGTTCCTCTGCAATGTCTACTACACCTCCAGAATCCTCAACACAAGAACCAACCACAAAATCAATCCTGAAAACTTCAAATTCACCCAATGCTCCTAAGCTAATTGCTTATCACCCTAATCCCAACCCAAAAACCATCGCCAACTCTCGATACTTCGGAGGATTTAGCTTTGAATCAGAATCACTTCCGGATTTCAGTGAATTCGAAGACAACTCTGACTCTGCTGGAGCAACGAATAAGAGGTATATCTCATTTTTATTAGAAAACCAATTAAGTTCAAGTATTATGGAAATATAGACAGCATTGTCTAATATGACATCTCTCTTCACTTACACATCGTATGTGTCATTCATGTTTATTTGTTTATTTGTTTACTAATATTCTTTTTATCTTTTCATGAGTTAATGTGAGTTGTGTTAATGGATTTGAACCAACATAAATGCACACATTGCTCAACCATTTAACAGAGTTTGCTAATTTGTTTTGGCTTCTTGAATATTTACTTACAGAGTGGAGTACTAATCGCGTGTTTGTGACAAAAAACTCTCTCTCTCTCTCTACCCAAGAGCAAGAAGAAGACTTCCACCCAAGGAATGACACCAAAAAATTCATTACCACGGAGCGTTTAATGTTGAAATGCTATTCAAACAAAAACTAAACAAAGTTGTATAACAGAAAGAAAGAAAGAAAGAAAGAAAGAAAGAAGAGCTCTCTGGAGAAATATACTTAATCGACTTAATGTGACATTTACTCGTGTGTAATTTAATTAACAACGCGTTTGACGGTGCCTCATAAATCAACTTTTAGTCAGGAGTGTGTGCAATATTCACTTGCAAGTTGTGTGTGCAATTATTGTCTATTTATAATTTTAACTGATTAATATTATTAATTGTTTAGAAATACTAAAAGCAATAATAAGCAGTTCAACTGTATCTCTACAGTTTATAAATTCATTCCTATAGATTTAGTCGAGGTTCTAAAATAAAATTACTCGGTACAATTTAACTAGTACTTATACATTAATCGTTGAGACTGTCATGTAATATTTAAGCTTAAGAAACTCAATAGTAGAAATACTTAATCCAAGTACCTTGCTGGTAGCTAATTAACTGGTACTTGTTGCTGTTAATTAATATTGCTCTGTGTGCTGTATAAAGCATCTAATTGATATTCTGAACGATATTTCTACACAGAAAGTTCGATTAGTTGTTATTACTAAAAGACTACATGCGTCATACGATTTAATGATTGATGTAATCACGAGACTTACTTTAAAGGTGTCTATATGTAATTATTACAATTGTCCTTGAATTAATTAAACGCTAAACGATAACTGAGCAATACTAGATTAACATAAAAACTGTTTGTAAGGGTGTGATATTAACAAATAATACTGCTACCCTATCTCTGTTTCAAACATATCAATCTAATCTAATAACAACCTTATTAAGCGTCTACTGAATCTTCATTGATCTACTAAACTACATAGAGATATTAGTTGAGGAATTAAAGTAAACGTGAGGATTCCGTGGGTTTCCCACACAGAAAGCGTCAAAATACAGACTCATTTGGAATATAAGGCTCATAACCTCGAATATTTGGACTTGATTAACTTCAGGAGACCATCTGAAGGAAAAATGGCACCTGTCACTACCATCGAGACCGTCACCATCAGTCGACCTTTGAAGGTACGTTATCAATTTTACTTTTTACATGAGTAGCACAACCGCAATCCACACAATGTATTTCCAAGTGCGTATAGAAAACAGAAAAGAACATGATCAGCTCATTCCATATAAGAGTTCCATCCGAAATATTTGTCTTCAAAATGCGTACAAAAAGCTCATTTTGAGTTCCCAGTTTTGTCCTTGGAAGTTCCGAAAATGCCTTAGGTTATTTAAACAAGCACAGATTGTGACCTTCGATCGTAATCCAAAAGTTTGGAAATGGACACCTCCTGTGACTTTGGTTTTGTTTGAAATATCCTCATATGAAACGCCCATATTCTACTCTCTTCAAACATGTTTTATAAACGTATGTCTCAAGTAGAGGAAACCTATTAATATATTTAGTTTAAAAAGCTTAAAACAGTGTGGAACATTCCACGATCCATGACCATAAAGATAAATAACTTGTAAGGCTTCAGAAGCAGATGACGAAAGAGTCTTCGGGTGTGTAAGTTTGAATCGTGTTCTTGACGGCACACAAGCTATCGAGAGCGGAAATGGGAACACAGAGTAAACGATCCATCATTTCGCTTTTTCAAAATTGACGTCTGAGTGTACGTTTAGATTTCTTTTCGCCGTTAAGTAAATGAACCAAAGATGAAATGTGCGTGTATATACTTATATAGTTAAGTGTCAGTCAAGGTGTGTGTGTGTGTGTTTGTGGCATTTCACAGACATTCGCATCTGGTTCTTCTGCTATGGTGCTTCTATGGAAGATGAACGACTGCGTTAAGTAAATTCATCCGCAGAATTCCAAGCAATTCCAACATTACTGCTTACGTCATCTTTTTATTTCTAACTCTACAGTACCAGTGTTTCATTTCCAAATTCGAATTACTGCAAATATTTTAAATCTGGAGATTCCAATTTCTACATAGATTCTTTTAATTTCCTGTCTACATAAAGCTTGATATATCCCACAGCCAATATATTCTTATGACTAACGTAGTAGTATTGTTGATGATTTCCTATAAATTTCTAACATGACATCTCCTTTCTGCTTTCTCCTACATATATATGTGTGTATGTGTGTGGAGGGTTCGTGGAGGGTTTTCATTCGTGCGAGTGGTGGTAGAAAGGATCAGTGCAACTTTTCTCTGTATCAGCCTGCTCAGAGAGAGAGAGAGAGCGATGGGATTCCTTAGGGAGAAAGTGGAGGAAATGTTCACCCCAGTCTCATTCAGTTTTTGTTTGAAGGTTCTCCAGCAAAGACCACAATAATATTTCCCATCTCCTTCCAAATCCACACTACCTAAATTCCTCCTTCTCTTCCAGCCCAATAAAACACACTACAAAAGTAAATATTTTGTTCTCCATTTCCTTCCATGTAAACTTTCAAGACTCTCCTCCAGTACTAGCTCTTTCTCCTGACCACACAACTGAACCCTAAATAAGAGAAATGTTAAAAGTGATTTTCTCGTCTTCAAACACATCTCTCTCACTCACATTCAATTCGTAACCCGAGCTCACATTACTTGACTTTTGATGTGACTCTCGCCGTGTCACTTTCACCGCCTTCATAACCACCGTTCTTACTTTCTTTCTTGCTCTTCAGTGCGGTCTAGTAGTGCTATATGTATAGTCTTCTCTTTGATAACACTCGTAAATGTGGTTTCAATATCATCAAAACAGACTTTTGTGCATGTGTGAAAGGTGATCTGTCGTAGCTTAGTACACAACGTCATGCATGTGGATATTCACTTTTGCCCACCACCTTTCTGTGGAGTAAAAAGAAACACAAGTGGTAATATCAAAAGACACTATATACCTCAACTTGTGTGACAACTTTTTTACTTTTTACTCAACTTTAAGGTGAACGACGAGTTGAGGGATGAATTTTAATGCACGCAATCTCACCTTGTCACAAAAGTAATGTCAGTTGTAACCGGAAAGTCAGACGCATTCTAATAATTCATCGTGTATGTCTTCAAAGGTATGACACACTTTATTCACATTTGAATTGGGAACACTCATAATGAATAGAAATACACTCACGAACTGTATCTATCTACCCTATGACCTTAAATTATATTGGTAAACACTAATCGTAAGTGCACCCAGTGACTTCGTCAGCACGAGGGTCAATTGAAGAAATACACACATAAGCCCCATCGATGCCATCATCATCATTTATTATTTTAGTGTATATTGTAAATCAGCAAATTGGCAATCGACATTCGAAACAGCACTAAAATTGTTTTATTATTAATAATGTCATTTTGTTCCCATACTCATCATTGTCAGCACAATATACAAATTCTTCACATGCTTTTCTTCTAACTTTATGATGATCTCCACTTTCCTCCCTCCTCATGAGTATGTGAATCTCTCTAAAAGATTTACACTCACATTTTAACTTAAACAATCTCTCCTTCATCATCTTCACACTAATAGTTGCGAAGAATACATTGTACATTTTAATGTTTTATCCTGGAGGGCCGAAACATACAACTCTCATAAACTCACATCATCAACTCAAACTCACATTTTGCTCTCAGCGACACATCCCGTCAAAGTCAAAGCCGTGTTATATAGACGAGCTTAGCATAAATTATTCCAAACTACACTCAATAATTGCTCCAAAGGTTCATTAGGCTTTTTAGTCTTCAGCGATTCACCTACAATTAGATTCTTTCATTGAGGTAGCTTTACGTGTGGCCGTACACATCAATGCTCTCTCTCTCTCTCTCTCTTCTCTCTCTCTCTCTCTCTGAGTCCTTGCATTGTTAAACAAAAACTGCATTAACGATGACTTCACAGAATGAGAACAAGTAGTAGTACAACCAAACTAAAGCTATGGACTGCATCTATACCTTCACTGCTCTTTCAACCTTGCCTTGAAGTAAAATAAAAACACTTCACGCTGATCTTCACGATGATGAGAGAGGGGTTCCCTGTGCTTCTTCTTCTTCTTCTTCTTTTACTATTGGACCGCATCTTTGCAGATGGAAGGATATCATAATATATATCCTATGTATATTCTCGTATATTCTCACCTCTACTCGCAGGAGCATCTGCATCTCACCCACAATTCCATATATATTAAGATATTTATTCTCCACTCAACAATGCTCTCAAGAGTATATAGGAACCTTTTCAAAAATAATCATCGAGTGTGGTAGGCTGCTGTATATTCTTTTGATCTTGGTCATCGCATTTCCATTCTGTCTCTCTCTAGTTTAAGGAGCATAAGAATATAGTTTTATTTGGGTTCACCTGGTGGTTCTCCAGCTTGTATACTTTGTCTCGACAAAACTCTATTGGATTCTGGTTACGCACTTATTCCTCCAATATCAAAGTTGTGTTAAAGCGAACAATAAACCAAAAGTTGAGGAGTATTACAAGTTACACTAAAAAGTTACAAGTTTTCAGTTGAGAACTGTTGTAAATGTAAACCCACACGATCAAATTACTCCCATAGCCAGAGCATGATCGTTGTTGCGTTCTCATTGTTGCATCCGTCTCATTACACATTATAAGCTAGAGCTGTGCTTTTCGACTGACCTCACTCTTTCTCAGTCTTCATACTACTAAACCATTACTTGTTGTGTGAGAACACCATTCAAGTTTAAATGCATTAGTCATTTGTGTGTCTTGGAATGTGAGTATATATAATATATGCCTATTAAGTGATATGTATATTATTGTATATGTGAGTGTAACCTTCTTAATAATAATAAGAATTACCAGATCTATTGTCTACTCACTGTAATTGGTGGTACATAAATGTAGTAAGGAGAATAACTGCAGAGAGTGAGTAAGAAGGAAATTATTATTCATCAACACGAATCCTAAACACGCTGCAAATATTGTTGTTGGAATCTGCGTTCAAAATATTATAACTTGGAGAGCTCTGCAGAAAATCCGTTCCAGTTTGAAGAGGATTTGAGATTGTAATAAGCTCCTCTCTGGATCATTTTGTTCAAATTGAAGAATAGTTTGGAAAATCTTCGTTTTGAAATAGAGATCTCAGCTCTCTGATTGGGAATACAAAGGGAAACCATTCTACTTTTACTCTTGTTTGAATTTGAAATCATACACAAAGTTGAATGAGAAAGCACACGGGAACTTTGTTGAAGTGAATCCCATTAACCTTTCCGAAGAATTCAAAAGGAAAAAGGTGAACTCTCAAGCAAAACTCACACTCACATACTATCAGACTTTTCACGTGAAAACTATTTTTCATATTTCCACCTAATCTTGTTGTTGTGTTTATTATCCTGAGGACTCGCGACTTATCGATAACAATTTTTCATTAGACCTATTCACTTCTGAGTAAAATCAAATAATATCCAATTCTGATTCAGGAGCCATTCTTATCAGATACACAATCCTCACTTGTCATATTCAGTGTAGGAAGCAGAGTTCTCCGAAGAAGAAAGGTGAATCACAAACACAAATCTGTGTATAGTTGTTTGATTCACTGATTCATTCTTATTACAATAGATTGAATGTGTCTCGTTCATTCACAATTCACATCATCAATCCTTGTTGAAAGACTCAAGAGCTAACAACAACCAAGTCGAATCATCAACGCTTTCTCAACCTGTGAGACTTTGTCTTAACATTTAAAGCAGTGTCACTCGTGTTTCTGGAATGCCTGGAATGTTTCTTGGTGATCATCAGAGTGAATAGAGTAGGGATATAGAAAGCTGACGCAAATATATATTTGAAATATCTTATTTGAATCTTCGGCTGATGAATGTGTAAAACTTCTGTATAAAATTATGTTAAGTAGGGCAAAGCATCAGCTATAACATTTACTGTAAAGTGACTGATACTCTTTTATTTAAAGTTTTTACTAGAGACGACACAAGTTTTTATATTCAGTGCTCGTTCCCTGCTCATACATAAATTAACATCATCTTTTGCAATTTGCAAAGAAGCCGAAGAAACTGAAGAAAGAGTCTCTCTCCGAAGAAGAAGCCAAAAGAAGCCTTATATACATATAAAGGTTTTGGCAACTAAAGAGTACGCTCTTAGATCGCTTCAACTTCATCTTGAATTCAGAATCAGTAATCATCATCTCGTCATATTCCATACACACACATCTTTATGTGAATGTGTGTGCTGCCATTTAAATTGCAAAATCATGTAGTACAGAGATCATAGGAGACCCTTTCCAATATTTAAAGTATTATATATCCGTCCTATTGAGACATTGCAAGATTACTTCTAAAAGGATCTCCCGGATCTTTCATATAGCCTTATCGTCTTCGCCTACGTACTCAATATAACTTTCAGAAGTGACAGGTGAAAGACTGCTCAATCATAGTTATTAATCATAGTAATCAGATTGAGAGAGTGCAAGTGCAATCGACTCCGCCAAAGGCAAAATAGCAATCATGGCAAGTAATGAACATCACCATCAATTTCGTCCAAACAGTCGTGTCTCTTTTAACACACCACCACCAATTTCATCAAGACCAGGGAGCAGTCTTCGTGGAGGAGATGACAATGATTCCATGATACGCCCATATAGTAACAATAATACAACTGCTGACATGACTCGAGATAACTTGAAGTTATTTCCATCTCGAGTCAATCCTTATGTTATCTCGAGCAGTCCGAGTCCAACAACAACTAGTTCATCACAAATAAAATCATCAGGTCCACATTCCTCCAACGGAAGAAGTAAAAATGACACTTTAGAAAAACCGTTATTAATTAACAATGGGAACATCTCAAGTACAAATGGGAGAAATGGAGTGGCTTTGAATCAATTGGTTACTTCCTCTTCTAATGGAACTGGAACTCCTGGAAATGCTCCTCCTGGTCCAGTCAATAGGAATGGCAAAACACAATACCAAAGACTACGACCTATTGGAGTCAAACAGAAAGCTTGGAGAGATTCCTTTAAGGTGGTTTAATTATTTCATGAAGCATCGTTTAAAATTCTTATATTTCACATCACTTTCTTCAAATCTATATTGCTGTCTTCAAACGCTTTGAAATCTTACGAGAACGCACTTTTAAGTGAACCCAATTGACTCAACTAGGTTCTCGTGAGTATATATAATATCGATTCTCTTATCAAACTTTCAAACTGTCTAAAAGAACGCAAGCACTTGGTTGAGTTTTTTCCAAACCTATTATTACCCTTTCTAGTATCTCATTTCCTTCCTGACCAGCAGCAGAAGCATTGCCAGTCAAACTCTCATTTCACATTTCACACAAAAGTCGTCGTACGTGTCTGAGCTTTTCACGGGGCCACAACTAAAGGGTCCAGCTCTCATACATCGTAATAATAATAGGAGCATTCTGCTACTTCAACCTTGTCAGGGCTTCTCGACTGTATAAAATGAACCTAGAAATATAATAGGCAGCTAGTGAAGAGTAACTGAAGGAGACGTAAAGAATTCTAGAGTAAAATGACGTAAAAAACGAAGGGAGAGGATGTTCTGCGTGATTCCTGTCAATATCAAACTCGCTTTTACAGCAAAAAACACCAACCACCTTCCGATATTTTTCCTCAGACTTTGTACTTTACACATTCCCTAGTCTTTAAATCATCTTTCAACTCACACACACTATAAGATTGCTACTGGTTTAGACTTCTCTTTACAAAATCCATAGAATACCGAGATATGTATTAATGAGAGAGGGTTTGATGAGTCTGCAAAGCATCTTTTGCCTTTTAAAAATCTTTAAAAAAAACTCTGTGCATACCGCACACAAACACATTCATAAATATGCTTGAAGGTTGAATTCATTCGATAAAAAAAGTTACTTGCGCTTTTTACACTCAAGAATTCATTCTTGTACTAAGCCAAAATATGCATTCACTTGTTTGCATATACTTCATCCAAAGGGTGTTAAATGATGATATTATTAGCTCTTGACTTTTATAGTTCAAATAACACTGCTTATAATAATAAGAGAATTTGTATTTCATTCCCATAATATTCTTCTCATTATTATCAGGCTAAAATAATATTCCACATGGGAGTGATCCCTGTAAAGTGACTCCCATGGTATTATTCACATAAAATAATCAAATGCAGCTTACTAGAGAACCTGTAACATGTGTGTGCGTC
>Ga0194135_10002502_pt1 | contig 11176 bp, 8 predicted proteins | sample LitLau_LLRF_2013_FD_134024 | JGI IMG/M metagenome (GOLD analysis project Ga0194135, IMG submission 134024) | Freshwater sediment microbial communities in response to fracking from North America - Little Laurel Run_MetaG_LLRF_2013 (version 2) | ecosystem: Environmental > Aquatic > Freshwater >... | reverse complement strand
GATAATACAGAGATGTTAGTTTAGAACCTAGACACTAGACTATTCGGCAATCATCATTGGTGATTTGATTTTAGCGATGCGAGTGAGTGATGAAATTTGAAAAATGGCGCAAGCTTAAAAAAAAGTCAAAACCTTTTTGCAAGTATCTATTTTGTTTAATATTTAATTTCTTATTTTAAATTTGATTTATAAGAAAAACACTTCTAATATTTAATTAAAAACCATCGAGTTCAAAAACGAACCGAGCGCGAGCGGCCGAGCGCCATCGCCATGTTAAAAATATTTTGCTATTTGATGGTATTTTGTAAACAAATAAATAAATAAAAAATAACTCAAAAAACTGAAAGTCTGGTGGTTTTTTATTGCACCTATACGCCGATAAATAAGAGAATAATGTTTTTGTAACGCGATGAAGGTATATTTTGAAAAATGGTTGTTAAAATGAGCGTAAAGTCCGTTCCAGAGACAGAAGACCAACACAGGCTGAGATTTCAAACAGAACTTGAGGTAAGCAAGAATATCTTTATCACACCAGGTAGGTAGGTCTGTGGGTAAGTAGGTATATACAATGTAGTAAGCTATTATGTCTGTTCCAATGTCCAATACAAAGACCGAGCCTTTTGAAACTGAGTTTATTGTTGGGCACCACCACTCCACCAGGCGCATCAGGTTAAATCTAGTTGTCTATCTGTAAATCAAGCACTATGATCTAGCAAAATTTCAGTTATATTTATAACTGAAACTAAAAGAACAGGAAATGAGGTTTAAGAGATGGAAAACATCAATCTTAGATAGGTAAATATGAGATGCAATAAACGAGACGTGTCCAATGTCCATAGAAAGCAGAACTACACGACAAGACAATAAGTTGACGACTTCTATCATAGGCGTGCAATACCTTCTCAGTTGGAAATTATTACATGGATTATAAAATAAATACAATTTGTATTTCTGTATAAAATGAATTAATTTTTCTGTTGCAGTTTGTACAGTGCCTAGCCAATCCTAACTATTTAAACTTTTTGGCGCAAAGAGGGTACTTCAAGGACGAAGCATTTATTAATTACCTGAAGTATTTATTGTATTGGAAGGAGGCCGAGTACGCAAAATACTTGAAGTATCCATCCTGTTTGTACTTTTTGGACTTGCTTCAATACGAACATTTTAGACAACAAATTGCTAACGGCCCTTGTGCCAGATTTATCGACGACCAGCAGGTGTTGATGTGGCAGCATTACACTCGACGCCGCACCCGCCTTTTGAATGCACAACAAGAATTAACCGCTAGTGTTAAAAAAGAGCCTTGTTAACAAATAATGGCGTCGAGAACTGGAGGGAGAAGCCCGAGAGGTCCAGAAGACAGTTTGGTTGATGTGTTTCGCTGTTTTATTTGTATGGAACGTTTGAAAGATGCACATTTGTGTCCACATTGCTCCAAGCTTTGTTGCTATTTGTGTATAAGACGATGGCTTACCCAACAACAAGCACAATGCCCACACTGCCGCGCCCCTCTGTTGCTGCAAGAAATCGTGAACTGCCGTTGGGTTGAGGAGGTTACTTCTCAAATCGATAGTTTGGTCGCTGCACCTACCAAAGATGACGAGGAAAGGTATGTGTCTCTCATAATAATCTGTTACTGGAAGATCATGGATGCGACGACATTGCACTAGGACCACACTTTGAGGTAGAAACCTGGCACCATAATCCGATCATTTACAGGTTTTTACCTCAAAGTGTCCTAGTGCCATGTCGTACCACGAAGTCAACAAGAAACAAGACTCAAGAATAATCTTTACCTCATTACCTCTATATTTATTTATAGCAGACTTAAATGAACTTTCATGTCTTGCAGATGCGCCAAACATGATGAAAAACTGAGTGTCTTTTGTATTGAGTGCAGGCTCAGTATCTGTCACCAATGCGCTCTCTGGGGCGACATACATACAGGGCACACATTCAAACCACTTCAAGATGTATATGATCAGCGGAAAACTCAAGTGGAACAAGAATTGTTGCTACTGCGACGAAAACTTTTAAAAATCACTGGTCTCGTAAGTTCATACACGATAAGACTTCCTTTTATCCATAGTTTCAATTTCAGGTGTTACCAAAAATTGACTATATCCTTCATCAAACCACTGTTTTGCATAGGGAAGCTAGGGCACAAGCAGCTGATCACAAAGATATTAAAAAACTAATATAGTACTAATTTTAGATTCAAGATGTCGAAAGGAATGTGGAGGCGGTTCGAGTGGCAAAAGATGATCGAGTTCGAGAGATAAGGAATGCAGTTGAATCAATAATCGCACGTCTTGATTCACTTCTGAAATCCAAATTGCTGACTTTAATGGGCCAGAGGAGTAATTTGTCGCAAGAAGCTGAGCACATTGAAGCAGCTATTCAAGAACTACAATCTAGTTTGGAAAATCATGGCCGTTCACAGCTTATTACTAAGACACCTGACCTTTGTAGGTTCGTTGAAATTTGCCAGTAACTATGAACAGTTTTAGATTGCTTAAATGATAAGCAGAACTAGACAGGGAGAAATGAAACTGAGAAGTTGTCATGTTTTGTCTGCAAACCAGGTGCCGACAAGTTCTGACAGCTGGCGAATATAGTCAGGCGTCTTCGGAACATGTCGGCACCTGACGATGTTCCCCGAATGTCTGATTGCAACCTTCACTTTTATAACATCTAGTACGTTTATTTTCTGGCTCCAATAAGCATGGCTATACGGAGATATCTTACTCTAAATCGCACAATCTATATCTTCTTCTCTCACACACTCATATACATATTTGGGGAAGCAGATTGTCGGACGCACATTGTGGCGTTTGAAAATAAAATAGCTTGTCTTATACATAGCTGTCCCTAAAATATAAGATAAAAAAAGAGAGAGAATAGAAGAAAGATACTTCAGAAAGGTCGTTCAATATGAGCCCGACTCAAGATAAGTTTACACTTTCTATATATAAAGGAAAAAGGGAAGTTCAATTTTTTTTCTTGTATTTTTTGCTTTTAGATTGGCTGACCAACTTGTGAAGAAACCCATGAGCAGCATGTGTGTGGTGCCTGTGCCGACAAATTTTCCGAGTGAGGTTGTTCCACCATATGACAGTGGGTCGTTCACCCTTCATGGGTTTTGTGGGCTTCAACGAAAAGCGGATCCTGTTTATTCTCCTCCTTTGGAAGTTAATGGTCTCAGCTGGAGACTTAAAGTCTATCCTGACGGAAATGGCGTTGTCCGTGGAAATTATCTTTCTGTCTTTCTGGAACTCAGTGCAGGTAATTACACTATTATGTTTGCAAATTATTTTTAATTCTTCTCATATGTATACTACTACATATACTTCTCCAGTATTGGCCAGATGGGGCCAGGCGCAAGTAAAGGCCACCTAGATCTGATGTATAGCTTACGCCTTTGCTGGCGTCAGGCCCCATCACAACTCCCTGACCAATACAATTTACAGGTACCATGTTGTGAAAACTTTCAAATAAAATGAATTGTGATTGAGCAAAATGATTTTAAAATTTTCTGTTTCACGATATTACAGATTTTTAAAAGTTATACCTGCGTTGTGTTTCCCGACCACATAATGTGTTAAATTACTACTCTATACTGTAACTTAACGAAGTAGTAGTAGGGGCGTGCAGAAGGGAGTGGGGAATGGCTGGGAAGGCTTATGTACCAACATTCGAATGTTTTCCTTTTTGCGTTTTATATCATAGGCCTCCTTAGCTATCCTCACTTTCTACTTGTCCCAACTACGTTGACCTGGATAATACAAGGCGGGCACCTAATTTGTCTGTATCACCGTCTTTTATAACACATCGCTAAGATATTTTCTCTTTTAGGGTACCCGGAAGCATCGAAGTACGAGTATCGGGTTGAAATGGTGTCTCCAGATTCATCAAACAATATAATTCGCGAGTTTGCGTCGGAGTTTGAAATTGGAGAGTGCTGGGGTTACAACAGATTCTTTCGACTAGATTTGCTCGCCAGTGAAGGATATCTTAATCTTGAGACTGACACTTTGATTCTCAACTTTCAAGTAAGCGAAAGTTTTGAATTTCTTTGTATGATTATAATATGAGGAAATTAGTTAAAATGGGGTCCTTGCAGGAAAACATAATCCAGTTTCCTTCATTGTATGCTGTAGATCAAAAAATAAGTTCTGTGAAATAAAACTTTTATAAGTTTTCTCTAGAATTGACTTTTAGCCCTTCCTATGCTAAAACCTGAGGAAACATTCATTTTCAGAAGAAACTAGCCATTTTAAGAAAGTGGTGTTTCCACAGAGCTTATTTGGACTTCCAGAATACAACCTAAGCAAAAAAGTAACTTTTTTATTGTTCGCTTACATAATTTAATTGTAACGCCAATAAAATTATGTAACCGAACATTTAAAGTCAATTTTTAACGTTTCAGGTTCGAGCACCTACATTTTTCCAGCGATGTCGCGACCAGCAATGGTACATTTCTCAGTTGCTAGAGACACAGAGCCATTACATCTCGCACATAAGTCAGCTACGTGAAAAGTTTCCTTATTCTCCGAGTGCCAGCGCCAGTCTTTCCGATTCAGATCCAGAGCTGTGCGAAGCCAATTCCGAAAACGATGTTGACGAGGTATGGTATACTTTCACTATAATACATAAATATGGAAATTTTTGAACTATTTTTCTACGGTGAAACGGAAAGGTCGAAAAAGTCGGATTTCACAAACGATACTGCCATGGTTAATTTTTTTTTGGTTCCACAAATTATAATTAGGGAGTGGAAACTGCGATCATAATTGTCCGAAACTTGTGATTGCCTAACCCTTACTCTCGTGACCCTGTCACCCTGTTTTGTGAAACCCGCTTGTGATATTTTAGAAGAGTGTTTTCAAATTATCAATTTCTTTTACTTATTTGAAATTTCCGTATTCTAGGAAGTAATGTCGGGTGAAAATGATGTGGATCAGGTGATGGAAATGCGATCGAATTTGCAGCAGCAGAATAATGGAGCAGAAGCTATTTCGCCCTTGAGGAGATCTAGTCTCTTGGATTCTTCGCTAGTTCTTCTTCATCGCGTCATGAGAAACGACTTTTTGCCCCTCTCGCCGCCTTTGCCTCCCGCTCAAAGCCACAGAGACTCATCTTAAAGAGACAATTGTTTTTGGTTGGCCCACCTGTTGGCATAAAATTACCGTTCCCTACGAGCTAACTATAAGTGGCCAAGCCAAATGAGTTTTTTTCACAAAATGACAGCCGGCTCAATAAGCACTCATGCAAATCAAAAACACACAAAAAATCATCCTATTTTTTTATTTTACTCTTGAAGATGTAGCAGCAATAGGTCAGAATTATTTGGAGGATTTTCAAAAATGTATATATTTTTCATTAATCTATAAATAAAGAAAGCCATGGATTTTTGCATGGCTGCTTTAGAGGCTGGCTTGTTTATGTTGCCAAGCCTCGCTGGCGGCCATTGTTAAACGCTCCCATTTTGCTCGAGAAGTAACAAGTCCCGAGTAACTCTGGCTCGAATTTTTAGGTATTCAAAATCCACATTATACTAGTACATATTTCATTGGGCAGTATGGGCACATATTCCTAAACGGTGGACACAGTAGTGTAAAATTCGTAACTCGTATTTTATGAATTGCTGAATAGTTCAGTTCCTAAGTTACGCATATCATACATATCTTTTCTTTTATTATTATATACTTTTTTGTTCTTTTTTTCCCGACTCGCTAGACTAAAAAAGATTATTCAGGTAAAATTATAAAAAAAAACCGATAACTTCAAAGTTGAAATTTTAACAAAAATTGCACACTACTGTGATAACCGCATTAACTAAAATCTCCCCTTTTGTTGTTTGGCAATTATGTAGTTCATTAAGGTTTCATAAGTCATGTAGGTATAGTATTTAGCCATGATAGAATAAATTACTATAATTACTAAATTCAGTCCATTGTTAATTTTTGCAGACTATACTTTTGGTCATTGCTCTAACTCCCATAAAGGTTTCTTTGGCGGTGTCTAAGATTTGATTAGCGGGAAGGAGGTATCCGTAGTTTCCTTGGTCTCGAAGTTGCACTTTGAAAGTGTACTTAATTCCGATAGCACCTTTCGCCCAGTCCACAGACGAACCTGAAAATAGTTTTTGCAGTTTCTATTCATTTTATGAAGATATCTACACTATTCTGCTTCTGTAGGTAATAGTTTTAATTTCAAAAGTAGTAAGGAAGGGTTTCTCCAGGACTCCAGGGGATTTAGAGCGAACGGTTCAATACTCGTTCTACTAGGTAGATTAAACGACTTCAATACTGTTTTTCTATAGTTTTAACTCAATTAATCTAGATTTACAGTTCACCCTTAGGCTGTCTAATCATCTTGCATGTTCAGGAACGAGATCTGAATTTTGGTATTAAACTTTTTTTCAGCTCCTCACTGCAGCCTAGTGCTTTGCTTCAGTTGTATTATGATTGGCATGAATTAATTTCAGGTCAGGGTTCCTTTTACCTGAGCTTATGGGTTCGTTTGCTGTTGCTGGAGCCACTTTGTATTTGGAGCCTGCCACTTTGTTCGAGGCCAGCGTCGCTTTTTTCGCCATATTAACCATTTCATCGTAATCGTCCACCTGCAATACAAAAGTCAATGTTATAGGTAAAAATTCTCATTTTATTGTCAAGTGTATTCAGTCCCAGGCTATTGGCACTAGTACAGTACCTGTTCTCAGAACAACTGTACAGAGATAATCTCACTTCTGTTCTCTCTCTTTCTCACACATATATTAGGGTAAGCTAAGTAGATATAAGAAAAGATATTTTATTTTCGGACACCATGCCCAGGATGTGTTTGATACTTGGCTTCCCTAAATATGAGTGTGTGTGTGAGAAGAACAGCTAAGTATAGGGGGTAATCACGATAGCGGGGAATATTTTTTATCATTGTAAATTTTACGATATAACAATCGGCCCATTTTAACCTTACCTAAAAACAATTACGTACCTACACAGAAATAAATTTTTCTTTTAAGGTATTAGGTCAACATGAACCGATCAATATATCGCAAAATTTAAAAATTCATAGCAACCTTGTTTACCGTGATTACCCCTATTATTTAAGTACTACCTACCTAATTAATTTTAATTATGTATTTTTTTCCATATGAACTTTTTACGCGAATGTTTTTACCTTATTGGCACAACTTACTTTTTTATGTGTGTAAGTCCAAGGTATAGCCCATTTTTGTAAGTATGAATGCATGGTCAGAAACACGAGAAATTCGTCTCTTCTTTGAAGAAAAAAATCAGCTATGGCCTTTGTCTCGGGCTCGCTGAAAGGGCGTGGACCTGCATAATAATCGCTGCAAGCATCGTCTGATGCACCTGACTCTCCCCAGTGATAGTCGAAATTGAGATCCATGTTGACTCCTTCACAGGAACCGTACAGCAGACTGCCTGAAACATTGTCAAGTTAGAAGGATTGCCTATATTTCAAAGTCCTAATACTATACAAGTAGTATAGGTACCTCCCTACCTTTATACCTAAAAGATGATGATCCATTAACTCGCAGCAATATGGGTACATTACCCTACAATACCTGCATCTAATCTACTTTAATCAAGTTCAAACCATTGGACATCTTCGTGGGCGACCGGTACAATACACTCTTATTTAACCGTAGGTTAGCGATTTTAAGGGCGAACGGTCTTTAAATACCAGGGTTAAGCGATTTTAAGCCAATCAAAAGCACGCCGATACATCGTTAAACTCGTTAAGCTATTAGGTACACCGTTCGCCCTAAGCCATAGAAAAGGGACGGTTCTAATCGTTAAACCCTGTTATTTTTGATTGAGTCGAATTAGTTCATAATGTTATTTCCCATTATATGTGGACTCACTCAGCTCGGATCCATCGTAGAGAACAGGTCTACTGTCACATACTTTTTTACTGGATAATGTTTATGGACTGTTACCTACTTGACTATTCTAGTGTAAGTGTCACTTACTAGTTATTTCAGATGCCGAGTTGTCCTGAGACTTGGTCTTAGTCCACAGTCTATCAGTGGTGTGGGTGTACTCGTAGCCATCCGGATTGGCAACGGGAAGCAGGTACCAGTCAGCATTATCGACCAGTCTCCTGTTCTTATCGTAGTTTTCAACCAATTGTCTCACTATGTAAAGTACAACGGAAGGACCAATCCATTCTCGTCCTTTCATGCCTGCACTCAAGCTGATCAAATGAAATTACACGTAGGTGGGTGGGTGTTACAACCTAACCTTACCTACTAGGTACCTAAGTACAACTGCGATTTCAGCTTTCCTTTTTGGACTCTACCTACCTACAGATCCATAAGTTAGCCACTAACTACCAAAACCCTCGCCCAATAAAGAGAAAAAATACCAAATGCGAATAAGTGAGGTGTAGCTCGGTGAATAAATAATTTTAAACAGCATAGAGACCTTAAGCCGTTTTTTTGGCTGGGTTGATTTTTCTGTGGAATCGACTGAACTGAGTTCACTCAATCACTATACCGCATATACCTACTCGTACCTATTCAACTCAGCCAAAGAATAGCTCACCTATAGTTTGGTAGGTACCTATACCTACCTAGGTAGGTAATGTCGTATGTACATACTCACCTCCGTCTATCCAGATGGCTGGCTTAACTTCATCCTGATCCAAGTCGCCTCTGTCCTTCGATGAAATTTTTACTACTTTCAAAGGAAGCCCCTTCGAAGAGGAACCTATGGTAACTAATGTAACCAGCTCAGGGTATTTGTACACCAGGAATTCCATGTAGCGCACCATGTCCGCATATCTGTGGTACCTGGCCCATGTAAAAGGATGGCCATGCCTTCCGATCAAGATATCTCGTTGCTCTTTTGTCATTCGCGGATTCTCGTAAGCTATAGACTTCTGCAATAAGGGTAGACAGATATGTTTGTATGGTTGTCTAATTATTCGTAAAACCTTACCTAGAGGGGTTGCAGGGAGTAGGTATATCAACGCAGGGCGCGGTTATTTTATCCGTACGGTCGTTGATAGAACAGCCAGACTTTAACCTAACTAAGTTACGTATTTTATTTAATGAGAAGTTAGTGACAGCATTGGCTAGACTCACTGCTAACATCCTTTATGTATGTATGTATACAAATACATATCACTAGTCTAGCTACATAGCGGGCTATAAATAATCCTAGTCAGCATCAAACTGTTTAAAGAAACTACTTCACCAAATCTAACCCTATACAAATAATATGCTCAGTGGATTTATAAAGTTATTAATTTAATGACAAAATTATTAAATGAGATGAGAAATTTTAATCTTCAATGTATTCAAATGGCTCGGGTGGTTCAGGCTCCTTTTCGTCTTCTGTCTTGGGTCCAAACGCAGCCACCGGTTCAACCAAATCCTCCTCGGCTTCCTCTTCTCCACCAGTCCTTCGTACCATGACAATACCTCCAATCGAGATGTCCTTCAAAGGTGAGTAATTGGTTGATTCGACCGACACGAGTTTCAGTTGCTGTTTCATAACCCTGCATGGATTCTGTAACATCTCAAAGAGCGGCTCAGGTTCCTTCTTTTCCTCTTCTTTCTTTTTCTCCTCCTTCGCCGGCTTTTCCTCTTCAACTTCCATTTTAATTTCACCCTTCTTCTTAGAACGCGCCGCAATAGAAAGCACTGCTGTAGCCACCTTTTCACGATCTTCCCGTTTCTTTTCCTCCAACGGGGCCGGATAGGCGAAAGTACTTGGCTTTGCATTTGACCTGAATTCAATCTTCGGCATTCGGAGATCTGAATTGAGGGTAATTAGGCAGGCTGGGGTAAAGGCTAGAGCCAGGCAGTGTGCAAGAGGAAACCAGTACCAGTATTGAGTGAAGAGCAGCATCCCGACGACCCCCAGCATGTTAGTGTGCCCTGTTCTTGATTGCAGGCACAAGGTGACGTTGCGACCTCCGGCGTCAATGATTCTTTGAGCGAGAATGGCACCAAACTTAGCCATGACGTCTTCGTGTTTGTCCACAATCACCTTCGAATACAGGGTACGCATTTCCTTCACTTTGGGGCAGGAAACTTCCGTCTGCTGAATGAGAATCATGGCCGACGCGATAAGAGCACCCTGTCGAACAAAATTCACGGGGTCATTGGCCATGGGGTCCAGCAATGCAAGCGCTTCTTTCAGCCCAGTTCCAGCACATGCAATACCCAAAGCCATCGCGGCACCGTAACGCACATGGGGATTATAGCTCTCGGCTAATAACGACACAACACTAGGGCATTGCTCTGGGGTACGGAACAACAAAAATCCAAGACCAGTCACGGCAGCACGGCGGACATCATCGTTTACATCAGAAACTGCAACATGGAGTAAAGTACGAATTGCTTGGTTGTTTCCAGTCCCACAATATGCCATAGCGAGAGTGTACATGGCGCTACGACGAAGGATTGGGTCCTTGTCAATGCGAAGGGCATGAATAAGACCATCGGCTTCTTCTAGGCGGCCAAACATGGTGAGAGCTAATCCCACAGCTAGCCCTCGTAAAATTTTCTCATGCTGTGTCTCATGTGCGTAGGCAGTCATATCAGCAATCACGTCAGCTGAATTAGAACCTAGCATAACCATTCCAATGGCAATGCCAGCGGCTTCTCCAGTAACTGCGTCGTCTTGATACAAATTGAATTTAAGCTGCTCGTAGACATCGGCTCTGTGAGTTCCCATTGCAGCGAGGCCAACGCCGAGACATCCACCATGGCGGACCATTTCATTTGTTGCTTCTTTCAGTTGAGTCAATAACACATCAATAATATTGTGCCCATGGTTAGCGTGAATGAGCCCAAGGGCGAAAAGTCCGCCACCTTCGGAAAATCCAGATGTAGGCCCTGTTTCTTTGGGAAGATAACTCTGCATGAGGGCTAGCGCTTCTTTCTCGTGGCCTCTGTGAATGACCCCTAAAGATGCGGTTGCTGTAAGTTTCGCCCAATTGGTCGCTCGAGCAAGCCACTCCAGATTATCTCGAAGAAACTGATCGCTTGTCGTGCCGCTGTGCATAAACCCATTGGCAATAACTGTTGCAGTATGGCAAATTGAAACCCGAATTGCGTCTTTGGTGTTCTTCAAGATCAGCATATCTGCGTGGTTACTTCGGATTAGAAATTGCAAATGGTTATTGATAGTGACGG